>ERZ780149.1455-NODE-1455-length-25635-cov-3.379163_pt1 | contig 25635 bp, 22 predicted proteins | sample MGYA00511367_ERZ780149 | MGnify/ENA primary metagenome ERZ780149 (study PRJEB29588, sample SAMEA2153852) | human gut metagenome | biome: human gut; feature: human-associated habitat; material: faeces | place: Denmark | collected 2008/2010 ... | reverse complement strand
CGGTAACGCTTGCCATCAGAATTATGGGCAAGCGGCAAATCGGCGATATGCAGCCCAACGAGCTTGTTGTAACGCTTCTTATTTCCGAAATTGCGGCAATTCCCCTTCAGGATACCGAGCAGCCGGTATTTATAGGATGTGTAGCTATTTTTATTTTAGTTTTTCTTGAAATTATAGTTTCGATACTTTCAATGAAAAGCTTTGCGATAAGAAAGCTTTTAAACGGAAAATCGGTAGTGGTTATTAAAAACGGCGTTATAGACCGTAAAGCTATGAGCAGTGTTCGCATGACGGTTGTAGACCTTATCGAGCAGTTGCGTGTGCAAAATGTTTTTAATATAGAGGATGTAGCCTTCGCCGTGTTAGAGGTAAACGGAAATTTAAGCGTGTTACTTAAAAAAGATGCGCAAACGGTGTCGGTAAAGGATTTGAACTTAGATCTGCCCGACGATAATCTGCCGCTCCCCGTAATAAGCGACGGCAGAATTATTTATGAGTCTTTGCAGTCTTTAAATGTAACGGTGCCTCGGTTAAACAAAATATTAAAGCAAAAGCACACCTCGGTAAAGCAGATATTTTTAATGACGCTTGACCGTGACGGCAACAATACAATAGTTAAAAAAGGCGGTGCAGACAAATGAGAAGACTGATCCCCGCTGCAGTTATCCTTATTTTAACGGTCGCCGTATGTATTTACGGACATTTTTATATTGAAAAAGCCTGCAAGAGTACGCTTATGGACATAGATGATTTTCGGAATAAAAAAATCAGCGCGGAGGAGCTTGAAAGCCGTTGGCACGACCGAGAAAAAAATATGGCTGTTTTTGTAAACAACGGACTTTTAGATAAAATAACCGTATATATAGGTCGCCTAACCGTTGCTTTTAATGAAGACAGCTTTGCAGATGTTGATGTTATTTGCAAGGATATTGGAAGCGTTTTAAAACTTATAAAGGAGCAACAGAGCTTTACCGGGCAGAGTTTTTACTGAGCAAATGCATATTTTTGTTTAAAAAGTAAAAATATGCATCATTTTTTGCATATTTTTTTAAAAAATTCAAAATTTAAAAATATTTATGCATTTTTCACTTGACAAAGTAAAAATACTGTGCTACAATCGACCCATACTTAAATTTACAATTTTTGAAATGAGGTAACAAAAATGAAAAACTTAAAAAAGATTTTGGCATTGGCTTTGGCGCTTTGCATGCTCGCATGCTTTGCAGGCTGCGGCACCAAAGACACCGTGAGCGAGTCTCAAGCAAAAACAAAGCTTACTATGGCTACAAACGCAGAATTTCCGCCCTATGAGTATCACGAAGGTGACGCAATTGTAGGTATCGACGCTGAAATCGCCGCTCTTATTGCCGAAAAACTCGGTATGGAACTTGAAATCGCTGATGTTGATTTTGACTCTATTATCCCCGGTGTTCAACAGGGCAAGTACGATATGGGTATGGCAGGTATGACCGTTACGGACGAGCGTCTTGAAAAGGTTGCTTTCTCTGACAACTATGCAAAAGGTATTCAGGTTGTTATAGTTAAAGAGGGCGGCAGCATTGCTACACTTGATGATGTTGACGGCAAAAAGATCGGCGTTCAGCAGACCACAACCGGCGACATTTATGCATGCGACGCTTACGGCGAAGAAAACGTTATCAAATATGCTAACGGCGCTTTGGCAGTAGAGGCTCTTAAATCAGGTAAGGTTGACTGCGTTATAATTGATAACGAACCCGCAAAGGCTTATGTTGCCGCAAACGAAGGTCTTAAAATTCTTGACACAGAGTATGCTAACGAAGATTATGCTATCTGCTTTGCAAAAGAAAACACCGAGCTTCAGAAAAAGGTTAACGATGCTCTTAAAGCGCTCATTGCCGACGGTTCTGTTCAAAAGGTTGTTGACAAATACATCAACACCCAAGAATAATCCTTATATTTAAAAAATTTAAGGGCGGTTTAGACCGCCCTTATTTGTGCATTTTCAAGAACGGATGTGATTAAAATTTTAAATTTATTTAAAGATATTTGGGCGTTTATTGTAACACAATGGAACACTTTTACTCATGAGGTTGAATTTGTCTTTGTTAAAGGCGACCGATATAAACAAATGCTTCAGGGTATTGTTAACACCTTAAAGATTACCGCGGGCGCATTGCTTATAGGCGTGCTTATAGGTATTGTTGTTGCGGCTATACGCTCTTCTTACGATAAAAGCGATAAAAAGCACGGCGTCGGACACACTGTTTTAAAAATACTTAATGCGATATGCAAAATATATCTTACGGTTATACGCGGCACACCTGTTGTTGTTCAGCTTATGATAGCGTACTTTATTATTTTTGTATCGGCGCGTGACGGTGTGCCGGTTGCAATTTTCGCTTTCGGTATCAATTCGGGCGCTTATGTTGCCGAAATATTCCGCGGCGGCATTATGTCGGTAGATAACGGTCAGTTTGAAGCCGGCCGCAGTCTTGGTTTTAATTATGTTCAAACCATGATATACATAATAATCCCTCAAATGTTCAAAGCAGTTCTTCCCACTCTATGCAACGAATTTATAGCACTGCTTAAAGAAACATCTGTAGCGGGTTATGTGGGCGTTATGGACCTTACGAAAGCCGGCAACTCTATCGCAGGACGCACATATTCATACTTTTTACCGTTGCTTACCGTCGCCGCAATTTATTTGGTTGTGGTAATGATACTGACATGGCTTGTAGGAAGGCTCGAAAGGAGGCTGCGTAAGAGTGACCACTGATAACACTTTAATCAAGGTTGAAAATTTAATTAAAAATTTCGGCGATATAGAAGTTTTAAAGGGAATCAATACCGAAATTAAACGCGGCGAGGTCGTTGTAATAATAGGCGCTTCGGGTTCGGGCAAATCAACCTTTTTGCGTTGCCTTAACCGCCTTGAAGAATCATCGGGCGGCAGTATTTATTTTAACGGCGTAGATATAACCGACGACAAAATAAATATAAATTTGCACCGTCAAAAAATGGGAATGGTATTTCAGCACTTTAATTTATTCCCCCACATGACCGTGCTTAAAAATATGACATCGGCACCTATGAAGCTGCTTAAAATAAGCAAACAAGACGCCGAAGCAAAGGCTGTCGAATTGCTCGAAAAGGTAGGTCTTGCAGACCGCGCCGAAGCATACCCTTCACAGCTTTCGGGCGGTCAGAAACAGCGTGTGGCCATTGTGCGCGCGCTTTGTATGGACCCCGAGGTTATGCTGTTTGACGAACCGACAAGCGCGCTTGACCCCGAAATGGTCGGCGAAGTGCTTAATGTTATTAAAGATCTCGCCTCAAGCGGTATGACCATGGCGATAGTTACTCACGAAATGGGCTTTGCCCGTGAGGTTGCCGACCGTATATTATTTATAGATGACGGGGTTATCGCCGAAGAGGGTACCCCCGAAGAAATTTTTACAAACCCGAAAAGTCCTAGACTTAAAGATTTTTTAAGCAAGGTTCTTTAAAATATAATTTGACGGTAAAAATCAAGCAGTTGCTTTTAAGTTAAGCAACTGCTTGATTTTGTTTTAATAGTATAGCAATTAAAAATCTTTTGGCATTTCAAGCTTGTCAAAGCCTTTAAAAAATGCTTTGAGCTCTTGTTTCATGGCGTTTATTCCACCCTTTTCTCTGCTTTCAAAATTCATAGGCATTACGGGGTCGTGAACGCTGAGTCTGAGTAAAAACCAACCGTATTCGGTAGACACCCTTATACCCTCTCTGTTATCGTCGGCAATAACATAATCTTTTTTTGTTTTTGCAAATTCTTCTAAATCTGCAATTACCTTTTCACCGTAAGCGCGAAAGTCTTTTTCTTTTATATTAAATCTGTATTCCGCTTCTTCCGACGGCATTTCAAGATTAGAAAGCAGTGCCTCAATATCGGTACCCTTTGCAAGCTCGATTATAATTTTGGTAGCAAGGTAGGCGCCATCGTCTAAAAAGTAATTTTCACGCAGTGCCGCATGACCCGAGGTTTCAATCGCAAGCGGACAGTCGATGCCCTGATTGCACAGCTCAATCGCTTTATTTATAACATTTTTATATCCGCGGCGATAACGGTAGTGAACACCGCCCAAATCATTTTGAATATACTTTTTAAGTCCGTCGGATGTAACCGAGTCGGTAACGACCGTGCCGCCCTTTTTACCGCCTAAAGCAATGTAAGACGCAATGGCAATAAGTCGGTTTCGGTTTATTTCGTTACCGTCGGCGTCAACACAGCCCGCACGGTCTACATCGGTGTCAAATATAACGCCGAAATCTGCTCGGTTTGCCTTAACAGCCGCGCAAATGCTTTCCATCGCCTGATTATTTTCGGGGTTAGGTATGTGATTGGGAAACATACCGTCGGGCTCTAAAAACTGACTTCCGCTTATATCTGCGCCAAGCGGTGCTAAAACCTCATTTGCATAAAAGCCGCCTACACCGTTGCCGGCATCTACTATTATGTGATAGTTTTTAAGCGGCTGTTCACCCTTGCCCACCTCGCGTATAATCATATTGCGAAGCCTTGCGGCATAATCTTTCATATAGTCGCTTAAAACTACCGTTCCCGACCTTTCGCTTATGCACTCCTCGCCGTTGGAAGCCAACGACAAAATTTCTGAAATATCAGAGCCGTCAAGACCGCCCGTGCCAATAAAAAATTTCAGGCCGTTTCTGTCAAACGGATGGTGGCTTGCGGTAATTTGAATTGCCGCGTCTGTATGTAAATCTACGGTAGTCATAAACATAGCAGGTGTAGACGCAAGACCGCAATTTAACACGGTAACACCGGCGTTTGTAAGCGCGCGTATTACCGCTTCGCAGATTGTATCGGCAGTGATGCGCGAATCGTGACCCACCGCGATTTTTAGCTCGTTTGCCGCTTTTGAAAATTTGTTAACATACCATACGGCAAATGCCGCCGTAATATCATAAACGGCATTGCTGTCAAATTCAACTGCCTTTCCGCCTAAATCGGTTGCTACGCCGCGCACATCGGTGCCGCTTTTTAAATGCATATAATCCATGGTTTTCTCCTTTTTTATAAACCGCCCGACAAAAACGCGGCGGTAAAATAACCTATAAGCAGCAATGCTATTGCCGAAATGGTAATAACCGCCGACTTTAAAAACAAATTAAAAAATTCACTGCGCTTCTTTTCGTTCATTTTGCCACATCCTTTTAAAAAAGTATGACACAAGAAGCACTAAATTATTCCTACGGGGTGCAGTTTTATGAACGAATATATAAAGCCTAAGTACAAAAGGTTTAAAAAAGTCAAATTATGTTACGAATACGCCATATTTTTTTACAGCAGTGACGATATGATTGATTTTGTTTGCCGTACAAAGCTTCAAGACATTTTAAACAGTAAACTTTACACCTATAAAGGAACCTATCAGCTGTTAATAACCTCAACCAAAGCGCCTTGCGACAAATCAAAATATATTATATTCAAAGATAGAGCGCATATAAACGAAATCAAGCAAAACAGCCGCCTTATTTGCAAAGATAACGCTCTTTTAAAAATCAAAAAAGCCTTTAAAGCGATTTGATTTCTTTAACCTTGGCCCCCATATCGTCGGCAGAAAAAATGTAGTTACCGGCCACCAATACATTAGCACCTGCGGCAACCGCAAGCGGTGCGGTTTCGGCGTTTATGCCGCCGTCAACCTCAATATCAACCGACAGTTGCTGTCGGTCTATTTCAGCCTTAATGGCTTTAATTTTATCAATAGCCTGTGGCATAAACTTTTGCCCGCCGAAACCCGGCTCTACCGACATTACAAGCACCATATCGCAAAGAGTAAGCAGGTTAAAAATTTCTTCTGCCTTTGTTGCGGGCTTTATTGTAATACAGCTTTTACAGCCGAGTTCGCGTATTTTTTTAAGAGTCTCGGCATTATCCGAGCCCGCTTCATAATGAAAGCCCAAAAGGTCGGCATACCTTGCAAAATCTTCGATATACCTGTGCGGACGGTCTATCATAAGATGTACATCAAGCGGAAGCTTTGTATGAGCCTTTATAGATTTAATAACAGGATTACCGAATGAAATATTAGGCACAAAAATGCCGTCCATAACATCAAGGTGCAGCATATCCACCCCCGCGTCTTCAAGCTTTTTTATACTGTCCGAAAGTGTTAAAAAATCAGATGTAAGCACCGATGGAGAAACCTTTATCATAACCAATCACCCAAACTTAAAATTTGCTACTGTAATTTTAATATGTATATTTGCGCTTGTCAAGGAAATATCTGCCAAAAATAACGGCGGTTTGACGGAGGAAAATCGTCGAGCACACCGTATTCAGGGTCATAGAATTTACCCTCATAAAAAAGCGACCAATGCCAGCATTTAGGCGTTTCAAGGCTCAGCAATGCAATGTGCGGCAAATCGCTTTTGTTTTTTACCTCTACCCTGTTTTCTTTAAAATGAATGTCTAAAGCCGTTAAAGCCGCCTTCATATCTTTGAGGGTGGTTTCTTTTTCGGTTTTAACTAAATTAAATATCTGCTTAACATCAAGCCCCGACAGCATGGCAAGCACCGCCTGACCGCACGCTAACGGATTGGGCTCGTAAATATGTTTAATTTCACTTACTAACGGCATAATAACCTCTTTTCAAACCCAAATTTTACAAATATTATATCACAATTCATTATATATGTAAATCTTAAAAAACACCCTCTCTTACGAGAGGGCTGAAATACATTTATTTCACCAAACTGCCGCCGTCGGTTTTAAGCAAAATATAAATCTGCTCTTCTTCAAGCGTGTGTATATTTATATAAACCAATATTTCCCGATTATCTTCACTTCGGCACAAAAATTCATAGCAGCGCACCTCGCCGCCCGAATCGGTGGGTATGAGCGCCATTGAAGTCTTTTCGGTTTCAAGGTCGCTGCTTATTTTACTGTTTGCTTCTTCGGGCGTATGGTCGGGCACCGCAAACGCACGGTCGGTATGATTTGTCAAATACCCTTCAGTTTCAAGTAACATCACCTCGCCCGTGTCTGTTGCAATTCCCACCTTTATTAAGTCGGTATAACAGACCGTCTGGCCGTCAAGATAGGCAAAGTTTATTACACATACACCGTTATCGGTATAGTAATATGTGTCTGTCATTCCCGTTATTTGCATATTGCTCAAATAATTTTTTGCTTTCGACAGCATCTGTTCGTATGAAAGCAGTCCATTTTCGACAGCACGGTTTTTTCTCATATAAACAACATATCCGCCGTTTCGGCTTACGGTTATACTTAAACCGTCATTTACAAAACGGTAGCATTCAATTTTTCCGTGTTGCATATCGTCAAATTCGATTTTTTCACTGTCGCCTACCGCCTTTTGAGCTATTGCAAGTGCTTGCTCTTTAGAACATTCCGCAGCGACAGATGTCATTAAAGGCTCTTTGTTTAAAATATGGTCGGAATACGGACCGTCATATATAAGCGTAGGGTAATCGGACATATCCTCTTCAAGCTGTGTAAGCGCCGAGGCGAGCCCTTCCTCATTGACGGCTCCGTTTAGCTTGTTTTCAACCGTTTCTGCCCATTGTTGCGGCGAATTATGCTCGATTGCCGAGTCGCTTATTACCTCAGAAACCGTCTTTGCCGTGTCATAAAGCAATTTTAACTCCTCGCGCTGTTTGTCGCTCACAAGGTTTTCACTTGTTATATTTTTTGAAACGCTCAATGCATAGTTTCCCACCTGCGACAAAAATCTGTATAGGGTAGAAAGATTTTCACTGCCGGCAGGCAGTGCGGACAATGCCGTTTTTGCAAGCTCTGCCTCACTGAAAATTTGTGCCGATAGAGAACTCAGCTTTTTTGCAGATGATGCATAAACCATTTTTTCAAGCGAATACGATATATTGTTTATACTGCTGTTCAACTGTTCAAATGAACATGAATACATATTTTCTATCATACTCATACAGTAACCGCTTTTCGATTTTTGCTTCAACGCAAAGCCGCATAGGGCAATAATTGCCGCCGACATATAAGATACGGTCGTTATAAAAGTCTTTTTTTTAACCATAAAAACACTCCTTGATTTATATTTTTATCTTAAAAATTCTTTTTAAACAGTTTGCTATTGATTTTTTTTGCAATTTGTGTTAATATTATAGTCGTTAAAGACTGTGACGAAGACAGTAGCGTGTTTTATGATTATCTTAAGCGAGCCGACGGCGGTGTGAGGTCGGTGATATGAAAATGCGTGAATATCACTTCCGAGTTTCTGCGTGAAAGGCATTTGCCGATTAGCGTTAGACGGTTGTCTCCACCGTTATACGGAGCGCGGATAATTTCGGTCCGTTCTGATAGGTGGTTTAAGCTTGTGATGTGTTTTTCATCCCTGTCCTATTACGGACGGGGATTTATTATTTGAAAGGATTGTATTGTAAATGTACGAAAGTATCTCTCCAAACGTTAACTTTGTAGAGCAAGAAAAGAAAATCAAAGAGTTTTGGGACGAAAACAAAATCTTTGAAAAGAGCATTGACTCAAGAGCAAAGGGCACGCCTTATGTATTTTACGACGGTCCGCCTACCGCTAACGGTAAGCCGCACATAGGCCATGTGCTTACGCGCGTTATTAAAGATATGATTCCGCGTTACCGCACAATGAAGGGCTATATGGTTCCCCGCAAGGCCGGTTGGGACACACACGGTCTGCCGGTTGAGCTTGAGGTTGAAAAGCTTTTGGGGCTTGACGGTAAAGAACAAATTGAAGAATACGGTTTATCACCCTTCATAGACCACTGTAAAGAAAGTGTTTGGAAATATAAGGGTATGTGGGAAGATTTTTCAAAAACCGTCGGCTTTTGGGCTGATATGGAAAACCCATACGTTACCTATGACAACAACTTTATTGAATCTGAATGGTGGGCTCTAAAGCAGATTTTTGAAAAAGGTCTGCTTTATAAAGGCTTTAAAATAGTTCCCTACTGCCCGCGTTGCGGCACTCCGCTTTCCTCACACGAAGTAGCGCAGGGCTATAAAAGCGTAAAAGAGCGAAGCGCCGTTGTTCGCTTTAAGGTGGTGGGCGAAGACGCCTATTTTCTTGCGTGGACCACAACACCTTGGACTTTGCCGTCAAACGTTGCGCTTTGCGTAAACCCCGACGAAACATATTGCCGCGTTAAAGCAGCCGACGGCTACACCTACTATATGGCTGAGGCTCTGCTTGACAAGGTTCTGGGTAAGCTTGCTACCGAAGACGCCCCGGCTTATGAAATCACAGGCAGATTTTTAGGTAAAGAACTCGAATATAAGGAATATGAGCCTTTGTTTGATTTTGTAAAACCTGTTTGCGAAAAGCAGAATAAAAAAGGTCACTACATCACTTGTGACAACTATGTTACTATGACCGACGGTACAGGTATTGTTCATATTGCACCTGCTTTCGGTGAAGACGACGCCAAGGTTGGAAGGCGCTATGACCTGCCCTTTGTTCAGTTTGTTGACGGTCAGGGCAATCTTACTGCCGAAACACCTTATGCCGGTATATTTGTTAAAAAGGCAGACCCGCTTGTGCTTACTGACCTTGAAAAGATGGGGCTTCTTTTCGATGCTCCAAAGTTTGAGCACGATTATCCGCACTGCTGGCGTTGTGATACTCCGCTTATCTATTATGCGCGTGAGTCGTGGTTTATAAAAATGACCGATGTAAAAGACGACCTTATTCGCAATAACGATACTGTAAACTGGATACCCGAAAGCATTGGTAAAGGCCGTTTCGGTGACTGGCTTAAAAATGTTCAGGACTGGGGTATTTCACGCAACCGTTATTGGGGTACGCCGCTCAACATTTGGACCTGCGAATGCGGTCATATGCACTCTGTCGGCAGTATAGAAGAACTTAAATCTATGTCTGATAACTGCCCCGAAAACATTGAGCTTCACCGCCCGTATATTGATGAAGTTACAATCAAGTGCCCGCACTGCGGCAAGCAGATGCACCGTGTGCCGGAAGTTATTGACTGTTGGTTTGACTCAGGTGCTATGCCGTTTGCACAGCACCACTATCCGTTTGAGAATAAAGAATTGTTTGAATCACAGTTTCCTGCCGACTTCATTTCCGAGGCGGTTGACCAAACGCGCGGTTGGTTCTATTCTTTGATGGCAATTTCAACCCTTATTTTCAACAAAGCGCCCTACAAAAATGTAATTGTTCTCGGCCATGTTCAAGACGAAAACGGTCAAAAGATGTCTAAGTCAAAGGGCAACGCAGTGGACCCGTTTGACGCTCTTGAAAGCTACGGTGCCGATGCGATTCGCTGGTATTTTTACACAAACTCTGCCCCATGGCTTCCCAATCGATTCCACGGCAAGGCGGTTGTTGAAGGTCAGCGCAAATTCATGGGCACGCTATGGAATACCTACGCTTTTTATGTGCTTTATGCCAACATTGACAAATTTGACCCCACAAAACATACCCTCAACCCCGATAACCTTACCGTTATGGACAAATGGCTTATTTCAAAGCTTAATTCAATGGTAAAAGCAGTTGATGAAAACCTTGCCGACTACCGCATACCTGAAGCCGCACGCGCACTGCAGGATTTTGTTGACGAAATGAGCAACTGGTATGTTCGCCGCAGCCGCGAACGCTATTGGGTGCAAGGTATGACCGATGATAAAGAAACGGCTTATCTGGTGCTTTACAATGCACTTGTAACAACAGCTAAAACAGCGGCACCTATGATACCGTTTATGACAGAAAGCATTTATCAAAATCTTGTTCGCAATATCGACAAATCACAACCCGAAAGCATACATCTTTGCGATTTTCCGAAGGTTGACGAGGCGGCTATTGACCCCGAACTCGAAAAAAATATGGACAGCGTTCTCGAAATAGTTGTTTTGGGCAGAAGCGCCCGTAACGGCTCTGCAATCAAAAACCGTCAGCCGCTTAAAACTATGTATGTTAAATGCGATTTAACGCTTGACAGTTACTTTGCCGACATAATTAAAGATGAGCTTAACATAAAATCTGTTGAATTTACAAATGAGGTTGACAATCTTGTGTCTTACAGCTTTAAACCTCAGCTCAAAACGGTAGGTCCTAAATACGGCAGACAGTTAGGCGAAATTCGTCAAGCCCTCAGCGAACTCGACGGTAACGCCGCAAAGGTTGAACTTGATGAAAACGGCAAAATCGTATTAAATCTTGCATCGGGTCAGGTGGAATTAGGTGAAGAAGATTTGCTTATTGAGGCAAAACAGCGTGAAGGCTTTTTCACCGTAAGCGACCGCGGTATTACGGTTGCGCTTGACACAACGCTGACCGAAGACCTTATTGAAGAAGGCTTTGTGCGTGAGATTGTAAGCAAAATTCAAACCATGCGTAAAGAGGCAGGCTTTAATGTAACCGACCACATAGCCGTAACATTATCGGGAAGCGAAAGAGTTATTGCCATTGCCGAAAAGTTATCCGACGAAATTGCGGGCGATACTCTTGCAGACTCAATCGTTGCAGGTGACATAGATGGTTACAGCAAAGAATGGGATATTAACGGCGAAAGAATTACAATCGGAGTTAAGTGCATATAATTCAAAGAAATGAACGGAGGAAAATCAACTATGACCGAAAACAATAATGTGAATTCCAATGATTTTATTGAGGATATAAGCAGTACCTCGCCGGAATTCCGTGCAAAAAAGAACCCTGTTATGGCATACGGCAACGGACTTTACAAAAACCTTGGCAACGTCATTAAGGTTATTGCATTTGTTTTAGGCTTCGGTGTCATAATATTGTCCCTTGTTCTTGCGTTTTTCCTATTTAACAAAACCTCATTCGGAATAGCTCTTGCCCTTGCGGTGATTATTTTTGGCACAATCGCCGCCGCCTGTATTTTCTTTCCGCTGTTCGGGCTCGGGCACCTGCTGTGTCAGAATGAAGAAATTTTAAAAATGTTAAATAAATAATTTAAATCAAAAGCTCTGCTGTGGCAGAGCTTTTAATTTTTTCTTAATATTTTAAACCTTGTTTTTTTCAAAAAAAGTGGTATAATGTAGTTTGGTTTTATGTGACCGTAACGCTTGAAATATATATGTAAATTTGTATTCCAGAAAGGATTTTATAATGAGTACCTCAAAGATTTCAGGTGCTGTTTCGCATTTTTTTGCTTACAGCGTTCCTAAATTTTTAAATGTTATTAAAAACTTTCTTGTAAACACATTTGAAATTACAAGCACAAAAAAATCAAAAATAACCGGTGCGTCTGTTGCCGGAATATTGTTGCTTACGGTAATCATTTTTAACTCGCAATTCACAAGACTTTTAACAAGTTCGAAATGGTTGCTGTTGGCGTTTGCGCTTGTTGCCCCGTTTATTATAGGCGCTTTTATTACATTTAACATAAAAATTAAAAACAGTTTAATAAACAGTATATGGCACTTTGTTTTCTTTATATTAAGCCCCATTATAACAATGACCATGACCGAGTGCCTTAACAACATATTTATTTATGATATGACCTATTTGGGATTCTTGGCAAATTATTTGGTAATACTGTTGCTTTTATTTTTAATCTTTGCGTTTTGCGGCAGTTTCAGGGTTTCGTTGCTGATTACAAATACCGTATGCTACGGCTTGGCACTTGCCCACTGCTATGTCGTTTTATTTAGGGGCACGCCGTTTGTACCTATGGATTTTTTAAGCGTTACAACGGCGGTAAATGTTGCAAATACTTATAACTTTACCCCTACGCATACCGTTATCATAGGCTCGCTTATTTTCATATTTTTAACCGTAATAGGCATAAAAATCAAAACACCTAAATACACGGCAGTAACTAAAATTGTGTCCCGCACATTTATGGGTACATTTTTTATCTGTCTTATTTGTCTGTTTTATTTTACTTCGATATTTGCAAACGCAGGTGTCAAACCTGACTTCTGGAACCAGTCGCGCGGTTATCGCAATTACGGTTTTGTTTTCAGTTTTTTCTGTAACACAAAATACCTTTATATGACCGAACCGAACGGTTACAACGCCGAAACAATCGGAGATTATGTTTCAAGCACTGTAGATAAGGACGAGCCTGCCGTAATTAAGCCCTCGGGCAATGAGCCGAACATTATTTGTATAATGAACGAATCTTTGTCGGATTTAAGCGTTTTGGGCGAATTTACAACCAATCAGGACTATATGCCTTTTATGCACAGCCTTACCGAAAATACAGTAAAGGGCAATCTTTATGTGCCGGTTATAGGAGCAGGCACATCGAACACGGAGTTTGAATTTTTAACAGGCCATTCAACCGCATTTTTACCGTCAGGCAGTAATGCATATATGCTTTATGTTAAAAATCCGTTAGCATCGCTTGTGTCAACACTTGAGGGGCAGGGCTATTCGTCATGGGCTTTTCACCCTTACTATTCTACCGGTTGGGACCGAGTTAAGGTTTACCAAAACTTCGGTTTTGATTCTTTCAGTTTTCTTGAAAATCTGATTGATGTATCATTGCTTAACGATTATACAAAAAACAACGGTGACGCCGAATATTTGCAATCGCTTGTCAACACCTATTACCCCGATCGCACCAATATGCTTTTAAGGCAGTATGTAAGCGACAGCTATAATTATGATGTTATTATCGACAATTATGAAAACCGCGACAAATCAAAGCCGTATTTCGTGTTCAATGTTACAATGCAAAATCACGGCGGTTATTCAAACTCTGCCAGCAATTTTGACGAGTGCATACAAATAACATCGTCGCCCACATATTACAATAAGGCAAGCAAATATCTTTCGCTCATAAAGGCAAGCGATGATGCATTTAAAGGTCTTATTGAGTATTTTTCAAATGTTAAAGAGCCTACAATAATTTGTATGTTCGGTGACCATCAGCCGAATATAGAAACCGAATTTATTGCATCGCTGTTGGGTGTTAACAGTGTTAACGGGCTTAGCATCGAACAGGAGCAGACGCGTCATATTACGCCGTTTTACATCTGGGCGAACTATGATATTGAAGAAAAACACATCGACAAATTAAGCTCAAACTATTTGTCGTCTTATATGCTTGATATTGCAGGCCTAAAGCTTACCGAATATAACAAATATCTGCTCAAGCTTTCCGAAACGCTTCCGGTAATCGATACCGTAGGCTACATCGACTGTAACAACAATTACTACAAATGGAGCGACAAGAGCGACTATACACAAATTCTCAGCGAATATGAAAGAATTCAGTATAATAACATATTCGATTCAGAGCACAAAAACAATAAAATCTTTTTCTTAGAGGGTTATACTATGCCCGAAACGCTAACAGAAGAGGATAACGAAAAATGAAAAACACCACCCTTTGCCACATTGAGAAAGACGGAAAATATTTAATGCTTCACCGCGTAAAAAAGGAAAATGACCTTAATCGTGACAAATGGATAGGCATAGGCGGTAAATTTGAAGACAAAGAAAGCCCCGAGCAGTGCAACAGGCGCGAAGCACTTGAAGAAACGGGACTTACTTTAAACAAGTGCGATTACAGAGGAATTGTCACCTTTGTGTCTGACAGGTGGGAAACCGAATATATGCACATTTTCACCTGTAACGACTTTTCGGGCGAACTAAAAGAATGTGACGAGGGTGTGCTTTGTTGGGTTGACAAGCATGATATTTACAATCTGCCCTTATGGGAGGGCGATAAAATCTTTTTAAGGCTTATTGAAAACCCGAATACTCCGTTTTTTTCGTTAAGACTTGAATATAACGGAGAAACGCTTATAAGCGCAATTTTAAATGATGAGGTAATTATTTTATGAATATTTGCGTATATGGTGCGTCATCAAACATGATTGACAAATCTTTTATAACGGCAGGCGAAGCATTGGGAGGTGCAATAGCCGAAAATAATCATACCGTTGTTTTCGGCGGAGGAGCCGCGGGGCTTATGGGCGCCGTTGCACGCGGTGCTCACGCCGAAGGCGGAAAAACGGTGGGTGTGTGCCCCTCTTTCTTTAATGTTGACGGAGCGCTTTTTTCAGATTGCAGTGAAATGATTTATACCGATACAATGCGCGAGCGAAAACAGCTTCTTGAAGAAATGTCGGATGCTTTTATAGTAACACCGGGCGGTATAGGCACATTTGACGAATTTTTTGAAATTTATACGCTCAGGCATTTGGGCGTTCACCGAAAGCCTATTGCAATATACAACACAAACGGTTATTACGATTCACTTGTCGATATGCTCAATAACGCCATAGACAAAAGGTTTATGCCTAATGCAAATATGGACTTACTGTTTATTTCTGACAACCCCCAAAAAATAATAAACTATATAGAAAACTACAATCCCGACGATCACAGAGCCGTAGAATTTAAATTTATAAAAAGATAAGCAAAAATCTCGAAGAAAATTCTTCGAGATTTTTTATATTAAAAACATTTTTGGAATATAGCTTTAATTTCGCTATCTCCCAATTCAACAACACTTTTAATAGTTCTGCTGCCGTTAAAGGTGCACAGGCTTGTAAGCCTGTCAATTGCATCATTGCCTATGCCGAATTCGCTTAAATTTGCAGGCATACCGATAAATTTGTAAAATTCAGACATAGCCGCTATCCCCTTTTCTGCCGCCGTTTTATCGTCGGGTTCGTCAACATCCCAAACCCTGCGTGCAAACTGCGCAAAACGCGGAATATTGTTCATATACACAAAGTCTGCCCACGCAGGAAATAAAACCGCAAGCCCCGCACCGTGCGCAACATTGTCGTACTCGCCGCTTACCGCGTGCTCGAGCTGATGCACAGGCAATGAGTTTATTCTGCCGCAACCCGTAAGATTGTTGTGTGAAAGGCTTGACGCCCACATTATGTTGGCGCGCGCCTCGTAGTTATTCGGGTCTTTCATAACCTCATACGCCGCATTTATAACCGATTTCAAAATGCTCTCGGCTATTCGGTCGGTTATTTCAACCGGCTCGCAGGGCGTAAAGTAACGCTCCATTGTGTGCGCCATTATGTCTGATATGCCGCAGGCGGTCTGATACGGGCTCACGGTATATGTAAGCTCGGGATTGCAAACGGCAAAAAGCGGGCGGATAAGCTCGCTTGTAAAGCCGCGTTTCATATTAAGCGACAAATCGGTAACAACCGCCGAAGCGCTCATTTCACTGCCTGCCGCCGCTATTGTAAGCACACAGCCCACCGGCAATGCTGATTTAGGAGTTGCGCTCTTAGTCACAAAGTCCCATATATCATAATCTGCAACGGCACCCAGCGCCGTATATTTTGCCGCGTCAATAGCACTGCCGCCGCCTACCGCCAATATAAGTTCGGAATTTTCTTTTTTTGCAATTTTTACGGCATTTCTGATGAATTCTATTTTAGGATTAGGCTCTACACCGCCGCACTCGGTAAATTCTATGTTATATTCGCCGAGTGACGCCGTAATTTCGTCATAAAGTCCGCTTGATTTAATGCTGCCCTTACCGTAAATAAGCATTATTTTTTTATATCCGTAGCCCGAAATTATTTTACCTAATTCTTTTTGACGGTCTTTACCGAAAAATACTTTTGTAGGTGTATAAAAATCAAAGTTTAGCATAACATAACCCCTTCTTATACAAAATCACGCCCGAAGATCAAACTTTGGGCGTGATTGAATAATTATTATTCAGCGGTTTCTTCGGCCGCTTCTACGGCTTCATTTTCAGCAACCGTTTCTTCGGTAGTTGCTACAACCTCATCTTCGACAACAGTTTCCTGATCCTCTGCTTTAGGCTCGATAAGAGCGCGGATAGAAAGGCTTACACGCTTTTTGTCAAGGTCAATAGCAGTAATCTTTGCCTGAACCTCCTGACCGATTGTAAGCTCATCCTGCGGCTTTGCAACATGCTTATCGGCAATCTGCGAAATATGAATAAGTCCGTCAACACCGGGGATTATTCTTGCAAACGCACCGTATGTAGTCATGCTGACAATCTTAACGGTAACAACATCATCAACACTGTAATTATTTTGGAAAATTGCCCAAGGATTATCCTCTGCTTTTTTATAGCCCAAAGAAATCTTTTTCTTTTCTGTGTCGATGTCTTTAATGTAAACCTCGATTTCATCGCCGACCGAAACAACCTCGACAGGGTTTTTAATGCGTGTCCAAGAAAGCTCTGAAATGTGAACCATTCCGTCAACGCCGCCGATGTCAACAAATGCGCCGTAGCTTGTAAGTGACTTAACGGTGCCTTTAATTCTGTCGCCTACGGCGATTGAAGCCCACAGTTTTTCCTCGGCCTGCTTGCGAGCCTCACGAAGAACGCTGCGTATAGAACCTATTGCTCTGCGGCCGCGGCCTATTTCGATAATTCTGAAATCAACTTCGGTACCCTTTAAAGCTTCAAGAGAATCGTTTCTTGAAGCGGTAGCCTGAGACGCAGGTATAAATACGCGCACATTGTTTGAGTAAACTACAACGCCGCCCTTAATAACCTCGCGAACAACGCCGTGAAGCACTTCGCCCGATTCTTTTGCGGCAACTATATTGTCCCAACCGGCAATAGCATCGTAACGACGCTTTGAAAGCATTGCGGTTCCTTCCTGATCGCTGATTTTCATAATGATAAGATTTAACTTATCATCTACCTTTACCTCGCTTAACAGATCAACAGGCTCTGACGAATACTCATCGGCTGTAACATATCCCGTTACACCTCTGCCTATATCTACAGTGATTTCAGATGCGTTTACCGCAACAACGGTACCGCACACCTTCTGTTCGCCTGTAAGGCTGTTGAGCGAAGCCTCAAATGCTTCCTCATCTGTCATTTCTTCGAAGCTTTTTTGAACAGTTTCTTCTACCTCCATCTGTTCATCAACCGGTTGTAAAATTTCCGACATGGTTTTAATAACCTCCTTTATTATACCCGCAGGCGTAGATGCGCCCGCGACAACGCCAACCTTATCCGCATTTAAAAACCACTCGGCTTTAAGCTCTGCCGCGGTTTCGATTAAATGGGTGTTTGCGCAAAGAGAAGCACACACATCAAAAAGCTTTGCTGTATTTGAACTGTGGCGCCCGCCGATTACAACCATAACATCGTTGGTTTGCGCCAGTTTCCGTGCCTCGCTTTGTCGAGATGACGTAGCACTACATATTGTATCAAATATTTTTACATTTGTACATACTTTTTTTAAAAATTTTTGCGCAAAATCCCATTTTTTTGCGTTAAAAGTGGTTTGCGAGACCGCCGAAACGGCATTTTTTTTAAGTTCGGGGTGTTCTTCAATCAATTTTTCAAGTTCTTCGGCAGAAGAAAACACATAATACTTAGATACGCAATGTCCGATTATTCCGACAACCTCATGGTGATTTTCGTCACCCGCAATTAAAATTGTATCGCCCCGTGCCGACTGCTCGGCCACTATTTTATGTATCTTTGCTACAAAGGGGCAGGTAGCGTCGCTTAACCTTACCCCCATATTTTCGGCACATTCATACACATTCTTACCGACGCCGTGTGAGCGTATAACCAACATTTCACCGCTATTTACTTCATCAGGTGAATTTACAACACGAACTCCCCTTTCGGTCAGTTCTTCCACCATTTGGCTGTTATGAATTATAGGGCCTAATGTGCAAACCTTTTCACCCGCATTTATTAAATCGTACACCATTTGCACGGCACGGTTTACGCCGAAACAAAAACCTGCCGTTTTTGCAAGTGTTATTTTCAATTAAAATCAGCCTAACCTTTCTTTAATCATTTTTAAAAGCTTTTCGACAGACTCTTCCAGGGTGTTGCCTGTGGTATCGAATATAATTGAATCTTCGGCGGGCTTGAGCGGCGCTATTTCACGGTGAGAGTCGTTGTAGTCGCGGGTTTCGATATCACGGTATATATCGTCGTAGTTTACGTCCATTCCCTTTTCCATTAGTTCTTTATAACGGCGATTTGCTCGCTCGGCTACCGAAGCGGTAACAAAAAATTTAAGTGTTGCGTCAGGCAACACCACCGTTCCTATATCTCTGCCGTCCATAATAACATTATTTTCTCTTGCCAGCCTGCGCTGCATTTCAAGCAAAAACGCGCGAACAGGCGGCTTTGCCGACACGGCTGACGCCATCATAGACGCCTTTGGGGTTCTTATTTCTTCGGATACATCCTCGCCGTTTAAAAACACATGCTGTACGCCGTCGATAAATTTAATATCTACATCTACTGTTTTTAAAACCGACTCAATATCACAGTCAAGCTCGGTGCCGTATCCGTCACGCAAAAATTTAAGACCTACTGTTCGGTAAAGCGCGCCCGTGTCAACATAAATAAACCCAAGCTCCTTTGCCGCGCCCTTTGCCACCGTGCTTTTGCCCGCTCCCGCAGGGCCGTCAAGTGCAATAGAAATCATAAAATAAAACTCCTTTAATATTTTGCCGCGCTCTCGCCCGCCAACAAGCCGGTTGAAAAAGCTATCTGCAAATTAAATCCGCCCGTATAGGCGTCAACATCAATTACCTCGCCCGCAAAGAAAAGACCCGATATAAGCTTTGACATCATAGTAGCAGGGTTGATTTCTTTGACTGAAATTCCGCCGCTTGTAACTATGGCTTCTTCGATAGGTCGAAAGCCTGTGATATTAAGCTTAAAATGCTTTACGGCGTTTATAAGCAAACGGCGATGCTCACGGCTTATTTGATTTACCTTTATATGCGGTTCGATGCCCGACATATTTATTATAACCGGAATTATGCTTTTAGGCAGTAATTTGTCTAAAGAATTTGCAAAATGGCGGTTTGATGAATCTTCAAAGTCACGCAATATCCGTTTATCAAGCTGTGTTTCATCTAAAGCGGGCTTTAAATCGATTTCGGCAAAATACTCACGCTTACCCATATTTCGCAGGTGAGCCGAAGCCGAAAGAGTCAGCGGCCCCGATATGCCCGTGTGGGTAAAAAGCAGTTCGCCCATTTCTTTGTAAAGCGGTTTTTTCTTGCCGTCTTCAAAAACCGAAAGGGTTACATTTTTAAGCGAAAGACCTGCAAGCCGCGTGCAAAAGCCCTCGTGGCATTCCAGCCCTATAAGCGAAGGAGTAAGCTCGGTTACGGTATGCCCGAGTGCCTTTGCCATTCTGTAACCGTCACCCGTAGAGCCCGTAAGCGGATATGACATACCGCCCGTGGCTAAAATAACACAATCCGCTTCAAGTATTCTGCCGTCTGAAAGCTTTACGCCTGTTACTTTACCGCCATTTGCAATTACCGCTTCGGCGGTGCCCTCGATAATATCGCAGTTTTTTTGTACTGCTTTTACCAAAGCGTCAACAATATCCACAGCCCTATCCGATACGGGAAAAACCCGATTACCACGCTCGGTTTTAAGCGGAACGCCGTGCTCTTCAAAAAAATTCATGGTATCGGCAGAATTAAAGTTGCCGAAAGCGGAATACAGAAATTTACCGTTTTTTGTTGTGTTTGCAATAAGTGAGTTTATGTCACAGTTGTTTGTAACATTGCATCTGCCCTTTCCGGTTATCATAACCTTTCTGCCGGGCCTTGAATTTTTTTCAACAACTGTTATGCTGTTTTGCGCCGACACCTGTGCCGCACCGTATGCCGCCATAAGCCCTGACGCGCCGCCGCCTATAACAATTATTTCTTTCATTTACTCACCCACCTTTGCATTTTATTATCATTTTACACTAAAATCATCAAAAAGTAAATGAAAAGACACAAGAAAATATTTTCTTGTGTCCGAAATTATTTTATTATCTTTTTTATTTTATCATGCAATGAAAACATATAATATGAGGCAACCCGGGATATTCCTATGTCATAAAGTACAAACACAATATTGCAAAGGGCTAAAAATATAACAGCGCCGTATTTGCCTAATATACCGAAATCATCATACGAAATTGCAAAAAGAACACTTGAAATATAATAAAACGCTACTGCCGCCGCATTGAAGAAGAGCAGTTTCAGCACCCATTCAACCAACTGCTTTCTTATTCGTTCTATTAAAGATTTTAGTATCGGGTAGTAACCCAAAAACAGAATATATAATATTTTTGATTCGATTTCACCTATTATAAAGATAAGCACCGCACTTGAAGTATAAGTAGCGAATGACCACCCAGCTCCGCACTCAATAAGCGGCACCATCATAAGCAGTCCTGCAACAGCGGGAATTGCGTATGTCAAATATGGGAAATAGCCTGTGAGCATTACAACAACGGCAAGCGCCGCCACAATACCGCAAAGTGTTATTTTTTTTGTATTTTTCATATTAGCAACAGGGTATGAGGTCTCCGCCCATACATTCACAGCAACAATCTGCGCAAATAAGACCGTTGCACACATCACAGGTGCTGCATCCGCCGTTATTTCCGTAAGAACGGTAAGGATTATACTGTGCGCCGCTTTGCCTTTGAGCATTGTTCATAGCATTGCGATATTCGGGGTTTTGCGGATTCATACGAACTGCCGTTGCAAAGCTTGTGTAAGCCTGATCAAACCAACCACGGCGGTAAAGCACCGTACCGTTCAAAAAATACCACTCGGCGTCACGCTGTTGCGGCGGAACACCGTCAAGAATTTCCTGTGCCTGCTCAAGTCTGCCCTGATTTATAAGACTGCGTACTTCTGGAAAGTTTGTACTGCCTGTTGCATTATAACCCGAACCCGAATTGCCCGAAGACCTGCTGCGGCGCGAATTCATTATAGCGTCGTATGCCTCGTTAATCTCTTTCATTTTTTCACCTGCAAGATCTGAAAGCGGGTTGTCGGTATAGTTGTCGGGGTGATACTTGCGCGCAAGCTCACGGTAGGCATTTTTAATTTCATCATCGGTAGCATTTTTAGAAACGCCTAACACTTCATACGGATCTCTCATTATTTAACTCCTTTAAAAAAGTATCTTCTAAACCTAAATAAATTATGTTGCCGAGTATTGATTTATATTTTTTAATATCAAGCAGTTCAAACGCTCTTGCCGCCTCGTTTATACAAAAATACAACTGCGGTGTAATTTTTTCTTTGATGTCGCCGTCCGCCGTTTTTAAAACATTGTAACTGCCCATTTTTATGTCACGAGGCAAATCGCAAGCCGCATCAAGCAAATAAATGTATCTGCCTATACAGTAGCCTATACGGCGAAGCACACGCTTTTGGGTTTCATCATTGCTTAAAAGCGAAAGTATTTCCTGCATCATTATTGCGGTTGGGTCTGCCGCCTCGTCAACCGACGCGCAGTTTGCTTTTTCAAGTTCACTTTGAGAGGTTATATATTGAAAAACGGTTTTTTCAATTTCGGGATACTGCTTTGCCGCTTTTTTATGGGCACGACTAAAAATGGGCTTTAAGCATAAATAAACCAACCTTTTAAAGCCGTGCTCGTCCGCTATATTATCAACTATTTTATAATAAAGCATTATAATAGCTGCGGCAGCAGGCATATCCATAGCACCGTCATTTTTACAGTAATTGCACTTTTTAAGCGGATTAAATGCACACCTTTTTCGCTCAAAACCGTCGCAACCGTCTTTAAGCGACATATTAAGCAGTGCCAAAAAGGTAAAATCATAGCTTAATGTAAAGCGTGAGAGTATTCCGTAGCTTTTGCCGAGCTTTTTGCAAAGCGAGCAGTAAACCGCCTTGTAAATATCGTATTCCTTGACTTTAAGTTCAGGCTTACAAGCCCTTATATACCCGAACAACGCCTTCACCTCACGCTAACATATTAAACTTAAATTTATGGTATTTGGTGAATAATGTGTAAATTATTACACATTAAGAATTTTTTTAAGAAACTGACCCGTGTATGAAGCCTTGCACTGTGCCACCTTTTCGGGTGTGCCGCTTACCACAACTGTTCCGCCGTTATTACCGCCCTCCGGCCCTAAATCTATAATATGGTCGGCAACCTTTATGACATCAAGATTATGCTCTATAACAAGAACGGTGTTTCCCGCATCGACAAGCCGCTGTAACACCTCGATAAGGCGGTGAACATCGGCAGTATGAAGCCCCGTTGTAGGTTCGTCAAGAATATAAATCGTTTTACCCGTGCTTTTTTTAGAAAGCTCGGTAGCAAGCTTTACTCGTTGAGCCTCGCCGCCCGACAGCGTTGTAGCACTCTGACCGATTTTGATATAACCGAGACCCACATCAAACAAAGTTTTAAGCTTTCGGTAAATTCGCGGATGACTTTCAAAGAAATTCATACCCTCTTCTACCGTCATTTCAAGCACATCATAAATACTTTTGCCCTTATAATGCACTCCCAAGGTTTCCTTGTTATATCTTGTTCCGCCACAAACCTCACAGGGCACATATATATCGGGTAAAAAGTGCATCTCAATCTTTTTAATGCCGTCGCCGCAACAGGCTTCGCACCTGCCGCCCTTTACATTAAACGAAAATCTGCCGGCAGTATAACCCTTTGCCTTGGCATCCTTTGTATTGGCATAAAGGTCGCGAATATCGGTAAACACGCCTGTGTATGTTGCAGGGTTACTGCGCGGTGTGCGGCCTATGGGCGACTGGTCAATATCAATAACCTTATCAAGATATTCTGTTCCCTCAACCGATTTATGCTTGCCCGCAATAGTTTTTGCGCGGTTTAGCTTGTTTGCCAAGGTTTTGTAAATTATATCATTTACAAGTGAAGATTTGCCGCTGCCTGAAACGCCCGTAACACAAACAAACTCACCAAGCGGTATTTCTACATTGATGTTTTTTAAATTGTTTTCGGCGGCTCCCTTTATAGTAAGCAAATTGCCGTTTCCTTTACGGCGGGTTTTAGGTACTGAAATCTTTTTCCTGCCCGAAAGGTAATCTGCCGTTACAGAATTTTTACATTCAAGCAGTTCTTCCGGCGTGCCGGCAAACACAAGCTCACCGCCGTGAATGCCCGCACCGGGGCCTATATCTATAATACAGTCAGCCTCGCGCATGGTGTCTTCATCGTGCTCAACCACTATAAGCGTGTTGCCGAGGTCACGCAAATGCTTTAATGTAGCAAGCAGTTTTTCGTTGTCACGCTGATGAAGCCCTATACTCGGCTCATCAAGCACATAAAGAACGCCCATAAGCGATGAGCCTATCTGTGTTGCGAGCCTTATACGCTGACTCTCGCCGCCCGACAGGGTGCCCGATGAACGCGACAGCGATAAATAATCAAGTCCCACGCTCGACAAAAAGTTAAGCCGTTCCTTTATCTCTTTTAAAATAGGCTGCGCAATCATTTGCTGCATACTGTTAAACTGTAGGCTTTCAATAAATTCTAAAGCTTCGCATATCGACATATCGCAAAGCTCTTTGATGTTTTTTCCGCCAACCGTTACCGCCAGATATTCGGGCTTTAAACGGGCGCCCTTACAGTCTGGGCACGGGCTTTCATTCATATAACTTTCATACTCGGCGCGGGCATAGTCGCTTTTGGTGCTTTCATATCGGCGCTGTAAATTATTTATAACACCCTCAAAAGGCGCATAATATGTGCCGCTTCCGAAATCGGAATTGCGATGAAGCTCTAATTTTTCGTCACCCGTTCCGTAAAGCACGGCGCTTTTAGCCTCATCGCTTAAATCTTTCCAAGGCGTATTTATATCAAAGTTAAACTTGCGGGCAAGTCCGTCATAATACATTAGAGCTATTGAGCCTGCATCGGGATTAAACCATGAATTAACCCCCCAGCCTGCCGCCTTGATACAGCCCTCCGACAAAGACAAATTTTCGTCGCTTATAATAAGACGCGGATCGATTTTCATAAACACGCCTATACCCGTGCAGGTAGGGCATGCACCCATAGGATTGTTAAATGAAAACATTGTAGGGGTAAGCTCGGGTATGCTGATGCCGTGCTCGTCGCAGGCGTAGCTTTGTGAAAATTGCAGTTCTTTTCCGTCTATAACATCTGCCGCAACAAGTCCGCCCGAAAGTGACAAAGCAGTTTCAATGCTGTCGGCAAGACGCGAGCGAATTTCGGGTTTTATTACAAGGCGGTCAACCACAACCTCTATCATATGTTTTTTATTTTTTTCAAGCTTTATTTCTTCGGAAAGGTCATATATATTACCGTCAATACGCACACGAACATAACCGGATTTTCTTACACGGTCAAGTTCTTTTGAGTGCTCGCCCTTTCGGTTCTTTACTATAGGCGATAAAATTTGAACCTTACTTCCATCTTTAAGCGCCATAACAGTGTCGACAATCTGATCGGTCGACTGCTGACTTATCTCTTTGCCGCAAACGGGGCAGTGCGGCACGCCCACGCGCGCATACAAAAGACGCAGATAATCATAAATTTCGGTGACCGTGCCCACGGTAGAGCGCGGATTTTTTGAGGTTGTTTTTTGGTCTATGGATATAGCGGGAGAAAGCCCGTCAATGCTATCGACATTCGGCTTTTCCATTTGACCTAAAAATTGACGAGCGTAGCTTGAAAGCGACTCAACATAACGGCGCTGACCCTCGGCATAGATTGTATCAAACGCAAGCGAAGACTTGCCGCTGCCCGAAAGACCGGTAAACACAACAAGTTTGTCACGCGGTATGGTAACGTCAATATTTTTAAGGTTATTCTCTCTTGCGCCCTTTATTACAATTTTATCATTCGACAAAATCTTTTCCTCCAAAATTTTTATATAACTATATT
>ERZ780149.1454-NODE-1454-length-25651-cov-2.722965_pt1 | contig 25651 bp, 23 predicted proteins | sample MGYA00511367_ERZ780149 | MGnify/ENA primary metagenome ERZ780149 (study PRJEB29588, sample SAMEA2153852) | human gut metagenome | biome: human gut; feature: human-associated habitat; material: faeces | place: Denmark | collected 2008/2010 ... | reverse complement strand
AAAAAAGCTGCTTTTACAAGCAGCTTTTTTTATTCGTACCTTTTCCCCCGCAACCGCAATTACAACCGCATCCTTTTCCTTTCTTTGCATTCCGAAACAAACGATAAATACCTCTTCCCGCGAAAACAAGCGCTATCGCCACAATTATATACGTCAATGTTAGTTGTATTTCCATTTTCTGATTTTAGATTAAAATTCATTCTACCGGACACTTAAATAATTAAATCCAATACCTGCTTTAAGACGAAACATACACACCAAGCCAGTACCGTCGTATAGCCCATCACGAAAAATGCCCACTTCATTCCAATCTCTTTGCCTATGGCGATCAAGGTCGCAAAGCAAGGGGAATAAAGTAACACAAAGATCATAAATATTATGGCCGTAATCGGAGTAAAACCATGTTCCCGCAAACACATTTTCAAGGTCGCATTCGCCCCGTCATCCTCCTCCGCAACCTCTTCACCCAGGTATAAAACGGCCATCGTACTAACCACGACTTCTTTTGCCGCTACCCCGGTCAATAAACTGACTCCCGCTTTCCAGTCAAAGCCAAGCGGTGTCCAAATCGGCTCCAAAGCTCGTCCCAATCGACTGATATAAGAATTTTCCTGACGTTCGCTTACCTCTTGTCGATGCAGACTCTCCAGTTTTGCTTCCTGCTCCTCTTTCAACATTTCAGCGTTCCCGACTCCGGAAGCGACCGTGGTCTCGTAAGCCCTTGTCACTTCTGCTTTCTTTTCATCATACTGTGCTTCCAGCTCTTTATCCACGGGGAAATACCCCAAGGCCCAAATCAAAATGGATGCAAACATGATGATACCTCCCATTTTCTTCAAGTACTGCTCCCCTTTACTCCACATATGTCGCACCGTCGTTCTCAAGGTCGGCATTCGATACGGGGGTAACTCCATTACGAAAGGCACTTCCTGTTTGTGGAAAAGCACCCGTTTAAATAACTTAGCCATCACGATAGCAGCCAGTATTCCAAAAAGATATATTCCAAAAAGAACTAATGCCGCGTAATCTTTGAAAAACGCCCCGACCAACAGGATATACACCGGAAGACGGGCACTGCAAGACATGAATGGATTGATCAATATTGTTAATATCCGGTCACTCCGGTTCTCCAGCATACGCGTTGACATGATGGCCGGCACGTTACACCCGAATCCCATGATCATCGGAATAAAACTTTTCCCGTGCAAGCCGAGTTTATGCATCAATTTATCCATGATAAATGCTGCACGAGCCATGTATCCCGTATCTTCCATGAAAGAAATAAAGAGGAACAATATCAATATATTCGGTAAAAACACGATCACGCTTCCCACGCCACCGATAATACCATCCACTAACAAATCCTTTAGAGGTCCGGCACTCATCTGGTTATCGACAAATTCACCTAAAGCTCCAACCCCGGCTTCAATCCATTCCATCGGGTAACTTCCCAAACTAAACGTGGCAAAAAATGTTACGAACAGGAATAATAAGAAAATCGGGAACCCGAACAATTTATGCGTGACAATAGCATCGATATATTCTGTTTTACGCCTTCGATTCACAGGACTCTCCTTATACGTTTCTTTCAATGCCCCGGAAATAAAACCATATTTCGTATCGGTAATAACCGACTCCACGTTTTCCCCGTACATTGTTTCAATCCGTTCAACCCGCTCTTTCACGACCTTCAACAACTTTTCCCGCGAATGATCCCGCTGCACGAATTCCAACGCCTCTTTATCTCCTTCCAATAACATCAACGATAAAAAACGAGGAGATATGTTACAAGTTAAATCTTTTTCATCTTTCAACTCGGCCCGAATGGCGACGATGCTGTCTTCAATTTCTTTCCCGTAGTTTATATGGATATGCCGCACGGTTTCGCTTCTTCCCTCATACACCTCGATAACTTCCCGTAACAGTTCCTTGACTCCTTTTCCTTTTGACCCGATCGTGGGCATCATCGGCATCCCGATCATCCGTCCCATCTCCTGGTAATTGAAAGTTGCCCCGGAACGTTCCAACTCGTCGTACATATTCAAAGCGATCACCCCCTTCACATCCATGTCAATCAATTGTGTTGACAAGTAGAGATTACGCTCCAAATTAGACGCATCCACCACGTTAATCACCACATCGGGTGCGTTATTCATAATATATTCCCGCACATACTTTTCTTCATTCGAATAAGCGGAAATAGAATACGTTCCAGGTAAATCGACCACGTTAAACTCGTAACCTTCAAACCGGAAAGTGGCACTCTTTGCATCGACCGTAACCCCTCCGTAGTTTCCCACGTGTTCTTGGGCACCACTCATGTAGTTAAACAGGGTTGTTTTTCCCGCATTGGGGTTACCCACAAAAGCAACATGTATATGTTTATCCCGACCTTCCCAATGCTTGGCGAATGCTTCTTCCGCATCGCGGGCACTCCCGGACACCCCGACAATATTAGCAGCCTCCTCCAAAGACACGATTTCAATAAACGCCGCTTCCTGCCGCCTTAAAGAGATTTCATAACCCATGATTGAATATTCAATTGGATCATTCAAAGGTGCATTTTTCACGGCTTTCACTACTTTGCCCCTCACAAATCCCATTTCGTTTAATCGCTTCCGAAAGGCTCCATATCCTTTCACCTTAGTAATAACGGCACTTTCTCCGGTTTTCAGTTCTGACAGTAACATATAAACATCTTGTGATTAGTATCGCGAATGTAAAAACTTTATTTTTATTTTTTCTAAATAAACGCAGAATAATGACTAAATTTTCATTGCTAATAATTATAAAATTTATTAACGAAAGAGTTTCCAAAAGAAGCGCCTACCGAAATTTATCGAGGGAAACGACGAATCTTTACTTTTTTGCTCTATATAACCAACAAATAGTTTACTTTTGCAATATGAAAGCAGAAGATATAGAAAAACAAGACGGGCAAAAATGGCAAAGCGTGAACCAATTGCTATCGCAGGCAGGTTCGCACTTAAACATCTTGGAAGAAGAAATTGATATAGACGTACAACACCAATATATGGATCTTTTGGAACATCTTATCCATGGTGGGAACTTTAAAGTATTAAGAGAAGATGCGATTGTACATGCGCAAGATCTATTTGACGAGGCCGTTGATGACGAAAAGAAAAAAACGTTGTTAGTCTTATTGTCCATGGTCGATGACATTTCTATATACCGGAGTATTGAATCGTTTCAAAAACAAGACACCCCTGTCAAACCATGGGCAACCATAGCGTTACAACAATCTCGAATGCTGATTCAATCCAACTTGCTGGACGAAGCGACCGTGTTCGTATCCACCGGCCTAGGTGGTCACGGTTCGCTGTTACGTTATTTTTGTGTCTATGTTGCTAACGAAGGTGTCACGTTACAACCTTTCCAGTGGGATATTGTCAAAAAAGAAATGGAACTGGTCGTAACCCAAAACCAAGGAGAAATCGAACAATTCGAACACTTCGAGAAATACATCACGTTTATTTTTCTGTTGCCCATTGAGGCTGATCTAAAAGAAATTTTCAATTCAATTATAGATGAATGTAACACGTATGGGAACTTTTTAAGTGAAAATGTCATCATCACGAACGTGAAAAAACTTTCCCTCGAAGAGATTGATGATTTCTTGGCATCCAAATCACCCAAGCATAAAACAAGACGTTCTAATCCAACATCAAGCTTATAAAGGGACTACATTTTTTGAAATAAGGCTCCAACCGAGGAAAATGTTCCGGGTGGTAGCCTAAAAGCAATTGTGTCAGTTCCTGCACGGATAACTCCACCTCTACCTGCTTTCTATTATCACAAACACAATTCCCTTTTCCGATTACATATATTCCCGTATTTTCCGGAATCCAGTCATCCGTCACTTTCAACACGAGATTCTGTTCCGGATTATTCACAGCATACAAACGTAGCATTTGCTCCACGTCCAACACACGAGCCATTCCCCGATGCTCGTCGACTTTGCCGGAAGGAAGTTCCCGACAATATATCTCCGCTGCATCCAAATACTTCATCACTCCCCACAGAGCCACCTGCTTGACATCATCGGAATCATACATTCCGTCCTGTATCAACACATGATTTCCCTGCGGCTCGGCAAAAGCCATTCCAACAATATTCCTATCACTATACACGACAATCAAGGCCCCGCCATCCATTCGCAAACTTTCCACGATCACTTCAAAATCATCCCGTTCATGTTGCACGCAACAAGGGCGCAAACGCATCATTGACTGAAAATAATGAAACACATCATCCGTTAACAACTCCTCATCCCGAATAGCTTCTACGCGAAAATGATCTGCAACCGGTTTTTCCAAGACCGTGTAATGTTCCGGGGTATAATCAAAAACAGTTGCATACCCCATCTTCCCGTAATAAGCGTACAACCATTCACTGGCCGGGATCAGAGTACTCATAGGAATCTTTCTCCCTCTCATCACGTAAAAAGCCTCCCGTAACAATTTCGTCATCACACCCCGAGCCCGGGCCAACGAATGAGTACAAGCCCCCGAAATATACCCTGTCCTAATTTGTGTACCACCGAAAGTCATCGGGTAAATAGGCGTCTGCAAGGCGGCAATAGCTGCACCTTGTTCATCCCAATACACCAGAGCATTCTCTTCTTTGTATTTTTTGTCAAAATAGAATTGAACGAACTCTTCCGTATCGTCAAAACACACCCTCCATAACTCCATGACTTCTCGTTTCATTATACGTATATCTAAATTAAACCACCTTTTGAATCATCGACTTTCTCATTTCCAATTTTCAATTAATTCGGCATACCCTTTCTCCAATAATATCACCGGATGATAAGATAATTTCGCCTTTCTCAATCCCGGTATTCCCAAATCTTCTTCCCGATTCAAATAAACATATTGCTCCGGGATATGGCGTGCGAATTCTTGATTCAAAATACTATATGAACCGTCAATACGACTATCAGCCTTCTCGATATGAACGGCAAAGGTATCATGATTCACCGGGGCACCATACGTGAACCCGACAATTTCATCGTCCACCCAGAGCGCTCCTCCTACCAAACCAAGAGCATCAAAGTTCCGTAACGCGGTATTCAGTGCCTTTCGCTCGTTTATTAAACTTTCCTCGTCCTCACAATCATGCTCCTCACACCATTTTTCCTCCAGTTCCAAACAACGCGGGATCAAATCTACGGTTAACGGCGTGTACTTGTAATTATAGGTACGTTTGAATTTATTCACGTGATTCCGCTTGGGTTGAAAATTCTTTCCTTTCAATTCAGCCAACTCCTGACGGGAATAAATATAATCAAAATAATCCCGATCCAACCGATAATCAAAACACCCAGGAAACTCCCGGTTGAACCATTCTTCCAATTCCGGGAAAACCCCGTGCACACGTAACACGTGGCCTTCAGCCTTTGCCTGCAACTTTAATAACTCGATCACATCTTTCACATTTCCAGTCCCCACGGGCATCGTGTACACGACACTCTCCTCGTCCAAAGTAAAACGAACCACAAGGCAGTCATCAACCACAGCATAATGACTATTGGTCAAGAATTGCCACGTGTACAAGTTTACAAACGAAAGATTGCAATCCCGGTTTCCACATGCCAAAAAATAAGTCGTTACTAACTCTTTATCCTCTATCCTAATCGGTTTAAAATCTATCATATAACTACTTTTAATTTTCGTCACAAAGATACGATCTTTCTCATTTATAAAACCTCCTTCATATGTCTAAAATTAGAACTGATCGAATCCAGTATCTCACGCGTCCGTCCGTTTATCATCAATTTATACATGGATTGGGCAAACCCCATCATTTGGCTCCACTCCACTTTAGGCGGCATGGCCAAAGCGTTCGGATCTGTCATCACGTTTACAAGTACCGGCCCGTCAATATTCATCGCCTGTTCCAGCACGACCTGCACGTTCTCCGGATCATTCACCGTGAATCCTTCCATTCCCATCGCTTTCGCCACTAGCGCAAAGTCCGGATTGTCCATATCCGTCTGCCAATCCGGTAATCCGGCAACTTCCATTTCCAGCTTCACCATTCCCAAAGAACGATTATTGAACACGATAATTTTCACGGGTAATTTATACTGTACAATTGTCGAAAGATCCCCCAGTAACATAGAGATTCCACCGTCCCCACACAAAGCCCAAATTTGCCGCTCCGGAAAGGCCAACGAGGCCCCGATCGCTTGCGGAATAGCATTTGCCATTGAACCATGATTAAAAGAGCCTAACATTTTTCTCTTTCCCGTTCCGTGCAGATAACGTGCTCCCCATACACACGTCATCCCCGTATCAACCGTGAAAATCGCATCCTCCGACGCCAATTGATCCACGACGGACATCACGTACTCCGGATGAATTTTGTCTGTTTGTCCTTTTTCCTCCACGTAAGCATTCAAGTTCTCCTTCACCCGTTCATACCCTTTCAATTGTTTCTGCAAAAAATCATCCGTCTGTTTTTGCTTGATACGGGGTAACAGTGCATGTAACGTACTCTTCACGTCTCCACATAGCCCCATAGCCACCTTGGCCCGTCGGCCTAAACGTTCTGACTTAATATCCACCTGCACGATCGTGTTGTTTTCCGGCATAAAGGCTGCATACGGGAAATCCGTTCCCAACATCACCAGCACTTCAGCCTCGTGCATACTGTCATACCCGGAAGGCATCCCTAGCAAACCAGTCATTCCCACCTCGTTAGGATTATCATATTGAATTTCCATCTTACTCTTAAAAGAATATGCCACGGGAGAATTCAACAACCCGGACAATTCCACCACTTCAGCGTGGGCATCCTTGGCCCCGATTCCACAAAACAAGGTTATCTTCTCCTTCCCATTCAATAAATCAGCCAACGCATCCAACTCTTCATCCGAGGGACGTATGGAAGGATGTGTCGGGAATGTCTTAACGGCAGAAAATATCTCCTCTACCCCACGAGCAGTCACGTCCCCGGGAACCCCGATCACGGCTACTCCCGAACCAGAAATTGCCGCTTGCATGGCAGCCTGCAACATACGAGGCATCTGGCTAGGCGTGGTTGCCACCTGGTTATAACAACTACAATCTTCGAACAACTTCATCGTGTCCGTTTCCTGAAAATAACGAGACCCGAATTCACTCGTGGCCATCGTGGAGGCAATCGCTAACACGGGGGCGCCCGAACGATGCGCATCATATAGCCCGTTAATCAAATGAACGTGTCCCGGACCACTACTTCCAGCACAACAAGCCAGTTGCCCGTGTAATTGAGCCTCCGCCCCAGCCGCATAAGCTCCGACTTCCTCGTGGCGCACGTGAACCCACTGTATCTTACCATTTTTCCTTACGGCATCATTTATCTCATTCAAACTATCGCCCGTGACGGCATAAATTCTTTTCACGCCGACCTCAACCAGCATATCAACCAACTGTTCTGCAACTTTTTTTGCCATAGATCCTGTATTTTATATTGTTTTTAGTCTCTATGGCTAAAACGAAAAATAAAAAGAAAAGTTTATATTTTAGGAGCCAGAAACGCTCCCACTCGTAATATGTTTGCCTCTTTACGACAGTCATTAATCGTGACACAAATAGTCTCCCCAGCTAATATCTTCCTGCAACAAAATCGTGTTTATCGTACCTCCCTTCCCCAAGGTATATTTCTCGGGAATACACGCTTACCAACTGCTGCCAGGCTAATTGTTGCTTTGTCTGGGCCGGTCTTGCTACCATTTCCACTTTCTCCTCCAGTATAACCTTCTCCGGGAAACGAACATTCTTTTCAAAATATTTCCCCTTCCAAGCCTTGGCCGACAAAGAAATCACGCATAAAATTTAGACAACAAAAATCTAACTATTCACGTATGAAACTAAATATATAATACCACATTAAGTATGAGTACAAACAAAATAATCGAAATTCTGGGAGATCAAAGTGATTTCCTATTGAACCACACCTGTAAAACCATTGATAAATCGTTACTTCACATCCCGTCACCCAATACTATTGACGAGATTTGGATGTCATCCGATAGAAATACCCGCACACTGAACAGCCTGCAAAGCATCCTGAGTCACGGTCGTTTGGCAAATACCGGCTACGTGTCCATTCTCCCCGTGGATCAAGGAGTTGAACATACGGCAGGAGCGTCTTTCGCCCCGAACCCTCTCTATTTTGATCCGGAAAATATCATAAAACTTGCTATCGAGGGCGGGTGTAACGCCGTGGCATCGACATTCGGAGTACTCGGAGCTGTGGCTCGTAAATACGCTCACAGAATTCCATTTATAGTGAAAATCAATCATAATGAACTACTGACCTACCCGACTCAATACGACCAAACACTATACGGTACGGTGGAAGAGGCATGGAATATGGGTGCCGTTGCAGTAGGTGCCACAATTTACTTCGGCTCACCGGAAAGTCGCAGGCAAATACTGGAAGTATCGGAAGCATTTGCCCGGGCACACGAACTGGGTATGGCAACCATTCTCTGGTGTTACCTTCGCAACGGAAGTTTCAAAAAAGAGGGAATAGACTATCACTCGGCTGCAGATTTGACAGGCCAAGCCAATCACCTGGGAGCAACCATCCAAGCCGACATCGTAAAACAAAAACTCCCAACAGTAAACGGGGGATTCACGGCACTCAAATTCGGGAAAACTAACGAGAAAGTTTACACCGAACTCACGTCCTCCCACCCGATAGATCTCTGCCGTTACCAAGTGGCTAACAGCTACATGGGGCGCATTGGACTGATCAACTCCGGAGGAGAATCCAAAGGAGCATCCGACTTAAAGGAGGCTGTCATAACAGCCGTAATTAATAAACGAGCCGGTGGAATGGGACTTATCAGCGGACGAAAAGCTTTTCAGAAACCAATGAATCAAGGAGTTGAATTACTACATGCCATCCAAGACGTTTATCTGGATAAAAATATCACGATAGCCTAACAGGAGAAGCAAAATACTCCACCTTCTGTTTTTTATTTCTATCTTTGTGAAGAAGACATAACCCTTGTTCACCATGGATGAAAGAGTGCTCAACAAGCTAAAAATACTCGCTGAATCAGCGAAATATGATGTATCCTGTGCATCTAGTGGGACCTCTCGCTCTCATAGAAAAGGACAGATCGGCAGTGCAGAAGGTTGGGGTATATGTCACAGCTTCGCGGAAGACGGACGCTGTATCTCCCTGCTGAAAATCATGCTTACCAACAGTTGTATATACGACTGTGCCTATTGCATCAATCGCAGGAGTAACGACCTGCCGAGAGCCACGTTCTCCGTCACGGAACTTGTGAACCTGACAATAGAATTTTACCGCCGGAACTACATCGAAGGACTTTTCCTCAGTTCCGGTGTCGTGCGCAATCCCGATTATACCATGGAACGCCTCGTGAAGGTAGTGAAAGACCTCCGGCAAGTGTACCGCTTCAATGGATATATTCACTTGAAAAGCATCCCCGGTGCCAGTCAAGAACTAGTCAACGAGGCAGGTTTATACGCGGATCGTATGAGTGTAAATATCGAAATTCCCAACGAACAAAGTTTACAACTTCTCGCTCCGGAGAAAGATTTTCAAAGTGTGTTCACCCCCATGCGCTACATTCAACAAGGAATGTTACAAAGTGCCGAGGAACGAAAAAAATACCGTCACGCTCCCCGCTTTGCTCCCGCCGGACAAAGTACGCAAATGATCGTGGGTGCAACTTCCGATTCGGACAAGGACATTCTACATCTCACTTCCGCACTTTACAAACGCCCAAGCATGAAAAGAGTGTATTACTCGGGATTCGTCCCCGTTAACGGGTACGACAATCGTCTACCGGCCTTGAAACAACCGCCTCTTGTGAGGGAAAACCGATTGTACCAAGCCGATTGGTTACTCAGATTTTACAACTTCAAAGTGGATGAGATCGTGGATGATTCCTATCCTGATCTTGATTTAGAAATTGATCCCAAGCTGGCGTGGGCCTTACGCCACCCGGAAGTTTTCCCCGTGGAGATCAACCGGGCCGACTATGAAATGCTGTTACGGGTTCCCGGCTTGGGTGTGAAATCTGCCAAAATGATTCTCACCGCTCGTCGCTATTCCCGTCTAGGTACTTCACACTTGAAACAAATCGGTGTCGTTCTGAAAAAGGCACAATATTTTATTACGTGCCACGAACTCCCTACCCGGACTGTCAACGAGCTAAAACCTGAGAATGTAAGACGTATTCTAACACAAAGAAAAGCAACCAAAATCGATGACAACCAACTAATCATCCCGTTTGTTTATTAAATGAGGACAGCCTTGTGCGGTTGGAATCTAAAATCGTAAATCTAAAATTAGTATGCTTATATTCCGGTACGACAAAACTTTCGAAGGACTGTTAACGGCGATTTTTGACGCTTATAGCATGAAAAGATTCCCCGATATATTATTAGCAACAGAAGAAACACCACCTCTATTTTATGATGAAATTATCGCAGTTATCACTGACGAAGAAAGAAGTAATCGGGTATGGAAAGGACTTCAAAAAAAATTGTCGGCTTCAGCTCTTGCCAGTCTTACAACTTGCTGGTTATCTGAAATCCAGGGAATAGACCTCGTACTATTTCGCTACATTCGCAAAGCTATCGACGCACCTCGTTCCATAGAACTGAACTTCGGTGATCCCGATGTGCTGGAACTCTCCAAAGTCTGGAAGAAAGTTAACAATGAACGGCTACGAATCATACAATTCCTCCGTTTTCAAAAAGCAGCAGACGGGACTTATTTTGCTGCCCTAAAACCCCTGTACAACGTAATCTCACTTGTGATTCCCTACCTGCAAGACCGTTTTGCCGATCAAAAATGGCTACTCTACGATCTCAAACGGGAATATGGCTACTATTACGACCTGTCCACCATCACCGAAGTCCATTTCGAACAAAAGGAAGGCCACCTCCATTCCGGCTTCCTCGACGAAAGCATCATGGATCAAGATGAAAAGCTTTTCCAAAAACTCTGGCAGACTTATTTCAAGGCCATCACCATCAAAGAACGCTCGAATCCGAAACTACATCGCCAAAACCTTCCCTTTCGTTTCTGGAAATACCTACCCGAAAAGAAGGGGTAGTCCCCTTATCCATTTTAATTTGGTCGGCACAACACCTAATGCCCACAACAATACGGCACAACACTCGTATCACCCCAAAAACTGGATACAATCATGTTGTTCCGGTTTCGGATTATCAAGATACGCCCGCTCCCTCGGGGTAAATTCATCTTCAATATGATAAACCTCCGTCACTTGGTTCACGTAATCCAATACCTCCTCCCGATCCTGCTTCTCCGACAGCAACACCTCTGAATACAAAGCCACAGACCGACGAGCTACCATCTCCGGGTTCTTTATAACAGCCTCGCTTCCACCACCTCGCAAGGTAAATGCTCCATATAAAGAACTCCTACCTCTTTCAAACGAACTATCGAACGCTCCCGACGTGCCAGATCGACATCCCCGGCTTCCAGGCGATCCACTTCCAACAAATCAGCACTTGCCACAGAACGGAACGTCTCATACTCGCTTTCCCCCTTCACAGAAAAAGCAATTTCCCCTTACCGTCAAAAAGACTTCATACTCGGATTTCGTTGTTTATCCATACATCAAATCACGTCCCACTCCGGTTGAATTCCTAACAACCAATTAAAAGCATGATTTCGGTGCATTGCAATATCGGTATCAATATTTCGAGGCATTTTCTTTTTCTTATCCATAGCTTCTATACACGCCAAAAGATAATGCAAGGTAACATCAGCTTCATCCATGATTACCCTTCGCCCCTTTCGATCAGGGAATCCAGTTTCCCAATCAATTTTAGACGAAGCCGCATAAAACGAATCCATTACTTCCAGCATTTTTACCACCTCGCAATGCTCGGAAGGGAATGACAGATTCTCGATCAATCCCAGACTCCACATGAAAACATTACATTCCTCAAATTGCCAAAAAAAACGCAGATGATCATTCTCTTTATTATTTTTCGAAAATAAATAATCCTTTTCCTCCTGTACACAATTTTTAAGAGGCTCGAATCCATCTTCTTCCATATCGTGAATCTGCTTCCACCACGTTTCCACACCTTCCTCACCGAAATTCAATGCACAGAATGCATAAGAACCGGTTGAAACAATGGCCATAATTCGACCTATCACGCTCTCTTCTATTCTAATCCCATAACGCCTATAATCTACTTCCATCGGTTCCAGATTTTCAAAAGCCACCTTCTCATCCTTCAAACGTTTCATTGTACGAACCCGACGTTCTTTGTTTTCGCTATCATCCGTCATGAAAAATTTCTTCATAAAGAAATCCGTGTTAATCATAGGAGCATACGTGCCAAGGTCGCTCTTTCCCTCGTCATTAAACACTAATTCCCGTTCCCCCGAGTAAAAACTCATGTCCGAGAAAAGCAAAAGTCCTTGTAATTTATTCGCCAAATGGAATAACACATCACACATCATGTCCTCTCGACTCTTGTCACCACGCTTATATTCAACTTTCAACACTGTGGTAAACACCTTGATTTGAAAAAGCAAAGAACTTTTCACCTCCTCTTTTTGAGTCGGGACACGCTCAAAATAAGACACTAATTCAGACACATGTTTGCTCACCTCCTCGGGTTTACGCTCTTTGTCAAGCAATTGACACTTCACCTCACTTCGATCATTCAACACGTATTTCCAACAATACCCATCAAATTCTTGTGAATGTATAGAACAATCAAGCATTCTATTTAATTCAATGGCCACTTGCCCTGAATCTCCAGTCACACAATAAAAATACACGCATTCATTATCCATAAGTTTGCACATTTAAAATTTCACTAAAGATAGTAATTAATTCAATCAATCATGCAAACAAATAGCAATACAGCTTTATTTTCGAAAAATAAACACCTTTATACATTCTCTCGCACCCGAAAACATTATTCTCGCTCCGGTAAAATTTCTATCCAATAACCATCCGGATCATTGATAAAATAAAGTCCCATATCCGTGTTCTCGTAGCACACGCAATCCATCTGTTTGTGATAGGCCCGGACGGCATCATAGTTTCCTGGAACACGCATACATAGATGGAACTCCCCTTCACCCAAGTCGTAAGGCTCCTCACGATCCCTCAACCAAGTTAATTCCAACAAGAAACCTGTTTTCTCTTCTCCCATATACACTAAAATAAAAGAACCATCCGGAGCTTCCATCCGACGCACTTCCTTTAATCCCAACGCTTTCTCGTAAAAGCGAATACTCCTATCTAGATCAAGTACATTAAAATTGAAATGATCAAATCTACCCTTTACTTCCATATATTAATTTTTGATTTATGATTTTAGATTGAAAAAATTTACCCATTCTAAATTTTAAATTCTTCTCCCCTATAAGTCAATTCCACGAAACACACGCCCCGACTTTCCGCGTATTCTCGAAAAGCATTGGCACAAGCATACTCCTCATCGAAATGCATCGGGACAAACATCCCCACACGAAAACGATCCACGAATTGCTTGGCTCCCAGCATGTACTCCTGCCCTAACCGAGGATCAACGGGAAACATCACAAGATCCACCCGGTTTGTTCTCCGGGCAAGTATTTCCAATTCCGCCAAATAAGCGTTTTCCGCCTCACGAACCTCCCCTTCCGTCGATTCCTCCTTCCAATGCCAATTATTCAAATCTCCGGCATGAAAGATCAATTTCCCATCCAGCCGCAAAAGGAAAGAAATACCTAAATCCGTTGATCCGAAGGCCTCTACCTCCAACACCCCATCAGACCAGATATCGCCTCGTGATAAATAACAAGCATCATTTAATCGAGCCAACCCATTTTCAAGAATATCTTTTGAAAAAACATACTGAATATCCGGATGCATATCCCTCCACTCCAGCACCTCCGGGTTAAAGTGATCAGCATGAGAATGAGAAGACAACACGTACAATTTTTCAGGTCGTTTGAGCAACTCATCGTGTACAAGACCCACCAACGGCCGCAGTGCCGAGTCTTTATAATAATCAATGATTACAGTAAAACTCTCTCCTACCAAAGCAAAACAACTATGGTATATATAAATTAATTTCATCTTATTCCTAGTCTTTCAATTATATACGAAACACTCCTGTCACAAGTTACTTCTTTTTAAAGATCAAGTGTTCCATGATCAACACGGTAATCACTCCCATCACGAAACCATTCCCCACGATTGGCTTGAACAAAGAAGGTATCAAATTCAACACCTTCTCCGGGGCAAACGATAACAACAGGGCTACCATCAACGGTAATCCCACGACTACCCCGCTATCAAAATCCGTGATCGCCTTCTCTCTTACCAACATCTGTAAACCAGCAGCCAATTGCGTCGCCATCAAGTAAAGCAAAATTGCCCCCATCACCACACCTGGTATCGTCACCAACATCCCCACAACAGAAGGGAAAAAAGCACACAAAATCAATCCGACCCCAGCAGGTAATAAGGTATAGCGAGAAGCACACCCTGTAGCAGAAATCACGCCCGGACTCATGGAATAATCGACCGGGCCAATCACCCCGAACAATCCGGACAGCATGTTCACCACTCCCACAATCCCAACTCCCCGTGTTGTACGCCGATCCATATGATCAGCTTGTAACATATGTCCAACGGCCTGTATCGAACCAAGCTCATTCACAATCAAAGCTATATAACAAAACAAGAATGCCAAATTCGTCCCCGCCTCAAAATTCAACGGAAAGTTTAAAACAATCGCTTGTTCCGGTATTATCTCGACTCCCGTTGAAGGCAACATCGGCAAACCAAACACCCCGTAATACACCAACACGCCCCCTACTATTCCCCATAACACCGTGGTTGACTTCCATATTCCCCGCAACAATTTATTCCCGATCACTAAAGCCAGTACCATCACCAGCGTGAAAAACATATTAAACAAGGCACGTACCGCATCTCCCAACACCAGTTTCAAAATCACCGGTGTCAGCGTGAACGCAATCAAAATCAAGATCACCGTAACAATGCGGGGCGTAAACACGAACTGCAACCTCCCCAGTAATCCACTATATGCTAAGATGGTCAGAATCAAACCTCCGACCATAATACCTGTGTAAACGGCAGGAATCCCCGACGACACCGTGGACAGAATCCCAATCAACAATACTGATGCCGGCCCGATTATCAACGGCAATCGATGTCCCCATAGCACTTGTACAATCATAGCTATTCCTATGACTCCAAACAACTTTTGTAAATAAAATGTCTGCTCGGCCACATCCGTGTAATGAAGTTGCGACACGATAATCCCCATAATTACCACGCAAGGCAGAGAGACGATCCACCACTGCAACCCGTACATCAACATAGGCAAAATTCCCGGCTTATCATTCAACTCGTATTTCATATCTTTCGAATTTATGTATGTAAAGTTACATATTTTCCCGAATCTGACATCTGGAGTACGGATACCTAATAAAAATTAAAGTATCCCTTTCAACTTTTCGGGCAACCTCGGCATTGCTCCCGCTTGACCACAAACAAAAGCGGAAACCTCTACTGCCAAACGATGAGCCTCTACCATTGATTTCCCTTTCAAAATAGCAGCACAAAATGCTGCAGTGAAAGAATCCCCTGCACCCACCGTGTCTACCACCTTCACATGAGGGGTATCTAGAAATGACCGTGTATCACCTGAAAACACGTAACTACCCTGCTTCCCACATGTAAGTATCAACACCTTCAAATCAAACCGCTTCATCATCTCCCAACACTTCCCCTCAATCGATTTCTCTGATAATTCTAATAACTCAGACAAAATAACCAATTCTTCATCATTCAACTTCAATAGATTACACCGGACTAAAGAATCTTTCAAAACTTCCATCGTGTAAAAATGTTGACGAAGATTTATATCAAAAACTTTATATGCCTCCCCGGACATAGCATCCAAAAATCGGTTCAACGTTGTACGAGTCACCACATTCCGTTGAGCCAAAGATCCAAAACAAACACAACGAGTCTGACAAGCCAATCGATCAAGTTCCGGAGTATACGGCACGTTATCCCACGCCACGCTCTGTTTTATTTCGTAACAAGGAATTCCCCCTTCGTTCAGCGTAACTTCAACAGTACCCGTAGGGAACGGCACCCGTTCCACCCAATAACGTAGCCCCTTCTCATTAAAATTTTCCAGAATTTCATCACCCAACACATCTTCCCCCACAGCACTCACCACCCGACTATCAAAACCGAATTGCGACATATGATAAGCAAAATTAGCAGGAGCCCCTCCTATCCTTTTCCCTTCCGGAAACATATCCCAAAGGACCTCTCCGATTCCCACGATTATATCATTATTCATCATCACGTGTATTTAGTCATAAATGCATATACAAAAGAAAGCAATTGATATGAAAAAACAAACGGAACTATGAACAAGTTTTTTCAACTGCATGCTCCGATTTGGGGCCTGTACCACTCAAAGCAATAATACGCCACATATAAACAAAAAAATATTTTCTTCATAGCCTAACGTTCATATTGTGGAATTTCAGGATTATATTCCAACACTCTCGGCGGAATAGGTAGGATATAACGATTGTCATTAGGGGGTAAAATCCAAGTTTGACCATCCGCTTTACGCATAATCGTCTTCTGAAAACGTTTTTCCAAATTCAAACGTTTCAGATCAATGTAACGAGTCATTCCAGTAAATGGCATCTCTCGACGACGCTCATCCAAGACTATCATTAAAGCCTTATCCTTATTTTCAACTGAAAGTTGCCGATTATTCATAATACGAAAATCCCTCAGCCGATTGATATAATCCACAGCATTTTCCACAGAACCGATCCTCGCTTCACACTCAGCAGCAATCAACATCATTTCGGGTACTGAAAAACCGACATTCTGTACATGGTAAGGCCCATAAGTAAGTCTGTACTCAGCCGGAAACAGCAAATTATTCAAGCCGAAAACGCCTCTCTGAAATTAGAACAGGACAAAGATAAAACGTCAAATATCCGCTTTACCATTAATGGAACAGATATACACCAGTGGTTTCGACAAAAGCAACAAGAGTTTCTACTCTTCACTGGGATTAAGCTACAGGAACGACAGGAGAGGCGAGGGATAAAATTATAATTCTATTTCATTGTCTATTAAACAAAAGGTTGAGGTAAGTGAGTAATTTACCTCAGCTTTTTGTACCTTTGCTTATTATACATATTTTTAAAAACATGGATGAAAAATTAGTCGATAAAGAATATTTGCTTGAGAAATTGCCTGGCAAGTACGGTTGGACATATACGATTATTCCTGAAATTAGGCCAGACCCCAATGCCCCGTTCAATTGGGTGAAAGTACGAGGAACAATTGATCGTTATCAAATCAAAGATTACCGTTTAATGCCATCTGGGGATGTAATGCCATCTGGAAAGGGAGTTCTGTTTCTGGCTGTCAATGCTGAAATCCGCAAAAAGATACAGAAACAGGCAGGCGATTATGTCCACATTGTTTTATATCCAGACAATGAACCAATAGAAATCCCGAAAGAATTTTTGTTGTGCTTACAAGATGACATCGTAGCTTTGCAGTTTTTTAATTCGCTCATTGAAAGCGAACAATATAAATACATCAGGTGGATATATTCGGCAAAGGGGGAGCAGACCAAAGTTGACAGGATTGCCAAAACAGTAACCAAACTTGCAGACCGCAAGAAATTTGCAGACAAAGAATAATGATTACTATAAACCCAGATACACCGACCTTCTATTTTAATAGATGAGCCTACAATAAGTGCTGGTAAAAAAATACTATCTTTCTTTTTCTCGTCAGCACTATTTTTGCACTTTTGCAGTGAACAAATGAGTTATTTTGAAAGCAATGCAAAGCAGAGCACAGAAAATGAGTACAGTTGCTAAGTCATTACCTCAAATTCCATCAACCACTCAAATAGATTTTATTTGAGCAAGTTAGCTTTTCTTTCCAAGATTAGTGAAAAATCACGGAAATATAGAAATCCATAAAATAATGGTCGAACTTGACTCTTTATCTATATCCTTACTTCTGCTGAAAACGAAACTCGTCCACCATATCCAACAACATGCCCCCGTAATGTTCCACGATCTTTTTCCCGACCCCGGGAACTGCCAACAATTCCTTTGAATTCGTAGGTAATGTGTTACTGATTCCCAATAAAGCCTTCTGTTGCAACACCGTGTACACGGGCAATTTCAAACGTTCGGCCTCTTTATTCCTCCAGCTGCGAAGAGTTTCATACAGTTTCGGATGTAGTATATCGGAAGAAATTTCCACTTTCTCCATCCCGGCACGCTTCGCCTTGATCTTCACTTTCGGTGCATCAATTAACGCCTTCGCTTTGGCACGTAAATAATCTTTTACAGAAAAACCATCTTTGATCACTTTCAATGTTTCCAGTTTCAAATTCACCTCACCCCGGAAACGTTCCATATTTTGCTCCACCAACTTTCTCACCTCTTTGTTATCAATCTCCGGGATAGCCTCTTCCAAGAAATTTCCCAAAATAGCCATCGTATGTTCCCGAAAATATTCCGCTCCTTTCTTCACCCGTTCCGCGATCACCGAATCCTCCTCGTAATTTCCCTCTTCTGGCATCAACCGTTCCAACTGATTCTGAAACCGTTCAGCTACCGCTAACAACTCCTCGGCACATCTTGTGCCAGCTATCCGGTAACGTTCTACCCAATCGGGATATAATCGCCGCAACTGCTCATCCAACACCCGGTATAAATAATGTAAACGCCACCGGATCGTTTCGTAATCGAATTGTTCCAGCAACAATTCCCTGAAATAAGACTGCCGAGCCTGTTGCAACTCCTCTTTATTGGGCTCTTTCTGTTCCGCCTCCCGCACGAATTCATCTATTGCACCATCGCTTACCAGCGAACGCATAGTTACCGGAGAACTCAAAACAAGTCCCTCGAATGTCTTACAACGGCTCAACGCCACATACACCTGTCCGTGAGCAAATGCTGCATTGGCATCCACAATCGCCCGTTCAAACGTCAACCCTTGGCTTTTATGGATCGTGATCGCCCACGCCGTTTTCAACGGGTACTGCTTAAACGTTCCCTCCACAGTCTCTGTGATCTCCCGAGTCTCCTCGTCTAACGTGTGTCTCGTGTTCGTCCATTCCTCCGGCGTCACCTGAATCTTCAGACCATCCTCTTTTCCGACCACCTCGATGGAACGATCATTAATAGCCGTAATTTTACCGATTTTTCCATTGTAGTAACGCTTTTCCGGTGATGAATCATTTTTCACGAACATCACTTGTGCGCCCTGTTTCAGCACTAACGTTTCCTCTGTGGGATAAGAATAAGTCGGGAAATTATCTTTCACCTCTGCCTTAAATGAATAAGCCCTAGTAGATAATTCTGCCATTTTCACGTCGTTAATCCTTTGTGCTTGATGGTTATGTGTTGTCAACGTGATATACCCCTCTTCATCCGAAGGCTTAAAGTCCGGTATATACCGCCGATTCAACATCCCCAACACCGCAGTATCCACCCGATTCTCCCGCACCCGGTTCAATAGATCCACGAACTCCCGATCTTGCTGCCGGTAAACGTGTTTCAACTCGATCATCACGTACCGAGTTGCTGCCAATGCCTTGCTGTGAAAAAAGAACGCCGATGCATAATGCTGTTTCAACAAAGCCCACTCGTCCTCTTTCACCACGGGAGCCAACTGCTGCAAATCACCGATCAGCAACAACTGCACCCCTCCAAAAGGCTCATTTTTAGATCGATAACGCCGCAACATATCATCCACTGCATCCAACAAATCTGCTCGCACCATACTAATCTCGTCAATCACCAGCAAATCAATCGTTTTGATAATATTGATCTTCTCCCGGTTGAATTTATGCGTGTAATGCAATTTATCCCCTTGTCCCACGACCTCCGTTACTCCCGGCACATAAGGTCCGAATGGTAATTGGAAAAAGGAATGAATCGTCACCCCACCCGCGTTAATCGCCGCCACTCCCGTGGGAGCAACCACAATCATTCTTTTGGGTGATCTCCGTTTCAATTCCCGCAAAAACGTAGTTTTTCCTGTTCCCGCTTTTCCCGTAAGAAACACGTTCACACCTGTATATTCCAAGAAATCATACGCCAATTCCAGTTGTGGATTACTTTCCATGGATCAAAAGTTTACACGAATTATCATTTCATTCGGCCTTCGCAGACACTCAATTTTTACAAAGGTATGAAAATAATCTGTTCCTATCGCAACAAAAGATAAATCTCTGACAAACCTGCCGATTTCATTTATACCTTCTAATATTTCCGTCTGTTTTTCAGGATTATTCTTCACAATATCCAGAGTATATACATCGAAAGCCACCTCGAAAAAGGTGGCTTTCAAATATCTGATCAATTCGATAAATTACTTTCCGGCACGAGCTTTATACTCTTTCAAACCGTCTTGCAAGAATTTCACGAAAGCATCCCGATCTTTATTATAACCTCTAGCAGGTTGCAACACATGCGGTTTCAATACTTTCTCGTTTCCCTTACGGCTATCTAACAAGATATAGTTCGGTTGAGCGTTTGACTCGAATTGCTTGATCTGGAAGTCTGTATTCTTCTTTCCAAGCGTGTTTTTCTTCTTTCCGTCATACTCTGACACGTAAACCTCTTCTGCTGGTAATTTGGTCTTATCGTCCACGTAAAGAGCCACGATAATATAATCATTCTTCAACATTTCAAGCACGCGAGGATCAGACCAAACACTCTGTTCCATCTCACGACAGTTTACACAACCGTGACCGGTGAAGTCAATAAACAAAGGTTTATCCTGAGCTTGTGCAGCCTTCAATGCTTGATCGTAATCGAAATAACCATCCAACCCGTGAGGCAAGTGTAAGAAATCAGAGTATTTTACAGGCTCGTTAGAAGCGGCACTAGCAGCTCCTTGTGTTCCCCCTACCTGCACGCCACTCTTCATAATCTCTTTCGCATTGTCACGTACAATACGGTTAATATCGAAGTCGATCGTTTCTTGCGGCGGGAAGTATCCGGCCAAAGCTTTCAACGGTGCCCCGAACATACCCGGGATCAAATAGATCACGAATGACATGGTAATAATAATCATGACCAAACGAGGAACCCCGATATAGGGTAAGTCGCTATCGTGAGCGAATTTAATTTTACCCATCAAGTACAATGCTTGTAACGTAAATACGGCTACCCAAATTGCGATGTAAACCTCACGGTCTAACAATCCCCAGTGGTAAGTCTGGTCTGCCACCATCAAGAACTTGAAACCAAGGGCAACCTCGATAAATCCTAATACCACCTTCACCGAGTTCAACCAACCTCCTGACTTCGGAAGATTGCTCAATTTTGAAGGGAAGAACGAGAAAAAACCGAAAGGTAAAGCCACGGCGATAGAGAATCCTAACATACCGACAATCGGACGCAATACAGATCCGCGAGCAGCCTCAACCAATACAGTTCCTACAATCGGAGCAGTACATGAGAATGATACCAATACCAACGTGAAAGCCATGAAGAAAGCTCCGATATAACCACCTTTATCAGCTTGTTTGTCTGATTTATTTACTAACCAAGACGGCAACACGATTTCAAATGCACCAAAGAAGGATGCAGCAAAAATCATGAATATAATAAAGAAGCAAATATTAGGCAGCCAGTTAGTACTCAACCAGTTGATAAATCCCGGTCCTAACAAGAAAGAAATAATCAATCCTAATGCGGTATAAATACCAATAATAGATAAGGAGAAGAAAATTGCTTTTGCCTTTGCTTTTGCCTTATTACTATCGCCGTGCATGAAGAAAGACACTGTCATCGGGATCATCGGGAATACACAAGGCATCACAACAGCCAGCAATCCACTACCGAAAGCAACCCAGAAAAATAACCATAAAGAATCATCCTCGGTTGCATCCTTCGTTTCATCGGCTGCAGCAACAGTTGCTTTTTCCGCACCTTTGTCACCCAATTCGATCGCAAAATCTTTCTCTCCCGGTACACAAGCACCTTCTTGGCAAGCTTGAAACTCAACACTTCCTTTCACAATCGTAATGGAAGGATCGGTAACTTTGATCTTTTGGGTTACGGTGTAATTATTTGAATAATACCACACATCGACTCCGAAAACATCATCATGCTTTTTATTGGGTTCACTCTCCTCGGCCGTTCCCACCAATTCGATCCCCTCTCCCACTTTCTCAATATTAATTGATGTAGGCATGGGACCGCCTGCCGGGGTTGACATGGAATAAACTGTCCACCCGGGTTGAATGGTTGCTTTAAAAGTTAAAGCGTATTCGTTATCCCCGGTTTTCTTTTGGGAAAACGTCCAACTTGTCGGGTCAGACATTTGAGCGAAAACCGAAAAGGTTCCCACGAACAACGTAAAAATCAACGTCAATAGTCTCTTTTTCATAAAAAATTATTTAATAAAACATCAATTTGCATGCTTCTCGAAATCGTATGCATTGTCACACAATGGGCGCAAAAGTACCATATAATTTGTTCTCTCACAAATTCATGGCACTATTTTAACATCGTTTTAAGACGGAATGACTAAACTGTAAGTAAAAACACCTACTCTAGTTCTATTTCTCTATTAAAACGATTAAAAAACTTATACTCGTAAATATAAAAAGAGGGCACTCCGATCACCTTCAAATGGATATGGTGCTTGAAAGCCCATTTCCTACGCAAAGACCAGAAACCTTTTTTCAAATACGCCTCTACAAAGGGGTGTACTTTCAATACCAGGTTTTTAATTTTTTTCTCCTCGACCAAAAATTCAAGTTGGTCCTCAATTTTATCAATTACCAGAACAGCAGCATCGGCCTTACCGGTTCCATGACACACAGGACAGGTTTCCGTCGTTGTCACGGTCATTTCCGGACGTACCCGCTGGCGAGTGATTTGCATCAACCCGAATTTACTCAAAGGAAGTATCGTATGTTTGGCTCGATCAAGTTCCATCGCCGAACGCATCTTATCGAACAACTTCTGGCGGTTTTCCGCTTGTTGCATATCAATAAAATCGATCACGATAATTCCTCCCATATCTCGTAACTGCAGTTGACGAGCCACCTCATCGGCAGCAGCCAAGTTTACTTCCAGGGCATTTGATTCCTGATCGTCGCCCAACTTCACTCGATTACCGCTATTCACGTCGATCACGTGAAAAGCTTCCGTATGTTCTATAATAAGGTAAGCCCCGTTTTTAAACGAAACGGTACGTCCCAACGAAGATTTGATTTGCTTATCCACTCCAAAATGATCAAAAATCGGCACCTCGGTAGATACAAATTTAACGATACCTTCTTTCTCCGGAGCTATCGTGCTGATATAACGCTTAATTTCTTTACTCAATGCTAAATCATTCACATAAATATTCTCAAACGAGGGATTCAATATATCCCGGAGAATAACACTAGTCCGGTCGATCTCTCCCAAAATTAACTTGGGAGGTTCTATATCCCGAAGGTGTTTGAATGCGGTTTCAAAACGTTCGACAAGTTCTGTTAATTCACTGTCAAATAGCTCGGCATTCTTGCCTTCTGCGACAGTTCTCACGATCACCCCGAAATTCTTGGGGCGTATACTTTCAATCAATCTTTTCAAACGCTTCCGTTCCTCGACTGATTTTATCTTTTGTGACACGGATACCTTTTCCGAAAAAGGCATCAAAACTAGGTGACGTCCGGCAATACTCAACTCGGAGGTCAAGCGCGGCCCTTTGGTGGAAATAGGTTCTTTGGCTACCTGTACGACAACATATTGGCCAACAGAAAGCACATCTCCTATCTTCCCGTTTTTACTGATTTCCGGCTCCAGCTTTAATTTGGCAACAGGCATCCCCTTTCGGGCTATACATTGCTTTATATAGCTATCCAAAGAATAAAACTGGGGACTGAGATCAAGGTAATGCAGGAAAGCATCCTTTTCATAGCCGACATTAACAAAAGCGGCATTCAAACCGGGCATGATTTTCTTCACTTTCCCGTAATAGATGTCACCTACCGCAAATTTAACGCTAGTCTTCTCCGTTGTCAACTCTACCAACCGCTTGTCTTTTAACAAAGCGATGACTACTTCTTCCGCTTTTACATCTATGACTAACTCAGTATTCACTACCTGATCTATTAATGTATTAATCAAAATAAACCTAAAGGCATAGCCCTTAGGTTTATACTCTCTAACTCACAAACGATGACTACTTCTTCTTGTGTCTGTTCTTTCTCAGTCTCTTTTTCCGTTTGTGAGTGGCCATCTTATGTCTCTTTCTTTTCTTTCCGCTTGGCATAATTTCACTCCTTTCTTATTTTACTTGATCTTTAACCTGGTTAACGAAACTCTTCGAAGGCTTGAACGAAGGAATAAAGTGTTCAGGAATCTTGATCGTTACATTTTTAGAAATATTACGAGCGGTTTTCTCAGCTCTCTTTTTTACAACAAAACTTCCAAAACCTCTTAAATATACATTTTTTCCATCAATAACAGAACCTTTGATTGCTTCCATAAAAGCCTCAACTGTAGTTTGTACCGCAGCTTTCTCGATACCAGTGGTTCTTGAAATTTCATTCACGATGTCCGCCTTTGTCATTTTCTTTAAGTATTTAATATTCAATATTATATTTCGTTTCTTCTAGATTTCAGACTGCAAATATATATCTTTTCCACAAACAATGAAACAAACTACCGCATTTTTGTCAATATTTTTTGCGTTCTATATATTTAATTGTCAACATAGGACACATACCCCACGCCACTTTTTTCAACAAATCTTTACCTTGACTGCTCCCTCATTTAAACTGACAACAATAAAGTTATCACTTGCTTCCGCAAGCAAAAATAAATCACGAATCGTAACAAGATGATATGAGGATTATTTTTTTTCTCCAAAATTATTCCGTACTTTGTGACAAATTTTAATCCATACATATATACATGGTAAACAAAGTTATTCTTATCGGTAATGTCGGGGCCGACCCGGACGTAAAATATCTCGAAGGAGGTATTGCCATTGCAAGGTTCAGCCTTGCCACGTCGGAAGTGTACAACAATAAAAATGGAGAACGTGTCACTCAAACGGAATGGCACAATATCGTTCTCTGGCGCAATCTGGCTCAGATAGCCGAAAAATACGTTCGTAAAGGAATGATGCTTTACATCGAGGGACGCATCAGAACTCGTTCCTGGGACGATCAGAACGGTGTAAAAAGATACACAACTGAGATTTACGGGGATAACCTCCAAATGCTATCCCGCAAACAAGATAACGGGGAGAAACCTCAAGACACTCACATGCCACAAGCTCCCGATTTAAGCGGTAGTGACGACAGTGACGATCTCCCGTTCTAAACGAAGAGATAAAAGTTATAAGATAAAAAATAAAAGACAGAAACTAATTGCTGAAAGCCGGATCCATTCGTTTGGAATCTTTTATCTTTTAGTTTTTATCTTTTATCTTTTATCTTTTAGTTTTTATATGTATCTTTCGGCGATATTTAAGTTTAACCAATTATACAAATTTTGGACACAGATTATATTCCCCTTACCGGACAGATTTTTACAGGTACATTCA
>ERZ780149.1453-NODE-1453-length-25662-cov-5.361425_pt1 | contig 25662 bp, 20 predicted proteins | sample MGYA00511367_ERZ780149 | MGnify/ENA primary metagenome ERZ780149 (study PRJEB29588, sample SAMEA2153852) | human gut metagenome | biome: human gut; feature: human-associated habitat; material: faeces | place: Denmark | collected 2008/2010 ... | reverse complement strand
TATTTATGACAAAAAAGAAGAATAATTGGTATTCAAATCATAAAAAGCCTGTTTTAATTTGCGGAATCGTTGTTTTGGTTCTTCTTATTGTTTATTTAGCAGGAATGCTATATTACAATGATAAGTTTTTAAATGGAACAATGGTCAATGGGAGTGATGTTGGAGGAATGACATTACAAAAAGCAAATGATCAATTATCTAAGAAAGTAAATGGACAATCATTAAAATTGATTTTTAATGATGGACAAAGTGAAGTATTACAATCAGCTCAATTAGGTGTATCTTATAATAAAGATAATTCATTGAATCAATTAATGAAAAATCAAAATAAATGGAGCGGATGATGGGAGTCGAACCCACCTTATCGGCTTGGGAAGCCGGAGTTCTACCGATGAACTACATCCGCAGATATTCAGCTTTTGTATTATAGCACCCCTTGCAGGAAATTTCAACAAGAACTTTTCAACCAGCTTCGGCAAAATAATCAGCCGGTCGGAGCTATCCTTATCCCGTCCGGGCAAATGGAGAGTCACCGCGGCGCGCGGCGGGAGTCCACCGGCTGCCCTGACGCCTCGGCGCGATATCAGCCGATATAGATAACGCCGCGCAGGCTTTTCACCTGCGCGGTGATTTTTAAGACATGAACTTGTCTATCGCGTCGTACAGCGCTTCAAGCTCGTCGGAGTTTTCATCCCCGGCGGCGTCCGCGATGCAGTGCTCAAGGTGATCCTTGAGTATGACTTTTGCAGTGTTATTGAGCGCGGAGCGCACAGCAGCAAGCTGCATTAGAACCTCGCTGCAATCGCGCCCGCTCTCGACCATGCGCTTGACGGACTCAAGATGCCCGATGGCGCGCGAAAGGCGGTTTATCACTGACTTTGTCTGCGTGTGCGTATGGGCGTGGGTGTGCGCGTGAACGGTGCCGTCCGCATGGGTGTGATAATGTATTTCTTCTTCGGGAATATGCATACTATCAATCCTTATTTTAAAATGCGAGCAGGTCTGTAAGCCGGGTTCTGTCGTGAACGACCATCTATCTAGGCCGTGCGTTGCCGCGCGGCTCAAGCCACCTCCTGAGAACGGCCGGGCAGGCCATATGTTCTCCCACGGTGTTGCTCCGGATAGAGTTTACAGCGCCGACATGTCTCCATGCGGCGGGTGAGCTCTTACCTCGCCTTTCCACCCTTACCCCGTTTCCGGGGCGGTATATCTCTGTTGCACTTGTCCGAGGGTCACCCCTGGCGGGCGTTACCCGTTATCCTTGCCCTGTGGAGCCCGGACTTTCCTCATACGCAGGCTTTCGCCTTGCGCCCGCGGTCGTTTGACCTGCTCACTTCGGATATTTTAATCATTTTCCGGGCACAAGTCAATAATATTCTTGTATTTGCGCGGTAAAAGTTTTATAATTATATTTCAAACCGGCGATTGAAATATAATTTTTCAGAATAGGGGAGCGTTATGACTCTTTCGGAATACATAGACTCGGTTAAAAGCAAGAGCATTGCCGTGATCGGCATCGGCGTGAGCAACACCCCGCTTATAGAGCTGCTCGCCCAGAACGGCTGCGACGTCACAGCCTGCGATAAGCGCAGCCTTGACGCACTGGAGGGCGAAGGGGAGAAGCTGCTCGAAATGGGCGTGAAGCTCCGCCTCGGGGAGACGTACCTTGACGATATGCATCAGGACATCATTTTCCGCACACCGGGACTCATGCCGTTCGATCCGCATCTTGAAGCCGCAAAGGCCCGCGGCAGCGTCATAACCTCCGAAATGGAGCTGTTCTTCGCGCTCTGCCCGTGCAAAATCATCGCCGTGACCGGCAGCGACGGCAAGACCACGACGACGACCATCATCTCGGAGCTGCTGAAAGCGGAGGGGAAGCGCGTCCATCTCGGCGGCAACATCGGCCATCCGCTCCTGTGCGAAACGCCGGATATCCTGTCGGACGATTTCGCCGTGCTGGAGCTCAGCAGCTTCCAGCTGCACAGCATGGACTGCCGCCCTGACGTCGCGGTCATCACTAACATCTCGCCGAACCATCTTGATAAGCACAAGGACTATCAGGATTATATCGATGCCAAGAGCGCGATCTTCGCAAAGCAGACTCCCGACGACAGGCTTGTGCTGAATCTCGGCGACGGGCATACTCCGTATTATGAGTCGCTGGCGCACTCCTCGATATATTATTTTACCGACGATAAGTTCATCGAAAACGGCTCCTGCTGCGTCGGGGGCGAGATATACCGCTTCGGGCGCCGTCTCATGCACGAGGATGAGATAAAGCTCCCCGGCAAGCACAATGTTCAGAACTATCTGGCCGCATTCACGGCGGTCGAGGGGCTGGTTTCGGATGAAAACTGCCGTAGGGTCGCGATGAGCTTCGGCGGTGTGGAGCATCGGCTGGAGCTTGTGCGCGAGCTGCGCGGCGTGAAGTATATAAACGACTCCATCGGCACAAGCCCGACCCGCACTGCCGCCGGACTCCACGCGCTCAAGACCAAGCCCATCGTCATTGCCGGCGGATATGATAAGCACATCCCGTTTGACGGCTTGGGCGACGAGCTGTGCCTGCATGCAAAACGGGTCTATCTCACAGGCGATACCGCCGAGAAGATACGCGACGCTGTTTTCGCTTCTAAATTCTATAAGCCCGATGCCCCCGATGTGCAGCTTATCGACGATTTCACCGAAGCCGTACTGACCGCCGCAAGCTCCGCCGAGGCGGGAGACATCGTTCTGCTGTCACCGGCCTGCGCCGCGTTTGACAGGTTCAAGAACTTTGCCCAGCGCGGGGAATATTTCAAAAAATTGATCATGGAGTTAGAATAAATGAAAGTTACAGATATAAAACCCGAAGTTTTTGCTATGGCGCAGCGCGTTCAGGCCAAGCTGGGAGAACGATTTGCGGAGATAGACGCTGTTGCCGAGGAGAATACCCGCCGCGTAATGACGGCGTTTCAGGATAACCGCGTTTCCGACGCCTGCTTTGCCGGAACGACTGGCTACGGCTATGACGATCTCGGCCGCGAAACGTTGGATAAGATCTACGCCCAGATATTCGGTGCGGAAGCCGCGCTTGTGCGCATCGGCTTTGTCAACGGCACTCATGCGCTGACCGCGGCGATGTTCGCACTGGTGAAACCGGGCGATACCATCCTTGCCGTCACCGGTATGCCGTATGATACGCTCAGAAGCGCCATCGGCATCAGCGGCGACTGCCACGGTTCGCTCAAATTCTACGGCGTAAATTACGCACAGGTCGATCTGAACGCCGACGGAGATCCGGATATTCTCGCGATAAAGGCTGCAGCGGCGGATAAAAACGTCACCGCGGTGATGATACAGCGCTCCCGCGGATATGCGGAGAGAAAGGCTCTGATCGTGCAGGAGATAGGCGAGATAATCAAGGCTGTCAAAGAGGTGAATCCCGCCGCAAACGTGATGGTTGATAACTGCTACGGCGAATTTACCGACGTTATAGAGCCGACGCATGTCGGCGCTGATATCATCGCAGGCTCGCTGATAAAGAATCCCGGCGGCGGCATCGCGCCGACCGGCGGCTACGTTGCGGGCAGAGCGGAGCTTGTGGAACGCGCCGCAATGCGGCTCACAACGCCCGGCATCGGCGGCGAATGCGGCTCGACGTTGGGGAACAACCGTCTGCTGTTTCAGGGACTGTTCATGGCTCCGCACATCGTCGCGCAGGCGCTCAAGACAGCGGTTTTCTGCGCGGGGATGATGGAGGAGATCGGCATAGAGTCCTCCCCGTCGGTGTTTGAAAAACGCTCCGACATTATCCAGATGGTCAAGCTCGGCAACGAGCAGAACATGCAGCGTTTCTGCGTCGGCATTCAGGCCGGTGCTCCCGTAGATTCCTACGTTACTCCGGAGCCCTGGGCAATGCCCGGATATGACTGCCCTGTCATAATGGCGGCAGGCTCCTTTATTCAGGGGTCATCCATCGAGCTTTCGGCAGACGGGCCGATCCGCCCTCCGTATATGATATACATGCAGGGCGGCCTGACCTACGAGTCCGGCAAGCTCGGTATTATGATGGCCGTGAGCGCGATGCTCGATAAATAAAGCGGGCATATACGCACATATAATGCATGGGGAGGTGACTCCATGTATTATCGGCGCACTTTCAGGCGTAAGCCCCGCTATACATATCACGAAGGAACCGTCAGCCCGCACAGCACCCCGCCACGCAAGCCCAGAAGGGCAGGCGGGATAAGCCTTATCCTGTTTCTGTGCAGCATTTTGATATTCCTCGCGTGCGCGCTCGCCTTTCTGAAGGATCTGTCCACTCAGATCGCGGTCTCCGACGCAAGTGATATCGTGATCTCGCAGGTCAATACGTCGATTGCCGAGATAATGAAGGACGAGGACTACACAGGCGACTACTTTGTGAACTTTGAAAAGACGGACGCTGGGGAAATATCCGCGATAAGCAGCAACATGGCGCGGATAAACGCGCTGTCGGCAAAAATACTCGATACCGTCATAAACGTGACCGAAAATCAGACAATAACCGTAGAGATCCCGATAGGGAACCTGACGGGCATGAGCCTGCTGATGGGGCGCGGCCCCAAGGTTCCGGTGCAGATAATAGTGCTCACCTCGTCAAAGGTGGAATTCAGCAACAGCATCATAACCGCCGGAATAAACCAGACGAAGCATCAGGTGAACCTTGAGGTCATCGTCGATATAGACGTGCTCATCCCGTGGGATACCGCAAGCACTCAGGTGAAAACCGAGGTACTGATAGCCGACACGGTCATAGTCGGCAAGGTTCCGGATACTTATATGAACGTACAATAGGAGAACGCCATGGATGTACAAAACGAGATAAACGAGCTGCGCCGCAAGATACGGCATCACAGCAGACTTTACTATGTCTACGACAAGCCGGAGATATCCGACTATGATTTTGACATGCTCATGCAGCGACTCAAGGCGCTGGAAGCGCTGCATCCGGAGCTGATAACGCCCGACTCTCCGACCCAGCGCGTCGGAGACGTCACGCTGCCGCAATTCGAGCAGGTTCGCCATCAGGTTCCGCTGGAGAGCCTGACCGACGTTTTCTCATACGAGGAGCTGTTCGCATTCGGCAAGCGCATGGACGAGGTGATAGCGGAGCCGCACGATTACTCCGTCGAGCCGAAAATCGACGGGCTTTCCATGTCGCTTGAATACGAAAACGGCGTGTTCGTCCGCGGAGCTACCCGCGGCGACGGGCAGGTCGGCGAAAATGTGACGGAGAATCTGCGCACTGTGCGCTCCCTGCCGCTGCATATTGAGAACGCGCCGGAGCGGCTCATCGTCCGCGGCGAGGTCTATATGTCCAAGGCCGTGTTCGAGCAGCTGAACGCCGAGCGCGAAATAAAGGGCGAGCAGCTTCTGGCCAATCCCCGCAACGCCGCCGCAGGCTCCATGCGCCAGCTTGACCCGAAGGTCGCGGCATCCAGAAAGCTGGACATCATCTGCTTCAATCTCCAGTACACATCCGGCCCCGCGTACAAGAATCACACCGAGACGCTGGACGCGATGCGAGAGATGGGCTTTCCGGTCGTATCGTATTCTCGCTTCAGCAATATTCAGGACTGCGTGAAGCAGATAGAGTGGCTTGGCGAAAACCGCGACACGCTGCCGTATGATATGGACGGCGCGGTCATAAAAATAAACTCCCTGTCTCAGCGTGAGGCGCTGGGCAGCACGGCAAAGGCTCCCCGCTGGGCGGTGGCGTTCAAATACCCGCCTGAAAGAAAGGAGAGCAAGGTGCTCGACGTTGTCGTGCAGGTCGGGCGCACCGGTGTTCTGACACCGAAGGTCATTGTAGAGCCGATACGCCTCGCGGGGACGACCGTTTCCGCCGCGACGCTGCATAATCAGGACAATATCGACAGGCTCGACCTGCGGATAGGGGACACCGTCGTTCTCCAGAAGGCGGGGGAGATAATCCCTGAAGTGTTTGAGGTCAACAAGAGCAAGCGCCCTGCGAATTCCGTGCCGTTCAAAATGCCGGAGCTTTGCCCTGAATGCGGCGCGCCTGTAGTCCGCGACGAGGACGGCGCGGCGCTCCGCTGCACAAATCCGGAGTGTCCCGCGCAGCTGCTCAGGACTGTGGCTCATTTTGCCTCGCGCGAAGCGATGGATATCGACGGACTGGGCATATCCGTGTGCGAAAGCCTGATAAACAACGGTCTTATAAAAACCGCCGCGGAACTATACTATCTCAATGCCGAACAACTCGTCGAGCTTGACCGCATGGGCGAAAAGTCTGCCGCCAATCTCATAGCGGCCATTGAGAAGAGCAAGGAAGCAGGTCTCTCGCGGCTCGTCTGCGCGTTCGGTATCCGTCAGGTCGGGCAGAAAGCAGCAAAAGTCCTCGCCGCGCACTTCGCGGATCTGGATGAGCTGATGGCCGCAAGCGCCGACGAGCTGACGCTTATACCGGATATCGGCGCGATAACCGCAAACTTCATAACGGAGTGGTTCGCAAAGCCGCAGTCGCAGCATCAGATAAAGCTCCTGCGCGAAGCCGAAGTCGATTTCACCAGCAAGGAGGAGCGCAAGGACAACCGCTTCGCCGGTCTCACCTTTGTCCTCACCGGTACGCTCAGCAAATATACCCGTGACGAGGCCAGCGCCATCATCGAGAGCTACGGCGGCAAAGCTTCCGGCTCGGTGTCGAAGAAAACGAGCTACGTCCTCGCAGGTGAAAACGCCGGCAGCAAGCTGACCAAAGCCGAAGCCCTCGGCATCAGCATCATCTCCGAAGATGATTTTGCCGCGATGATAACCTGACCGCAACGGACAATATATAATAACCTCCTTATTTGAGAGCGCATATTATGATATGAACTCTTGAATGAGGAGGAATATTTTTGGCTAAAAAAAGAACGGACGGCAGCTGGCGCTATGGCGAGCTGCCGGACATGGCACCGCTGGCAATGGCTTATGTGCCGCTTCAGAAGTCGGTATCACCGGCATACGAGTCAATGGAGGCGCTCTCCCGCGGGACGCTGTTCCTAGGGCTTGACCTGCCGTTTATGGGCATGGTCAACCAGACGCAGGAGGTAACGCCGCTCACGGAAATGATGGCGCTGTGCTTCGTGGCGCACGAGCTGGCACTGTATCTCGACACGCATCAGGACGACGCCGAGGCCTTCGCCATGTATCAGAGCTTTCTCGCGCTGAAGAAGGAGGCGCGGGAGCGCTATGTGAAGCAGTGCGGCCCCGTCACGCATGAGGATATGCTTGGCATGGAGCGCTATGCTTGGCTCGACGACCCGTGGCCGTGGGATTATGACCGGCAGAGGGAGGGCTGACGCATGTTTGTATATGAGAAGAAACTGCAGTATCCGGTGCGTATCAAGAATACAAATCCCGCCCTTGCAAAATTCATAATCACCCAGTACGGCGGCCCTGACGGCGAGCTTGGCGCGTCGCTGAGATATCTGAGCCAGCGCTACGCCATGCCGTATCCCGAGCTGAAAGGGCTTTTAACGGACATCGGCACGGAAGAGCTCGGCCACCTCGAGATGATAGGCGCCATCGTGCACCAGTTGACGCGCTCGATGAGCATCGACGAGATCAAGAAGGCTGGATTCGACGCGTATTTCGTAGACCACACGGCGGGCGTATACCCAACGGCGGCTTCGGGCTTTCCGTGGGACGCCGCATCCATGGCCGTGAAGGGCGACGTGATCACCGACCTTTCCGAGGACATGGCAGCAGAGCAGAAGGCGCGCACGACCTATGACAACATCCTGCGGCTCAGCGACGATCCAGACGTAAACGACGTCATAAAGTTCCTGCGGGAGAGGGAAGTAGTCCATTATCAACGCTTCGGTGAGGGGCTTCGCCGCGCTGTTGAGAAGATGGATCAGAAGAATTTCTATTCGACCAATCCGGCGTTTGATAAATAAATACTGGCGCATATGTGCATTTATGTCATATGCGCCGATTTTTTATACATTTTGAAAAAAATGATGACATGAGAAAAAATAGGTGCTATAAAATTTTGAAAAAATTTTGGCCGAAACGGTCGAAACAGGGATGGATTTGTTTTGGTATTCAGCTCCGCAATATTTTTGTTCGCCTTTCTTCCGGCGGTTTTTATAATATACAGGCTGTTGCCGGGCATCCGCTCGCGCAATGTGTTCCTCGCATTAAGCAGCCTTGTGTTCTACGCATTCGGGCAGCTCGTCTATCTGCCGCTGTTTCTCGCATCGATACTCATCAACTACATATCCGGCCTGCTCCTGTCGGGTAAATTCAGACGCAGCCGCCTGATACTTACGCTCGCCGTCGTTCTCAATCTCGGCATACTCTGCGTTTTCAAGTACACGGATTTTCTCATCGGCAACATCAACTCCCTGTTCGGAACAGCCATCCCGCTCACGGGGATCGTCCTGCCCATCGGCATATCGTTCTTCACATTCCAGGGGCTCTCGTACACGATAGATGTCTACCGCGAACCGGAATGCGGTACGCGCGATTTCACAAAGCTGCTGCTCTATATATCCTTCTTCCCGCAGCTCATCGCGGGGCCGATCGTCAAATATCATGACGTCGCCGCGCAGATAGACAGCCGCCGCTGCACAAGAGACGAGACTGAGGCCGGCATACGCCGCTTCATCGTCGGTCTTGCGAAAAAGGTACTGATATCGAACGCCGCGGGCTACGTCGTGGACAAGGTGTTTTCCGATTGCCTGTACGCTGCGGGCGGGCTTGACTGGCGGCTGGCGTGGCTCGCCGGAATATGCTACACGCTCCAGATATATTTCGATTTCAGCGGGTACAGCGACATGGCCATCGGACTGGGGCATATGTTCGGCTTTACCTTCAAGGAAAACTTCAATTTCCCGTACGCGTCAACGAGCATGACGGAATTCTGGCGGCGCTGGCACATCTCGCTTTCGACCTGGTTCAAGGAGTATTTATATATCCCGCTCGGCGGGAACCGCCGCGGCCGCTGGCGCACCGCACTGAACCGCCTTATTGTGTTCTTCTGCACGGGTATATGGCACGGCGCGAACTGGACTTTCGTGGTCTGGGGTCTGTGCCACGGCGCGCTGACCAGCCTTGAAAATCTCGGTGTGATTCCCGTAAAGCGGCTTCAGGAAAGCCGCGTCGGGCAGATCATTTGCAGAGTATACACGCTGCTCTCCGTGATGCTGCTGTTCGTGGTGTTTCGTGCGGCGTCACTTGGGGAGGCCGCACGCGTCATCGGCGCGATGTTCTCCGGCGTGCAGACCGCCGAGGGAAGCTACATGCTGCACTATCTGCTGACGCCGCTGTTCTGCGTGACGTTGGTCGCCGCGATACTTTTCTCTGGCAGTCTCATACCGCGCCTGCGCGCGAAAATAGGCGAGCCGGTCTCCGCCGTCCGCGTGATATCCGCGGAGCTGCTGTGCCTGCTGCTGTTCGCGCTGTCGGTATTCAGCCTTGCGCGCGGCGGATTCAACCCGTTTATCTACTTCCAGTTCTGAGAGATCGATAATATGAAAAAAGCCAAGCTTATATTCATATCAATATTCATTGTGCTGTGCCTCATCCCATCGGTCGGTATGCTGATATTCGGCGAAGCGCGGCCTGCCGCGAATGAGGTGCTTGCCGGAAAGCCGAGCGTGACGACTCGAAGCGGGGAACTCAGCCTGAGCTTTCTCTCGGACGTCAGCGATTATATCGCCGACCGCTTCGCGTTCCGTCAGGAGCTGGCCACCGCGTGGGCGGGTGTCAACGCCAAGCTCCTCGGAACCTCCGTTGAGGAACAGGTGATCCTCGGCAGTGACGGCTGGCTCTATTTCTCGGATACGCTTCCGGACTACATGGGGCAGGGGATGAGTGATGCCGAGCTGCGGTATCTGGCAAACGATCTCGCGCTGATGCAGGAATATATCGAAAGTCAGGGCAAGCAGTTTGCTTTCACGATCGCGCCCAACAAGAACAGCATCTATCCCGAGCATATGCCGGACTATATTGAGAACCGGCACGGCGAGTCAAACGCTGCCCGCATAGGCGCGTATCTCGACACAGCCGGCGTGAATTACCTCGACCTCTTCGAAATCCTCGGCAGCGAAGAAAACCTCTACTATAAGACGGACACTCACTGGAACTCCCGCGGCGCAGCCTTGGCTGCCGACGGACTGCTGGATCTGCTTGACCGCGGCGGCGATTATTCCGCTGCAAGCTTTGCAACGGCGGAAAATCACAGGGGAGACCTGTACGAAATGCTCTATCCCGCAGGGCGCGCCGTGGAAACCGCGCCAGCCTACGACGGTGAGCTTTCTTACATATGCGAGTCCGACCCGAACGGCGGCAACGCGATAACCATTAAAACCGTCTGTGATGCTGGAACCGACGGGCTTATGTGCTGGCGCGACTCGTTCGGCATCGCGCTGTATCCCTACCTCGCGCAGAGTTTCGCTGCGGCGACATTCTCCCGCAGCGCGGATTATGACCTCACGCTTGCAAATTCCGCCGACGCGGTTATAATCGAGCTTGTGGAGCGAAATCTGAGCAATATTCTCAGCCGCGAGCCGACATTTCCCGCTCCAGCGCGCGAGCTGCCCTCGGCGGCAAGCGTTGGGACAATAGCCGTCGATTCCGATGAAGCAAAGACCGACGCTATGGCGGACTATGTCCGCGTATCCGGCGAGCTTGGGGCGTATATGCTCGATTCCGGCAGCCGCGTATATATTGCAGCCGGGGACACCGCGTATGAGGCGTATATCTGCACTTCAAGCGATTCCGACGCACTGCGCTTCTTCGCATGGATACCAGCGGGTGAAGATGCGCATCAAGTTATAACAACTCTCAATTCAGAATATACGGCATATCAGATCAGTTAAGATATGCGGAATGGAGGCCAAAAATGAAAAAACTCATCTCAATTATTCTGCTCTGTGCAACGGCTGTGCTCCTCTGCGCATGCGGCTCCGCGGCTCCGGACAAATCCAGCTCCGGCGGCAGCGCAGTACCGCCGATGCAGACCGCTTCCGGCAGCGATACTCAGGCGGCCGCCGACGCGCCTGAAGAAAAGGCTGCTGAGAACGAGCAGAAGATCATCGCCGAGAGCTATATCGGCAAAGAGGTCAGCGAGCTGTATGACGCGATAGGCAAGCCGGAGTCGGTCAGCTACGCTTCCAGTTGCCTTGGCAGCGGCGAGGACGGCGAGCTTGTGTACAACGGCTTCACGGTGTATACATATAAGGAAGGCGACTCCGAGGTAGTCCAGAACGTGCAATGACAAAGACCGACACAAAAAAGCGGCTCAGAATATATATAATAGCAGCTGTAATACTCGTCATTATCGCGGGCGCGGCCGCATTCGTGTGGTACCGCTTCGGCTCTGTGAAGGTGTCCTGCATGCTTGACGACGGCAGTGTGACAGAGACGCGGCTCTCCCGCGGCGATAGCTTTGTTTTCCCAGAGACCGCCGATTATGACGGGTACACCTTCGTCTACTGGATGGACGCAAAGGGCGCGCGTTACAGCGGCGAGAGCGTAGAGTTATACGTAAGCACAAGCTTCTCACCGGTGTATACCGTCGCTCTCGAGACCGTAGAGCATAATCCGTATCTTTTTCCGGACGAGAACGGGTTCTACCGCCCATATGACAAGCTGACCCGCGGCGAGGCGGCGCGTATGATATATGCGCTGCTGGCGCAGCCCGTTGAAGCCACGGGAAATTATATCGACGTTGACAAGAACGCCGACTATGCGCAGGCAACTGCCGCGCTCTGGCAGCTGAAGGTAACAGGGGAAAACAAGTTCCACCCTGACGAGATCATCACGCGCGGGGAGCTGCTGTCTCTGCTATGCAGCTTCTACCGTGAGACCGAGCAGGACTACGCGTTTGCCGATGCCGACAGCGACAGCTATTATTATCGCGAGCTGTGCACCGCAGCGGAGCTTGGCTGGATAAGCAGCGGCGAGGATGTGAACGCGCTGCCCGACGAGGAGCTTACGAAGATAGACGCGGTGCGCCTTATAAACAATATACTCAACCGCGAGAAAGCAGGGAAGGTGTCCGCAAAGCTTCTCGGCGCAGTACCCGATGCAAGCCCGCAGCTTTCCGATTACGCGGAACTGCTCGAGGCCGCGCTGGGGCACGAATACGAGATCGTTGACGGCGTCGAGCGCTGGACAAAGAACGACGAGTTCACGCGCCATGCCTCAGGCTTCGTCACGATTGGGACGCACCTGTACTACTTCGACAGGACCGGCACCATCGCGCGCAATACCGACGTCGGCACGATGCACTTTGACGAGTATGGCCGCTACACCTCCGGTATGCCGGAGCTTGACGAACTTGTTCAGCAGGTCATCGCCGAGAACACGGACGACTCGATGACGCAGGAGGAGAAGCTGAAGGTCCTCTACGATTACACCGTCAACTCCTTCAGTTACCTACGCCGCAACTACTACGCCATCGGCGAGACCGGCTGGCAGAACCAGGAAGCCTACACCATGCTCTCCACCGGCATGGGCAACTGCTACTGCTATGCGGCAACCTTCGGCGAGTTGGCGCGCGCCATAGGCTATGATGCGCAGGTCTACAGCGGCACGGTCGGCTCGAACCGCGCGAAACACAGCTGGGTCGAGATCGAGATCGATGGTGTGAATTACACATTTGATTCTGAGCTGGAGATGGCTGGGCGCAAGAAGTACGTGTACAGAGACATGTACATGATGACACCCGAGCAGGCCAGAATCTGGAACTACAAGAGATAAGGCGAAATGAAAACGAAAAAGATCCTTTTAGCTTTAATACTGGCGCTCTCGCTGCTGCTTCTGACGGCATGCGATATCGACTCTGTTATCAGCGCGGCGGGGCTTGAACCGCCGTCGCGCCAGACGGAGCAGCCCGCAGCGTCGGAATCTCCCAATGCAGCGGCGCAGCCGGAGGCGACCGCAGAGGTAACGCCGGAGCCGGAACCGGAGGTATACATCGTCCGGCTGCCTGAGACGGCTTTCCGCCTCGCACCCAAGACCGAGGAGAGCAACGTTATCGCCACGCTTGACGCGGGGACGGAGCTGCGCTGCCTCGGCAAAGAGAATGAGTTTCTTTATGTGGAGATGGCAGACGGCTCTCAGGGCTGGTGCAACGGCTGGTATCTCCGCGCGAAGGATGACGCGCTTGAGGCACAGCGCGAGGAGGAGTATCTGAGCGAAAAGACGTCGAGCGAGACATTCGTTCCCATCGACGGTGAGCCTGTATACACCTGCACCGCGACGCGCCTGAACTGCCGCGCGGAGCCTAACACCAAGGCGACCATCCTTCACCAGATAACCATGCTCACCGAGGTGAACGTGCTCGGCCAGGACGGGGACTTTTATCTCTGCCGTCTGGATGACGGGGGAATAGTCTACTGCTCCGTGAACTATCTCACCGAGGGCGCGACCTACGCCGAGTATGACGGCGCGGTCGATCTGCGCGTGTATCTGCCAGACGCCAAATTCGAGCTGCTGTTCGCAAGCCCCAACAACATTACCGGCTCCGCGATGTATCCCGCCGTGCCGCTGATGGAGGAAAAGACCGCCGAAATGCTGAAGCAGGCATTCGAGATTTTCCAGAACGACGGCTACACGCTGAAGGTATACGATGCGTATCGTCCCAGATCGGCGCAGGTAAAGCTGTATGACATTGTCCAGAACAACAAGTTCATCGCCAATCCCTATACCGGCGGCTCATGGCATCAGCGCGGCCGCGCGATAGACATGTCCCTCATCGACAACGCGACTGGCCTTGAGCTTGAGATGCCGACCCCGATGCACACCTTTGACGATTCCGCGGCGCGTTACAGCCGCGATTCGTGGACAGAGGAGGCGCGCAAAAACGTGGATTACATGACAAGTGTTATGGAATCGGTCGGTTTTGGCATTATTCAGACGGAATGGTGGCATTTTGAGAACAATTCCGGCCCCGGCAGCTACCTGCCAGACGAAATTGATTTCACGAGCCTGACATATAAGCCCGTCTCGGAATATCAGGGCAGCTGATAAATGATCCCCCATGCAGCGGCATGGGGGATCATTGCGCCTATAATTATATACAAAACCCGTCGGTGTAAATAAACCGTTAAGATAATTTTCCAACGAAGTATACAAAAAGTTTTAATTGGCTTGAAATACATGGGACGATATGGTATATTCCTTTGGCAAATGAATATTCAGTTCGAAAGGAGATTTCCATGAAGAACCACATGACACGCTTCCTGTCCCGTGTGCTCGTGCTGCTGATGATGCTTCAGCTTGTCAGCGTCGGGCCGGTTTTCGCCACCTCGGCCTCTGCCGAGAACGATGAGGCGGAGCAGGAGGAGATACTGGAAAATGACGCCGAGGACGACGTCGAGGAAGCGGCACCCGCCGAAGAACCGGCGGAAGAAGAGCCTGTCGAAGAGCCGGTTTTTGACGTTGAGGCTTCGGCCGACGAGATCGCGCTCAAGGACGGCGCGGCCATCATCAAGACCAGTGACCTCAACGAGGTAAAGGCCATTCTTGCAAAAGCCCTCATCGCAAACTACGATCCTGAGCAGGATTACAGCGAGCTTGAGTGGGAGTATGAGTGTAAAGGAACAGGCGTCTTTGGTAAATTATCCAACACTGATTGGGGCTCCATCGCGGGATTTACAAGCACAAAATTAAGAGTTAATTATACTCATCCCGCGCTGTGGGACAATGCTGACGGTACATACCGTGTACGTCTCGCCGACAACACGGATGTAGTTGTAGGCTTTACCAAGGCAACTAAGCTCAATTCCGGCATTGCCCTCGTGGAGAATCCTACGCTCAAGCTTTTCTATAACGACGACGGCTCCGTCAACTACGACGAAGTCCGCGCGATGGTGCTTGAGCAGATCGCTTCCACCACTCCGGAAGGCCTCACCGCTGATGATCTGCATGTTACATATTATGCGGCCTCCAGTCTTACTGGATTAAAGCATGATTGGGTTGATTTCGAAGGCAGCTCAAGATACCCCGCAATGAGCTCCGGTGAGCAGCGGATAAAAATCAGCTACGACGGCAATGAATCCTACTACGGCACCGAAGTTGAGTTTACCGTTAATGTTGAAGTCGGCCGCGACGATTCCAAGCTTGAGTTCTGCGAGAATCCCACCATCAAGCTCGTTTACAACGATGACCTCAGCATTGATTACTCCGCCGCTTATCAGGCAATTTTCAGCCTGCTTGAAACCAAGGTGCCTGAAGACATCAAGCTCGACGACCTGACTATCGAGTATTATGCAACCGCTAAATCCGGTTCCCTTGGTGAGCTCGGAAAGGAATGGATGCCGCTTGAAGGCGGCAAAGAAACCTTGACCTATCCCGGAATCAGTGAAGGCACCCAGACCATTCGTGTTTCCTACGCCGGTGACAAGACCCATAATCCCACCTCCGTCACCGCAGAAGTCACCGTTCTTGGCCGCCCCGAAGTCAATGTAGCGCAGAAGGAAGGCCCCTACAACGTCGGTTTCGTTTTTGCCGACGCTGAGAACTACGACTATGACGCGACCGCACGCGCGATCTATGACGCTGTCGTCGCCTCCAACGATCAGGGGCTCGGTTACGAGGACTTTACTATCAAATATAATGCGTCCACTACATTAACACCTGAATATAAGGAGCTTAATTACTCCGGTCTCCTCAACAAGTTCACCGACGGCACTTGGACGATCCGCTTCTCCTGGAACGGCACCGCCGCATACAAGGACGGCTACTTTGATGTCGAAGTAACCGTTACCGACAGCCGCGAGGCGTCCGCCGTCGTTCTCAAGGACGGCGCGGAGATCACCTACAACATGGACGCTTCCGTCATGGAGCAGGCCATATTCGACAATGCCATCGACTGGGATAATTCCGCTCTGCCCGCAAAAGAAAAACTCAGCCTTGACGATTTCACCATCGAGTATTACGCATCCTCTGTCTCCGAGACCGGTGCTTTTGACGGCGCATTAAAAGCTTGGGTGCCGGTTGGCGGCGGCACGGTTGTTGTGGTCAAGTACCCCCAGATGGGCGCGGCAGATGCACAGCAGATTCGCGTAACCTACAGGGGCAGCACCGAGTTCCGTCCCTCCGAGACGGTCGAGGGCACTCTGAAGGTCAACAAGGCCGACGTCAAGGTCAAGGTTCACTCCGCGATCATCCGCGCGAATGAGGAAGTCCCCGCAAACTTCGTCACCATTGATCCGATCGATCCCAAGATCGACATTTACACCGTTTACGCCGGCATCAGCAGCTCCAACGTTGAGAACGACGTCAGCAAGCTCGGCGGATGCATCTATCTCGACCTGCCTGACAAATTCCAGAACAGCGTTATTATCAAGATAATCGATCCGGTACTTGATGCCATCTATCACAAGTCGCTGACCGAGATCATGCAGGAGGGTACCACCGTCGGTGCACTCAAGGAAGCTCTTAAGACTCAGGAAATCCTTGATCTGCTGAAGAAGCTGAACATCGACACCGGCGCTGTCGGTCAGCTGATTGAAGTCCTCAACAAGCTGCCCGGCGTGTTCGACAATACGCGCGTCGCATTCGGCACTCCGAACCACGCTGGCGTTTACACCGCCACCGCCATCACCGATAACGCCAACTACAACACCGGCGTCGGAGTCGGTGTGCTGACCGTGCTGAAGGTCACCAAGGGCGTCAAGATCACTTGGGAAACTGAGATTCCCAAGAAGCTCACTACGGACGAAGCCGCAGCTTTCAACTGGGACGCTTATCTGACCGTTGACGGCGTCGCAGTCAAGGATACAAGCAATATCCACTACCTGTACAGCGGCTTCACCAGCAAGTGGAAGCCGTACTCCAGCACCACCACTGCTCCGACCGAGCCGGGACGCTATGTCGTGACCGTCGTCACCATCAACGGTGACTATCTTGCAGCTCCCGTGACCCGCACCTTCCAGATCACCAAGTAATCGCAATACAGAAAACACTCTGCGGCTCTTACTGCAGAGTGTTCTTTCGCGCAAGTGGAGGGGAGAACTCAAAAAATGCCCTGCGGAAGGCTCCGCAGGGCATTTGTGCATATTGACGGAAGAAAATCCCTTAATTATAATTATTTAGCAAGAACCTTCTTGAGCTTCGCGTATCTCGGCAGGGAGCTTTCCAGCGGGAGCTGCGGCTCGCCCTGAATGAGGGGGAGTGCGTAGTCGATGAACTCCTTGGTCAGGCCGTTATGCTCGGCATTGATCCACTCCATCGGAACCTTTTTCTCGAAGTTTGCAACGGAGCTGAGCGGAAGCAGCTCATATTCGCAGGTGTATTTGCCGTCAACATAGACGCGCTTGAAGCCGACCATCTTGCCGGTGCAGCCGGAAACAGCCTGCTTGACCGCCTCTTCGCCCGCGCCGAAGGCCTCGTCGATATCAACCTTGGAGGCGAGATGCGCGCCGCAGCGCTGGAGCAAGCTAAGCTCAATGCCGCGAACCTTGACGCCGGGGAAGTGCTCTTTCACGATGGAAGTGAGCAGCGCGGCCAGCCCGCCGAGCTGCGCGTGACCGAAGCCGTCGCTTGCGGAGGTCTTGGCCTCAGAGACAAAGCGGCCGTCGGCATAGTGGATGCCCTCGGACACCGCAGCGAATACCTTGCCGTTGGCCTTATAAACCTTATCGATGTCGGCAAGGAACTTATCCATATCGAAATCACATTCGGGGAGGTACACGAGATCCGGGCCGGAGCCAAAGTGAGAGGCCAGAGAAGCGCTTGCCGCAAGCCAGCCCGCGTGACGACCCATGATCTCCACGATAGTGATCATGCTGTTGTTGTAAACTCTCGCGTCCTTATTGATCTCCATGCAGCTCGTTGCGATATATTTTGCCGCGCTGCCGAAGCCGGGGCAGTGATCCGTGCCGTAAAGGTCGTTATCGATGGTCTTGGGGACGCCCATGACGCGGCACTCATAGCCGACGGACTCCATGTAACGGCTGATCTTTGCGCAGGTGTCCATGGAATCGTTGCCGCCGTTATAGAAGAAATAGCGGACGTTGTACTTCTTGAATATCTCAAGGATGCGCTTATAATCGGTGTCATCATCTTCAGGAGCCGCTATTTTATAACGGCAGGAGCCAAGCTCGGAGGACGGAGTGTGCAGCAGAAGCTCAAGTTCTGCCGGATCCTCTTCATCCATGACGAAAAGCTCGTCGTTGAGAACGCCAACTATACCGTGAGACGCACCGTAGACCTTGGTGATGTCCTCGGATTCAAGCGCAGTCTTGATAACGCCGTACGCGCTGGCGTTGATAACCGCAGTCGGTCCGCCCGACTGACCGAAAATGCATGCCCCTACCAATTTCCCGTTCATTTTTGCTTTCTTCCCTTCATTGAAATCTTTAGAAAAATTTTTGGGTTTTGTCAAATGTGCGACTTGATTATAACATAGTTTGAGGATATAATATAGATGTAATTTTGTATAAAAACAAAATCAACATAAATTTGGAAAGGGAGATTTCAACTATGCCTCTGGTAACTACAAAAGAAATGTTTGAAAAAGCGTACAATGGCGGATACGCTATTGGCGCTTTCAACGTAAATAATATGGAGATCGTGCAGGGCATCACCGAAGCCGCGAAGGATCTCAACGCTCCTCTGATACTTCAGGTATCCAAGGGCGCCCGCGCATACGCAAATCACACCTATCTGATGAAGCTGGTCGAGGCCGCAGTCATTGAGACCGGTCTGCCCATCGCGCTTCATCTTGACCACGGCGATACCTTCGAGCTGTGCAAGTCCTGCATTGACGGCGGCTTTACCTCCGTTATGATCGACGCTTCCTCCAAGCCCTTTGAGGACAACATCGCCATCACCCGCAAGGTCGTCGAGTACGCACATGACCACGGCGTTGTCGTTGAGGCCGAGCTTGGCACTCTCGCCGGCATTGAGGACGAGGTCAAGGTCTCCGCTGAGGACAGCTCCTACACCCATCCTGAAGAAGTCGAAGAGTTCGTCTCCCGCACCGGCTGCGATTCTCTGGCCATCGCCATCGGCACCAGCCACGGCGCATACAAGTTCAAGCCCGGCACCAAGCCCCAGCTCCGCTTTGACGTTCTCGAAGAGGTCAGCAAGCGTCTGCCCGGCTTCCCGATAGTTCTGCACGGTTCCTCTTCCGTTCCTCAGGAGTTTGTCGCCAAGATCAACCAGTACGGCGGCAATATGCCCGGCGCGATCGGCGTTCCGGAGGATCAGCTCCGTCAGGCCGCGTCCATGGCAGTCTGCAAGATCAACATCGACTCTGACCTGCGCCTCGCCATGACCGCGTCCATCCGCGAGTATTTCGCCCTGCATCCGGCAGATTTCGATCCTCGTCAGTATCTCAAGCCCGCGCGTCAGGCGATCAAGGAAATGGTTGCACACAAGATCGTTGACGTTCTCGGCTGCGACGGCAAAGCCTGATTCTCCGCCGCAGAGAGAACGAAAATTTCGGAGGTGGCATAATGGGGTCAAAACCTGATCATCTTAATAAAGCGACTTCTACCCCCGCAGGGGAGGTAGGCCCATTTGACACGGCAATCGTAGTCCGGCTTGTCGTTGCATCTATCATATTTGCTGTTGCACTTATCCTCAAGCTACTTCCGAGCTTCGTGTCTATCCTGCTGCTGTTGGCGTCCGCCGGCGCAGCGGGATACGACATAGCTATTGAGGCGGTCAACTCGGTAGAAAAAGGGGAGTACTTCGCAACTCCGCTCATCATAATCGTCGTAACAGTGCTCTCATTTGTCATCGGCTTTGCCGCCGAGGGCGCCGCGCTGATAATTCTCTATCAGATAGGACTCATTCTTCTGGCCTACACGAAGGACAAAACCCAAAAATCCGCGCTCGATCTGCTGCACTATCAGGACAGCGAGACTGCCGAGAAGGTGGCCTCTCTCATAGAGCAGGACGAAGCTCTTGAGCTGCCAATAAAAGGCATGATGGAGCACAGCTCTGGTACGGTTTTGAAATTTGCGATAGCGTTCGCCGTGCTGTATGCGATAGTTCTTCCGCTGTTCACGAACTTCACATACGCCGTATCCATTCACCGCGCGCTCATGATAATCATCGTCTGCACGCCCATGTCGGTCGTCGCCGCCATGCCTATCACCGCGCTTGTCAGCCTTTGCAGAGCCGGTCAGTTTGGCGCAATATTCAGCAGTGCTTCTGTCATGGAGTCCGCAGCCGATACTACCACGGCGCTTTTCGATAAGGCCGGCATCTTCACCGCTGAAACGCCCAGACTTATCAGCGTCCAGTCTGACGTGCTGGACAGCAAAACCTTTATGAATTTTGCCGCGCACGCCGTGTATTATTCCGAGCAGCCCATCGCTAAAGCCATTTCCTCGATGAACGACACCGAATACAGGCTCGACGTGATAAGCGACTTCATGGACATTCCCGGCTGCGGAGTTGACCTGAGCGTCGCCGGTGCGCATGTCACCCTCGGCACACGCGCTCTGTTTGTGAGCAGGGGAATAGACATTCCATATGACGTCTCGGATGACAATCATCTTGTCTATTATATGACTGTGGCTGACAAATATGTCGGCAAGCTCATTTTCTCCGACGACTTCAATGAGGACACCGTCGATATCGCGGACGGAATGAGAGCAGCCGGAGTCAACAAATGTATTCTTCTCACCGACGACGGCAAGGAAGAGGCGGAACAGCTTGCGGATAAGCTTGGCTTTGACGAATACATCAGCGAGTGCGACACCGCGAAGAAACTTCGCATCATCAAGAACTTCAGCGAAGCCGAGGATCAGAAAACGCTGTACGTGTACGCCGCCGGTATCGAGGCGCACAGCGCCGCGGAGACGGACATTCGCGTGAGCCGCAAGGGCAAATATGCCGATGCTACAATCGCTCCTGAGTACGCCGTGAACCTGCCGAGAGCATTTTACACCTGCGGCAGAATGCGCGAGATTGCTACCGAGAACGCGCTGTTCGCGTTTATAATCAAAGCTGTGCTGATTTTCCTCAGCATAACCGGATACTGTAATCTCTGGTTTGCGATGTTTATTGATATGGTGGCCGCTCTGGCAACGATACTTAACAGCATCAGAGTCACGACCGACTCGCTTATCAAACCGTTTGATAAATAAGCTCCGGCAAATAGTTTAAAACGCATATCGGGGAAGTATGATTTCCCCGATATGCGGCCCTCCTCCAAGTTCGCATAATATCAATTAAGCGAACTTGGAAGGGCTAGATTGGAGGTTTTGCCATGAATATTGATGAGATCCACGATGCGCCGGATATTTTGATGGAATTCCTTGAATATCACTCAACAGTACGTGGACACTCTGACCAGACCGTTGCCGGATATTATCTCGATCTGAAAATTCTTTTCCGGTTTCTGAAGCGGCGCCGCGGACTCGTCGCGCCGTCCGTTCCATTTAATGAGATCGACATCAGCGACGTTGACCTTGATTTCATTAAAAGCATTAAAATCGAAGAGCTCTATCGTTACCAGTCCTTTTCGCCGGAAATGCTCGGCACAAATCGCTCGCTGTCCGCCGCGAGTCGCTGCCGCCGTACCTCGTCCGTCAAGTCATTCTTTAATTATCTCGTCTCGAAGCGTCATTTGCTCGAAACCAATGTTTGTCAAGAACTTGACATGCCTAAAAGGCAGCTGTCTCTGCCGCGCTACCTCGAGGAATCCGAATGTGAGCGGCTTTTGTCTGTATGCAGCGGCCCGTATGGGCTCCGCGACTATTGCATATTGATGCTGTTCATGTCATGCGGGCTCCGCGTGTCGGAGCTTGTATCTCTGAATTTGGGCGATGTGTACGATGATCATGTCCGCGTTTTGGGCAAGGGTAACAAAGAACGCATAGTATACTTCGCTGAGGGCTGCCGCGAGGCCATTGATGACTATTTGTGTGTCCGTGATAATGGAAAGCTACGCGACGAGGATAAACAGGCGCTCTTCATAAGCCGCGACAACCGCCGGATAAGCGTCCGCGGCGTTCAGAAAATGGTCGATAAGAAGCTGCTTGAGGCGGGGCTTGACAGCAGCCGCTATTCGCCGCACAAGCTCAGGCACACCGCGGCTACTCTTATGTTGAAAAACGGCGTCGATACGCGCGCGCTTCAGGAGGTGCTTGGCCACAGCAATCTGAACACGACGCAGATATACACCCACCTTGACAATGCGTCCCTGCACGAGGCTGCAATGGCAAATCCAATCGGGCGCAAAACGAAGTCCGATATAGAAAACGAGCAATAGAAACGCAGCACGGTCTAAAAAATGACCGTGCTGCGTTTCTATTGCTCAAATATCGGGATGATACCGCCGATATCAACTGCGGGTTCGTCCCTCAGATATAACGCTTCCACGCCGTGATCATGCAGAAAGCCTATTATTGCTCCCCTGTCCGGATGCCGGTCGATCGTGCCGGTAAACACAAGCTCCGTTTTCGATAGTTTGAAGCAGCTCCCGCCGATAAAACCATACGAATATCCCGGCAGTTCAAAGAAGCCAGCCTGAATTCTCAGGACGTCCAGTCCCCTGCCTTCAGCCGCAGCAGCGATTCCGGCATCGGCTGTTATGATCGAGTTTTCGTCCACAACGCAGACCGAGCAGCGGGCATAGCCCTGTCTAAAGCCTATAACTCTTTTGTTTCCAAAGCGGGACAATACTTCTCTCGCTGTGACGTCCGGATTGCACAGCAGATGCTTGCCGACAACGCAGGCATTAAGCGCACAATCCTTCGGGTAAGCACTTCCCTGCTCGGTATCTGCTGCGCTTACTTTGCATCCCGCTCTCTCGAGGCGGTCTGCAAAATCGCTCCCAGCCAGATACGGCGCAATGAACACCTCGTTTCTGCCGCAGTGGAAAACGGACAAATCGGCATGGCCTGAAAGTCCTGGGCTGACGCAGGGATTATCGGGCAGATATATCGGCGTTACGCCGATATCCGCCAACGCCGCATGAAACCGTGCGGCATATTTTTCTCCGAGAATAACGCCTGCGGCTCTGTGCGGCAGGTTCGGATCATCTACAAAATTTTTCATTTATCCCGCGCCAGAACCGCCGTGATCGCCTCGCCGATATTTTTAACGCTTATGATGCGCAGCCCCTTCGGCACGTGCACATCATCGCGCACATGCGCCGGAATGATGCAGCGTTTGAAGCCTAGTCTTGCAATCTCTGAAAGCCGCTGATTTATCGCGCTGACGCTGCGTATCTCGCCCGACAATCCAACCTCGCCGACCGCCGCAAGCTCAGTCCCAAGCGGGCGGTCAAGATAGCTGGAGGCGATTGCAAGTACGGTCGCAAGATCCGCCGCCGGTTCGTCGAGCGTCAGGCCGCCGATGACGTTTATATACGCGTCGCAGCTAGTGACGTTCATACCGCCGCGCTTTTCAAGCACCGCAAGCAGCATGGCGGTGCGGTTATAATCTATGCCGTTGCTCCTTCTGGAAGCATTATAGTTCGACGGCGTGACCAGCGCCTGCACTTCGGCCATTATCGGGCGCGTCCCCTCCATCACGCAGGCGACGCAGGTACCGGGGCTGTTTTCCGGCCTGCCGGCCAGCAGCATTTCGGACGGATTCTCTACGCAGCGCAGGCCGCTATCGACCATCTCGAACACGCCGATTTCATTCGTTGAACCAAAGCGGTTCTTCGCGCCGCGCAAAATGCGGAAGCTCGTGCTCTGCTCGCCCTCGAAGTACAGCACGCAGTCAACCATGTGCTCCAGCACCTTCGGCCCCGCGATGCTCCCCTCTTTGTTGATATGCCCGACAACGAACACCGTGTAGCCCTTCTCCTTCGTAACGCGCATAATGCGCATCGTGCACTCACGTACCTGCGTTATGCTGCCGGGCGCGGATGCGACATTTGCGTCGGACATCGTCTGGATGGAGTCGATTATTATGACGTCCGGATCAAGCTCGTCGGCAGCAGAAATGATGCTGTCAAGATCGGTTTCGGCCAGGACATACACCTCGCCGCCATTCACGCCGAGCCTCGTTGCGCGCAGCTTCAGCTGCCGCTCACTCTCCTCACCTGTGACATACAGGACCTTCCGGTCGTTCTCCATAGAGCCGCACATCTGCAGCAGAAGCGTGGACTTGCCGATTCCCGGGGCGCCGCCGACCAGAACCAGCGAGCCAACGACTGCGCCGCCGCCGAGCACACGGTCAAATTCCGAGATGCCGGTGCTGAAGCGTATCTCCGCCGAAGTGTCAAGCTCCGACAGCGGGCGCGGCTTTTTCGCCTCATGTGACGAGCGGTACGCCTGCTTGCCATTTTTGGCGGTGCCGAGCTGTATCTCCCTGAACGTGTTCCACTGCCCGCAGGATGGGCACTTACCCGCCCAATTCGAAGTCTCATAACCGCATTCGGAGCAGCAATACGTGGTCTTTTGTTTTACGGCCATACATTTTCTCCATTCTTTATCTGAGAATCGCTAAATCCTTTCGCCAGATGTATACTGCAAAAACGACGCAAGGAGCACAGACGCGAGCGCCGTCTGATATTCCCCGTCGCAGAGCTTTTCAACGTCCCCCTGATTCGACATGAACCCGCATTCAACAAGTATCGCAGGGCACTTTGCGTGTGCGGTTATGTACAGCCCCTTGGAGGCTGGCTCCGCAACGCGCCGGTTTGACGGGTCAAGATATGTTATCAGATTCGCGTGACACAGCTTGCCGAGCTGTTCCCCGCCGGTGTACGCCGAGTACAGCACCTGCGCGCCGCTGGGCTGCGAAGTCGGATAGCAGTTCTGGTGGATGCTTATCAGAATTCCGTTCGGCGCGGAGTTGATCTCTTCCACCCTGCGCACAAGGTCTTCGTGCTCGCTGTAGCCTTCAGCCGCCGATTTCGAGCTGTCGTCAACTCTGGTCATGTGAGTTCTCACTCCGTACAGCTCCGCCAGCGAATTCAGGCGCCTTGCTATGGCGAGGTTTATCTCGCTCTCTTTGACGCCCGCAGCGGATACCGCGCCGCCGTCTATGCCGCCGTGCCCCGCGTCTATCACGAGCGTCACACGGTTGTCGGCTGCGGCAGGCGCAGCACGCGGAATAAAAATTGCCGAAGTTATCCCGATCGCGAGCGCCGCCACAAGCATCAGCGCAAGCACGGCGCCGCAGCGGCTGAATTTCATAACCTTAAACACTGTGTTACCTCTGATATTATATAGTTTACCGTGTGCCAAGTCAATATTGCATCTTCCCTTCTCAGAGAAGTATACATATCAGTCCCCCGCTGCCCTCGTTGATTATGCGCTGGAGAGTCTGCCGCAGCTTGGCTTTCGCGCTGTCCGGCAGCGCTTCGATTTTTGCCGTAAGCCCCTCTTCCGCGATCGTATCCAGCGACTTTCCGAAGATGTTCGACTGCCATATCTGGTTCACGTCGCCATCGAAACCCTGGAGCAGGAAGTTGATAATATCCTCCGACGCGGATTCCCCTCCGATGGCAGGGCTGACCTCGGTCTCTACATCTGTCATCAGCATGTGTATCACCGGAGCGCGCGCCTTGAGTTTAACCGTGTATTTTCCGCCCTGCCGCACTATCTGCGGCTCGTCAAGCTGTACCTGCCCTGACAGCGGCATGACCACGCCGTATCCCTTCTCACGCACATCGCGGAGCGCTCCGGATATGTGGTCGTAGTCAGCCTTGATATCGCGTATGTGCGTCAGCAGGCTCATTAGGTCGCCGTC
>ERZ780149.1447-NODE-1447-length-25788-cov-3.919481_pt1 | contig 25788 bp, 15 predicted proteins | sample MGYA00511367_ERZ780149 | MGnify/ENA primary metagenome ERZ780149 (study PRJEB29588, sample SAMEA2153852) | human gut metagenome | biome: human gut; feature: human-associated habitat; material: faeces | place: Denmark | collected 2008/2010 ... | reverse complement strand
GTTGTCGTCCCAGCCGTGCTCGTCGTCGCCGATAAGCAGACGCTTCGGGTCGGTTGAAAGGGTGGTCTTGCCGGTTCCTGAAAGACCGAAGAATACTGCTGTGTTCTCGCCGTTCTTGTCAGTGTTGGCTGAGCAGTGCATTGAGGCGATGCCTTCGAGCGGGAGGAAGTAGTTCATCATTGAGAACATACCCTTCTTCATTTCGCCGCCGTACCAGGTGTTGATGATTACCTGCTCGCGTGAAGTGATGTTGAACACTACTGCGGTCTCTGAGTTAAGTCCGAGTTCCTTGTAGTTCTCTACCTTTGCCTTTGATGCGTTGTAGACAACGAAATCGGGCTTGAAGTCCTTGAGCTCTTCTTCAGAAGGAGCGATAAACATGTTGGTCACGAAGTGAGCCTGCCATGCAACCTCCATGATGAAACGTACAGCCATGCGGGTGTCCTTGTTGGCGCCGCAGAAGCGGTCAACAACGTAAAGCTTCTTGTTGGAAAGCTCCTTGATGGCGATTTCCTTGACAGCGTCCCATGTCTTTTCGGTCACAGGCTTGTTGTCGTTGGGATATTCTTCGGTTGTCCACCAAACATTGTCTTTTGAATGGTCGTCGAGCACGATGAATTTGTCCTTGGGGGAGCGGCCGGTGTAGACACCTGTCATCACATTGACAGCGCCGAGTTCGGTCACTACGCCTTTCTCATAACCTTCGAGGGTGGGGAGAGTCTCTTCTTTGAAGAGTTCTTCGTAGGAAGGATTGTAAATGATTTCTTTAGTACCGGTGATACCGTACTGTGTTAAATCGATTTTGCTCATTTTGTTAGACATTAAATTTTTTATAGAGTTCTTGAATTTTTCGTTACTTAAATCTTGGAGACAATTACCTATTGTATCACGTGCAAAGTTAGCGACTTTTTTTTAATCGTGGATGTTTTAATACGGAATTATTTCCGTAATTACATTTTTTTAATAATATTTGCGGTGGTGTCATCTCGGTAAATCTCTTATGCTACATGTTGTTGCCTTCTTTTATTGTATAATGTATAATTGTTTTTTATCCGCTTTGTTCATTTGTCGCGTCGTGATTAATGATTAATGTGAAATAAGCCCCCTCTTGGTTAATTATTGATAAAAAACCGATTGTCTGTCGTGGCAATGCGCGGCTTTTGCCATGACGTATAAATGTTGTAACTTTGTCGTGTAAAATTTGATACGTATGCGAATAGATATAATCACCGTGCTTCCCGAGATGCTGGAGTCTCCTCTCGGATGTTCAATTTTGAAACGCGCCCAAGACAAGGGGCTTGCCGAGATTGTAGTGCACAACCTGCGAGATTATACCACCGACCGTCACCGCAAGGTCGATGATTATCCTTTCGGGGGCGAGGCGGGCATGGTGATGCAGATTGAGCCGGTCGACCGCGCAATATCCGCCCTGAAGCAGGAGCGCGACTACGATGAGGTAATATTCACCTCCCCCGATGGCGAACAGCTTACGCAGCCGATGGCAAACCGCATGTCGATGCTTGACAACATCATAATACTCTGCGGGCATTACAAGGGGGTAGACTACCGCATACGCGAGCATCTGGTGACGCGCGAAATCACTATCGGCGACTATGTGCTTACCGGCGGCGAGTTGCCCGCGCTGGTCATCACCGATGCCATCGTCAGGCTCATTCCCGGTGCAATCGGCGACGAACAGAGTGCCTTGAGCGATTCTTTTCAGGATAATCTCCTCGCACCCCCTATCTATACCCGTCCGGCGGAGTACAAGGGCTGGAAAGTGCCCGATATACTTCTATCCGGCCATCAGGCGCGCATCGATGAATGGCGTCATGAGCAGGCGGTTGAGCGCACGCGCCGCCTCCGCCCCGGGCTCCTTGATGAGTGAGAGGTCAGTCTTCAGTTTTCAGCTGTCAGAGGGCTCGGAGCGCGTAGCTGTAGGGTCGCCTGAAAGGGCGACCGCCTCACGCCCCCAAATTTTCCGTAGGAAAAATCAATAAATAGCCGTGGGTTGAGCGCAGCGAAACCCACGGATAGCATCCTCCTCGTCATCGTTTCCCGATAGGGAATCATCACGGAGCACGATTGATGATTCCTAACGGAAACATCCCTGACATTCATCCCTTTCCGGTGGTTGAGCGAAGCGATACCACAGGCTACACAAAGATTATCCCTATCGGGAAATCCCTTCCATCTCAATGCACTCTCTTAAAGCCAACAACTAAAATCTGACGACTGAAGACTGAAACTCACCACAATACACAAAGCGGGCGACTCATCGCGAGTCGCCCGCAGATTATAACCCAAAAATCTTTTTTACAAAGAAATTATACTCAGTCAAGGGTTATTTTTATCTCTTTTCCGGTGTAGTCTACCACTTTTCCCTTTGCAGCCTTGTCGAAGCCTGTCGGGTGAGCAGCGTCAACCTTAACCACATTGAACTTGCGCTCCTTGACCATTCCGGGATATTCACCCTCGCGGTCGCCTATGGTAAGCGTTGAGGTAGCATTGTCGTAGGTAAGTTTTATGGTAGACTTCATGCCCTTCTCATAGTTATAGTTGATGCCTTCATCGTCATAGAGGGTGAAGCTTCCGTCGGCACCGGCGGCTACAAAGAGGGTCACCGGCTCGGTCGATACATCGGCAGTCGACTGGATATCGCCGCCAACGGGGAGAATTGAGCCGGTGCGGACAAACAGCGGCATGCGCTCGTAAGGTGCGGCTATGTCAAGTGTCTGACCTCCGTCGATAAACTTGCCGGTATAGAAGTCATACCATCCGGCGCAGACGGGGAAATATACATTGCGGCTGCGCGCACCGTAAGTGTAGACAGGTGCCACAAGCAGGTCGGGACCAAACATGTATTCATCCTTGATGTCGCGCACATTCTTGTCGGCGGGGAAGTCCATCACGAGCGGACGCATGATTGTGTAGTCGTTGTAGTAGGTCATGCCCGCGAGAGAGTAAATGTAGGGCATCAGGCGGTAACGGAGCTTGGTGTAGTAAAGTATCGACTTGTAGGCGGGATGGCTTTCGGGTGCGATATTGAACACTTCGCGGAAAGGCCACTGTCCGTGGGCACGGAACAAAGGTGCGAATGCTCCAAACTGATACCAGCGGGTGTTGAGTTCGCGCCATTCCTTGAGGTCGGCGTTCTCCTTGCCGGTCTTGTTGAATTCCTGCTGACCCTTGACGTAGCGGTTTTCAACGCAGAAGCCGCCGATATCCATTGTCCAGTAAGGCACACCGCTCATCGCAAAGTTCAATCCGGCAGAAATCTGAGCCGCCATGTCTTCCCAGCGGGTAGCGATGTCGCCGCTCCAGGTTGCGGTGGAGTAACGCTGTTCGCCTGCAAATCCGCTGCGGGTGAGAAGGAACACACGTTTGTCGGGGTCAACGCCGCGCTGCCCGTCGTAGATTGCCTCGGCATTCATGAGGGCGTAAGCGTTGAAATATTCGGTCGACGGACCGAGGGCGGTGGGGGTGATGAGGTCCTTGCGGTACTGGATGTCGGTGCAGTCGCGGATGTTAGGCTCGGAAGCATCCATCCACCATGCGTCGATGCCGAGGGGATAATAGTGTTCATACATCTGCTGCCAGAAGAGCTTGCGCGCCTCGGGATCGTATGCGTCATAGAATGAGCCGAGATAGCCGGGACCTACCCAGTCGCGGATGCTGTCTTCCACGGCGAGTTTGTACATCCAGCCCTTTTCGTCAAATTCCTTGTAATGGTCGGTGGTGACGTAGAATTTTGGCCATACCGACACCATCACGCGTCCGTTCATGTCATGGATGGAGTCGACCATCGCCTTAGGGGTCGGGAATCGTGCGGGGTCAAACTCGTGGCTTCCCCATGAGTCTTCCTTCCAGTGCAGCCAGTCGATCACGATATTGTCGATAGGTATGTTGCGCTTGCGGAACTCGGTGAATGTCGACAGCACCTCTTCCTGGGTGTTGTACTTCTCGCGGCTCTGCCAGTAGCCCATTGCCCATTTCGGCATGATGGGAGCTTTGCCGGTAAGGGTGCGGTAACCGCTGATTACATCGTCCATCGACTCGCCGTAGACGAAGTAATAGTCAATCTGCTCCTGCATCTCGCCCCACCAGCTCATCTTCAGCTGGTCCTCGGGGTCGGTTGGACTGTACACGCGCAGACCGCAATATGCCACAGACCCGTCAGGCTCCCACTCGATTTTGATGGGTATGCGCTTGCCTGCCTCAAGTTCAGCGGAAAACTTGAAACTGTTCGGGTTCCATGCCGTGCGCCAGCGTTCAGGCACTATAAGCTCGTTGTCGAGATATACTTTCTGATAGCCCGAATAGTAGAGGATGAAGCGGTACAGGTCAGTCTTGTCGGCTTCGATAGAGCCTTCGTAGGTCACGTGTGACCCTGCGAAATTGAAGTCTTTCGGTAGATTTACCACATGGGCGAGGTCGCCGCGTATCAGGTGCTCGAAGTAGATGGAGTCCTCACGCTGCACGAGCGGTTCGCCTTGTGCCGGCACGTAGGTGCCTGTAAGTGCGCCTTCCTTGCCATCCTTGTCGTAGAGCTTGAACACGCCGCCAAGCTGCTTGTAATCGTCGGGATTGCCCCAGCGGCAGAGTGAATAGCTGTCCCAGAGTATTCCGTAATTGTCGGTCGACACCACGAAGGGCACCGACACTTTGGTGTTGTATTGAAACAGTTCCTCGTTTTTGCCCTTATAGTTCCACTCATCGGCTTGATGCTGTCCGAGTCCGTAGATGCCTTCTTCATCGTTGACCGACTCGAAGAGCTGTCTTACCGTATAGGCTTTCTTGCCCTCGACTTCAATCGGGGTGAAACGGCGTCCCCCCTCGTCTTCGGCGAGAATAAGCTTGCCCTCGCTGTCGTAGAACTTCACGTCGCCGGTCGACAGAAGCACATCGGCAATCAGCTGTGAGGTGACAACCTGTACCGATGAATCGGTCTCTACTACCTCGAATTTGGGTGTGGACTCTTGCGGCACTACCACAAGGCTCTGATTGTCGGCAAATTTTTTGTCGGGGGTGGCTGAGACACGTATCAGCTTGTCGCCAAGGACCTGTAGTCTTACAAGGCGCGCGCCGTCAGGGTTGACATCCCTGACATTTACAGTGACTCCGGTATCAGACTTCTCATACGGCCGGGTGGCACATGAGGTCACCAGAAGCGCTGAGGCGAGTGTTAAGGTTAGATGTCTTGGATTCATATTTATTGGTTTGTGACTTTGGTTTTATCATTACAAAGTTACGCATCGTCGGCTGGTGATACGTGGCTATTATGTTGATTGTTGGCGTAAAAAATGATTTTGCGGCGCAGAAATTGTTTTGCCTATGGGTACAAAATGTTATATGCCTTCGCGTTTCTGATATTCCGACGGTGATATGCCGAACTCTTCCTGGAAATATTTGCTGAAATATTTCGGATTGTTGAAACCTAACTGATAGGCTATTTCCGACACATTGAGCTGACTCTCTCGCAGATATTGCGTGGCGCGCTTGAGACGCAGTATGCGTATGAACTCTATAGGGGTCTTGCCGGTGATGTGGAGTATCTTTTTATACAGGTGTACACGGCTCATGCCGAGTGCCTTGCTCAGTTCCTCTACCGATAAGTCGCTGCGCGAGATGTTGTCCTCGACATATTTAACGGCGCGCTCGATAAGCTTTTCGTCGAGCGACGTGATTTTAACCTGTTCAGGGTCGGGCATCAGCGGGGTGCGCGTCGCTCCCTTGCGGCGAAGGTCGACAAGGCGTTTCATCCTGAGCCGGAGTACCTCGTTGTTGAACGGCTTGGTCACATAGTCGTCGGCTCCGACGGTAAGTCCCTCTACCACCGATCTCACATCCTGCTTCGCAGTGACCACGATTACCGGGATGTTGATGGTTTTCGGATCGGTTTTCAACCGCCGGCACAGTTCGATGCCGTCCATACGGGGCATCATGAGGTCGGTGACTATGATGTCGACTTTCCGCTCGGCAAGTGTTTTAAGCGCTTCTGTGCCGTCGGAGGCGGTGAGTATGTTGAACTCCGGGCTGAGCTCGTCGCGCATGAACTCGAGAAGGTCGTGGTTGTCGTCGACCAGGAGTGCAGTCGGGTGCTGTGAGGCAGCATCGGTGCCGGTGGAGGCGGTAAGCTGTTCGGTGCCAGGTTGGGGTATCGATGTCGCTTGAGCGGCGACTCCCGTTTTCACGGGGATGTCTATGCTGAATGTGGCGCCTCCGCCGGGGGTGTCCTGCACCCATACATCGCCTTCGTGAAGCCTTATGTATTCTTTCACAAGGCTCAGTCCTATGCCTGAGCCGCTTTCTCCGCCCTTGTTGTTGGCCCCCTGGTAAAAACGCTCGAATACATGGGTCTTTTCATCGTCGGGCACTCCGCAGCCGGTGTCGATGACACGTATCCTCAGCATCTGACCTACGACCTGGATGTCGACATCTATCTTGCCGCCGGAGGGGGTGAACTTCATGGCGTTGGAGAGCAGGTTGACTATCACCTTGCCGAGCTTATCGGCATCGAAGAGCATTTCGAGCCGTTCGGCATTGGCGTGAAATTCCATGTCGATACCTCTTTTTTCGGCTTCGTCGGCAAAGGAGTTGAAGGCTGACCGGAGGAAGCTTATCACGTCGCCCGTGGACCCGTTGAACGTGAGTCCTGCAACCTCGTTTTTACGGAAATCGAGGAGCTGGTTGACGAGATAAAGCAGACGGGATGCATTGGCATGCATGGTATTGAGGCGTTTTGCCGTGCGCTCGTCGTTATTGTCACGCATCATTGATTCGAGCGGGGAGAGAATGAGGGTCAGGGGAGTGCGAAGCTCGTGGCTCACGTTGGTGTAAAACTTGAATTTCATCTGGTTCAGCTCCTCCTGCTTGCGAGCCGACTCCTCTTGCTGGCGCTTTATGTAGCGCTTGTGCTCGTGGTGCTTCAGCCCTATGAAGAGAAGGGTCACAAGGGCTATGGCGAGGATCACGTATATAATCTTAGCCCAGACGGTAGCCCATATCGGCGGGGTGATCACGATGTCGAGCGACCGCTCCGAGTCGCCTTCCACGCCGTCGCTGTTGACTGCCTTTATCAGCAGCCGGTAATTGCCGGGGCTGAGGTTGGTGTAGGTGACATGATGCATCCCGGCGGGACATTCGAGCCACTCGTCGCGGAAGCCCTCGAGCTTATAATAATATGTAGTGTGCTCCGGCAGTATATAGTTGTCGGTGGCGAAATATATGTTGAAGCTGTTCTGACGGTAGGTAAGAGTGACTTTGGATGTGTGGTTGAGTGTCTTGGTGAGTATCACGTGACCGTCATATTCTTTTCCCGGCTTCACCGGCTCGCCCCCTTGAAGCACAAGGTCGGTGAAGATGACCTTGGGACGTGACAGGTTGTAGCGTATGCTCCCCGGTGATACGCGGTTAAGCCCGTATAGTCCGCCTACCACGATGTCACCGTTGTCGAGCATCGCCATCGACCGCTGGTTGAATGTGCTGTTCTGCAGCCCGTCTTTGCCCGAATACACGTGGGGCGTGAAACTGTAGCCTGAATTGTTTATGTCGGGGGCTACCGTCACGTTTATTATACTGCCGTCGACCCCTATCCAGAGGTTGCGCGCCGAGTCTTCGGTCATGCCCAGGATAAAGGGGCGCGAGAGGTCGGGGAGCAGGGGCACTTCATAAATGCGGTCATGCTTCAGGTCATAGACGCAGAGCCCGTCGCGGGTCCCTATCCAGAGCAGCCCGCGGCTGTCGGTGAAGAGCTGTCCTATCGCCCGCTTCTCGAGTTGTGTGCCGTTGTCGCGTGTGCCGTTGACGGCGACAATCTTATTGGTTACGGGGTCAAGGGTGGCAAGTCCGTTGGAGGTGCCGATATAGAGCTTCCCGTCGCCTCCGCGGTTCATGGTCATCACATAATCCGACGGGAGGCCGCTGTTTTCTGTGGTGTAGATTACCGATGTGCGTGTCGCGGGATTCATAAGTGCCAGGCCGCCACCGAGAGTGCCGGTCCATAAGGTGCCGTCGCTATTCTCCATTATTGACCATACATTGTCATTGGGGAGACCGTCGCTGCTGTTATAATGGATAAACCGCCCGTTGCTGTAATGTACCATGCCGTTGTTGAACGTGCCTATCCAAAGCGACCCGTCGGCGGCTTTCAGGATGGTGGCTATGGCATGTGGACGGCCTCCTTCTGAGGGGTCGTTGACCGGAGTGAGCGACCCGATCTTGCGGTCCCAGAGCATAAGCCCGTTGGTGTCGGTGCCTATCCAATATTGTCCGGGTTGCGACGCCTCCACGACGCAGTTGACATCGGGCATCGCCTCAAGGTCAAACTTAAACTCGCTGTCATTGTAGACCGACACGCCTTTCTTCTGGGTGCCGACCCACATTGTGCCCTTGTTGTCGGCGAGAAGCGATGTCACCGAGTTGTTGCCGAGCGAATAGATGTCGTTAGGGTTGTTGACAAGTCTCATGACACCTCCGCTTTTGTCGATGACGGCGACTCCCTCGTTGTCAAGTCCGATCCAGGTCCTGCCGGTGTCGTCCTGCGCGATAGCGCGGATTGTCGCCCCCTGGATGCCCTCGGGCAGCGGAGGATGGATCCATCCTCCGGAGTGCGTGTCAAGGACCCACACTCCGGTATTACCGTAAACCCATAGAAGCCCTTCGCGGTCAGCGAAGAGCCAGAATTGTGTGGCGCCCTTTGCCGCCGACACAATCGTCTCGTCGCGGCGTGTCACCTTTCCCGCGCTGTCGATGATGGTTATCGCGCCGAAGTTGTCGATTATCGCCGTGTGGATGCTGTCGTTGAGGGGACATATATCGGTCACTTCACGGTTACCCGATGCGATGCCCTCGAGTTTCATGGTCTTGCCGCCTGCATGACGGAAAAGCCCCTCTTCCCTGACATATATCCATTCCCCCTTGTTGTCAGCCACTATCTTGGTGGGCTCCCCCGTGATGCCATAGGTGGCAAGGAACCGTTCAGGGTGGTTGTCAAATGTGTCGGTCTCGGGGTCATACATTATATATCGGCTCCCGGCGTTCACCCACAGCCTTCCGTCGGCTCCCTGCACTATGTCGTCGACATAGTTGTCGGTGATGGAGGTTGAGTCGGCGGGGTCGTTGCGGTATATCTTTATATTGTAGCCGTCATAACGGTTCAGACCCGACACGGTGGCTATCCACACAAATCCGTCGCGGTCCTTCAGAATCGTGTTGATTTTGTTGTCCGACAGTCCGTCGGTGGCTTCGATATGTTTGAAGCGCAGACTTGCGCCGTAGGCATCAGTTATAAGGGCAAGCAGTAGAAATGTTAATAACTCACGAATTTTCATAAATTTTACAAAGCTGTGCTATGTCAGATATTATTTTACCCAAAAGTAGCGTTATTTTCGCAATTTTTGCACTGTTAAAACTATGCTATATAACACATTTTAATGTTAAGTAAACATTTTATACATCTTAACGTAACATTTTAACCCTCTCGCGTGAGTAATTGTACCCATTCACGACACATTTCATAAAGTAAGTTAATAGGATTTAATCTACTTTTACGTTCGAGAAATTTAGCCTTTTTTAAGTCTGAATAAGTCAAACCTAAAACAAACTTTAATTCTAACACTTTAATTCATTTTTCAATGGGAAAAAACTAATGGAACATTGCCGGAAGTCACGATTCTTCCGGGCTGCATTGGTGACACTGTGCCTGTTGACAAGTGTCGGCTTCATTAGCGCCGACACCCTGACAGTGACCGGTACGGTGACTTCTGCATCCGACGGTGAACCTCTCATCGGTGTGACAGTGCAGGTTAAGGGTACCGCCGCAGGTACCAGCACCGACATTGACGGCAATTACTCTATCAAGGCGGAAACCGGCAAGACTCTCGTTTTCTCTTATGTCGGAATGACTCAGCGCGAGATTACAGTCACCGGTCCACGCATCGACGTGGCTTTGACCGAGAACTCCGAGGTGCTTGACGAAGTGGTGGTGATCGGTTACGGCGTACAGAAGAAAAAGCTCGTCACCGGTGCAACCGCACAGATCAAGGGCGACGACATCGCCAAGATGAACACCACAAGCCCGCTGCAGGCTATGCAGGGCCAGCTTCCCGGTGTGAATATCGCTTCAAGCTCCGGTCAGCCCGGTGAAGGCATGAAGGTGACTGTCCGCGGTCTCGGTACCACCGGCAACTCAAGCCCCCTCTACCTTATTGACGGTATGCCCGGCGACATCAACACTATCAACCCCGCCGATATCGAGTCAATCGACGTGCTCAAGGATGCCGCTTCCGCTGCCATCTACGGTGCGCAGGCTGCCAACGGTGTTGTTCTCGTTACAACAAAGCAGGGTAAGGAAGGTCGCGCAAAAGTCACTTTCGACGGATATTTCGGATGGCAGAGCGCAGCCAAGAAGATGGATATGCTCAACGCTTACGAATACATGACCATCCAGGATGAGTCAATGCTCAACTCCGGTGCCGCTCCCTACGACTGGGGTAGCTTCAAGAGCATCTGGAACTATAACGCCGACGGTCAGCCAACAAGCGTCATCGACACCGACTGGATCGACACAATGTTCAAGGACAACGCCATCACACAGAGCTACAACCTCGGCGTGAGCGGCGGCTCGGCTACTTCTACCTATGCTCTTTCTCTCGGCTACATCGACCAGGAAGGTATCGTGGGCGGCAAGGACGTGTCCAACTATTCACGCTACAACTTCCGTATCAACTCCGACCACAAGCTATTCGACGGCATCATCACCGTGGGCGAGCAGGCTTCATTCTCTTATGTGAAGAGCGTCGGCATCGGTGTCGGAAACCAGTACAACAACTCACTCCGCGGTGCGTTTGACATGACCCCGCTTGCTCCCGTCTACAGCGACAACGGCAAGTTCGGCTCTCCCTTCAACGACACATCTGACTCTGACTGGTATGCCAACGAAGGCAACCCCTACGGCGCGATGATGACCAACACCAACAACCGCAACAAGGTAGCGCGCTTCTCTGCTAACGTGTATGCCCAGGTAGAGCCTATCAAGAACCTGCGCATACGCACCGTATATGGTGTCAACTACTCTTCTTCGGAATACCGCAGCTTCACGCCCCTCTATCAGTTCTCGCCCTACAGCCAGAACCTCTCGCAGACCCGCGTGTCGCAGAACATGAACCATGACCTCGACATGACATGGACCAACACCGCTTCTTACGACTGGACCATCAAGGACCACGCTTTCAACGCCCTCATCGGTATGGAGGCTAACCGTTACTCCGGAACTTACCTCGGCGCCAACCAGGCTTACCTCAAGGAAGGCTTCGACACCTGGCCCTACGCATGGATCAGCAACGGTACTGCCGCTTCTGCCGGCGACGGTCTCGGTGCTTCCGGATATCCCAAGGATGAGAAACGCCGTGTCAGCTACTTCGGCCGTCTCGGATGGAACTGGGCTGAAAAATACATGATCAACCTCACTCTCCGCTGCGACGGTTCTTCCAACTTCGCCCGCGGTCACCGTTTCGGTTGGTTCCCCTCTGTTTCCGCAGGTTGGAACATCTCCAGCGAGTCATTCATGGAAGCTACCCGCGGCTGGCTTGACTTCCTCAAGATTCGTGTAAGCTGGGGTCGCGTGGGTAATCAGGACATCAACCCTTACCAGTTCCTCGCTCCTATCAAGACCCAGAACACTCACTACTTCTTCGGTCAGTATCTCGGACCTAACGGTGTTTACAACACAGGCTACGACACAGTGCTCGGCACCAACTGGGGTGCATATCCCAGCCGTCTCGGCAACTACGACCTCTCTTGGGAAACTTCCGAGCAGACCGACTTCGGTTTCGACGCACGTCTATTCAACAACCGTCTTGCCGTCAACTTCGACTTCTACATGAAGAATACTAAGGACTGGCTCGTTGTGGCTCCCGTGCTTGCAACCGCCGGTACCGACGCTCCATTCATCAACGGCGGTAGCGTGAAAAACACCGGTGTCGAGTTCAACATCACCTGGAACGACGTAATCGGCAACGACTTCTCCTACAGCGTAGGCGTCAACGGCGCATGGAACAAGAACAAGGTAGGCTCAATCCCCACCGAAGACGGTATCATCCACGGTAACTCCAACGAACTCTACGACAACTCTCAGGAATTCTACCGCGCCGAAAACGGTCAGCCCATCGGTTACTTCTGGGGCTATCAGACAGCCGGTATCTTCCAGAACGAGAAGCAGATTGACGACTGGGTGGCTGCCGGCAACGGTATCCTTCAGGAATCTCCCAAGCCCGGTGATGTTATATATGTAGATGTCAACCACGACGGTATCATCGACTCAAACGATAAGGTCAACCTCGGCAACGGTATGCCCAAGTTCACCTACGGCTTCAATATCAACCTCTATTGGAAAAACTTCGACCTCGGCATCGTGGCTACAGGTGTTGCCGGCAACAAGCTCGTGCAGAGCTACCGTAACCAGGTTAACCAGAAAGCCAACTACACCACCCGTATCCTCGACCGCTGGACCGGTGAAGGCACTTCCAACAAGATTCCGCGTGTCACCAACACCAACATCAACTGGCAGTTCAGCGACCTCTATCTCCAGGACGGCGACTTCCTCCGCATCAGCAACGTCACCCTCGGCTACGACTTCGCTCCGCTCATGAACCAGAAATGGTGCAGCCAGTGCCGCCTCTATTTCCAGGCTCAGAACCTTCTTACTTTCACCAAGTACGACGGTATGGACCCCGAAATCGGTTACGGTACTCAGAGCTGGGTATCGGGTGTCGACCTCGGTTACTACCCGCGTCCCCGCACATTCCTGATTGGTGTTAACCTTGCTTTCTAAGATTGAAAACTACAAAACTTTGAATATACAATGAAAAGATTCAAATCCAACATATTGACCGCCGGAGTGGTGATTACAGCGCTCAGCCTCGGGGCTTGCTCCGAAAGCTTCCTTGACGTCTCGTCAAAGACAGAGTCCACCACCGGCAACTTCTATCGCACCGAAGGCGACGCCTGGCGCGCCCTCATCGGCTGCTACGACGGATGGCGTCAGATTTCTTCCAATCCCGGAAGCGCCAATATATACCTCCAGGCTACAGTCATGAGTGATGAGTGTTACGGTTCTACCGGTAATGGCGATGGTCGCGGATTCCAGATGCTCGACCAGTTTGACCCCGCGCAGTCTCCTTCCGACCTCCAGTATTTCTCTACCAACTGGAAGGTATATTACGCCGCTGTCTATCGTTGCAATGAGATGCTCACCCACTCCTATGTGTGGAGCAATCCCGCCAACGAAGGTCTATATATGGGTGAGGCTCATGCTCTCCGCGCCATCCTCTACTTTGACATGGTGCGCATGTGGGGCAACATTCCCTTGTTCACCGCTCCTTCTCAGGAAAACCGTGCCCAGGCTGACCCCGCCGAGGTATATGCCCTCATTGTCGACGACCTCAAGTATGCAATCGCCAATATCCCGGCTAACGCTAATCTCGGCACGGACAATTTCGGCCGTATCACAAAGTATGCCGCCGAGGCTATGCTTGCGCGCGTGTACTTATTCTATAGCGGTTACTACGGAAAAGACCCCGGTTTCACCAACGAGGCTGGCGAGACTACCGGTGCCTGCACTAAGGCTGAGGCTCTCGCGGCTGTGGAAGATGTGATTGCAAGCGGCAACTACTCGCTTGTTTCCAACTTCAAGAATCTCTGGCCTGCCGCTTCTCTCGACCCGATACCCGGTGAACTCGGATGGGCTGAGACTTCTACCTATGCCGGCGATGCCAACTCTGAGGTGATTCTTGCCCAGAACTTCACCCCGACTCAGGACTATAACGGCAACAACGACTCTAACCGCTGGCTCGTAATGATGGGTATGCGTAGCCTCAACGACGTTAACAAGGGCTACGGTAAAGGATGGGGCGCTTGCAACATCACTCCCGCTTTCCTTGACAAGTATCTCAGCGGCGACCCCCGCTACACCGCTTCTGTCATCGACCTCGAGGCTGAAGGCTGCGTGAATATCGACGGATGGCAGACTTCTGTCAACGACTGGCGCGAATACACCGGTTACACCGTCAAGAAATATACTCCCCTTGTATTCGGCAACGGGCTTCCCGCTACCAACCCCACAGGTACACAGGGTTTCCAGGAGTGTAACGCTCAGCCCTGGGTGCTCATGCGCTACGCCGACGTGCTCCTCATGGCTGCAGAGCTTGGTTCGGCACAGGGTGCCAATCATCTCAACGCCGTGCGCAGCCGCGCAGGTCTCCCCGCTCTCGCTCTCACACAGCAGAATATCATGGATGAGCGCGCTCGCGAGCTTGCTTTCGAGGGCATCCGTTACTGGGACCTCCTCCGCCAGGGTGTGCAGGTTCTTGCCGACGCTGTAGCTGCTACCGGAGGCAATGTGCTTAACGGTGGTGTTGCCGGCACTGTGACTTACAACAAGGACAAAATTATCAAGACAAAGGGTCTCAACCAGATTCCCCAGGATCAGATAACGCTGTCCAATGGTGTCCTTAAACAGAACGAAGGCTGGTATTAATCATAAATTATTAACTTCGCAAATAAAAGTTAAAAGGTTATAAAATAAAAGGTTACGCGCAATATGCGCGCGATTTCATCGTTTGGAAGATTGAAAGCATACGATTGTTCTATACGTCAAGGCGATATGCACCGCCTGACTCCTTCCACTCTTCCTATGATGATTCCCTTTATCCTCATTCCCTCTTTAACACTTTATTGATTTTGCGAAATTTAAATCCAGAAAAAAAGACTATGAAGCTAAACTGTTTTTATTCATTTCTTGCAGCGTCGGCTATGCTATGTGTGGCTACCGCTTGCTCCGACGATGACTACAGCTTGGATGCCGCTTCCGTTGACCCCGCGCAGCTCGTGCAGGGCAATGCTTTCGAGGTGAAGCCCGACGCGGAAAATCCCAATGTCATCCATCTCACGTCTAAGATGAAAGGCGTGACTCCCCTCTGGGTTACTCCTCAGGGGCGTTCCCAGTCTTCCGACTATACTATCGACCTGCCTTTTGCAGGCGACTATGAGGTTACATTCGGTGTCATGACTCAGGCTGGCCCCGTATATGGTAATCCATATAAGTTCAATGTGCCCCAGAATGACTTCTCGATGCTTTCCGACCCCATCTGGACCAACCTCGCAGGCGGTGTCGACGAGAATGGCAACGGAAATCCTAAGAAGTGGGTCCCCATGGACCGCAGCTACGGCGTGGGTTACGGCTCCGCTCCCGTGATGTACTTGGACCCCGACCATGTGAAAAACGATGGTGTTGAGAATAAGGACCTCCTTTTCGGCAGCGACAACTGGGCGCCTAACTGGGACCCCGGTTTCCAGAGCTGGCTTATTCCTGCCGACGACCCCTACATGGAGTCTTATATGATTTTCGGTCTTGACCCCGTCAAGGGTTGTACTCTTACCCAGATGCGTAAGACCGCTTCCGGCGAAGAAGTTGCCGAAGGTACTTTCTCTCTTAACATCTCCGACCCCAAGCGCCCGACAATCACCTTCAATAACGGCACCTACGCCATGCACAATCAGGGCTTCGACGGTGTATGTGAAAACTATACCCAGGACATCAAGATTATCGAGTGTACTCCCTACGTCCTCCAGTTCGCTACTATGCGTACCAACTCCGAGGGACCCTGGTGGCTTGTATGGAACTTCGTTGCTGCCGACGTGCAGGACGGTACCGTGACCATTCCACTCGGTCCGGAACTCATTGAGGAGGCTAAGCCCGAATTCCCCGTTTACGAGGACTACTATAAGAATGATATCCTTGAGCGTCTGCTCTTCACCGTTTCAAGCAACGACGTGAATTATGAGGCTGCTGAGGTGGTTTATCATCTTGACGAGGATACTCCTTACGATATTATTCAGTGGAATGGTACCGGTACAAATGCGTGGGAGACTCAGAATCTTTACGGTACTGTGGATTGCCCCGTTTATACCGGCGATTTTAGTCTGACACTTACTCGTGACGGTCTTAAGGCTGTCATTGAAAATGACTTCTATAAGCCTTACTCTGGTGAAGCGTTCAAAACTTCTTTCTCCGCTGCCGATGGTCAGATTCATTTCAACGATGAGGTGACCCTTCTCAAGTCAGGCAATGCCAAGGTTTCAGGCTCCGACTTCCGGGTGTTCAAGTGTAATGTCGACGACGGTCTCCAGATTGGCGTTCCTTACGGAACTGACCAGAATGGCACTGTCAACCGTTACATCGTCCTCAACCTCGTTCCCGAGTCTATCGGTGGTGGTGCTACCGGTCCTGTTGTTATTCCTGTCGACAATTCGGTCCTTGAAGGATATCTTGATAGCGGTAATGCCAATAGCTACCGTATTGAGCTCTTCAACGCTTGGGGTGGTGACAAGACATGGCCTATTGACATTACTTCTGTGAAAGTGAAGAAAAAACAGATTCTCAAGATTACATTCAAGATTGAGGGTCTGGAATGGGCCGCCGGCGCTCAGCCGAAGGCGATTCTTTGTCACAACGTCGGTGCCGGTTTGTGGCCTAATGCTGATGGTGCCGGATTCAATGATGCTACCGCTGTGTCGGTTAATACTGCCTCTGGTGGCGAGACTACTGTCGTCTACGATAATACGTCAGGCTCAGGTGCTGTCACGTTTGATGCAGGCTGTCTCTCAATCTGTATTCAGCAGACCGGTCTCGTGGCTTCTCCGCTTGATGCCGACGGAAATGTGGATGCAGGCGCGGTTACTCCTGTAATTACCTCGATGACTATCGAATAAACCAATTTTAAAGAATTTTTCTATGAAATCCAAGATATTTCTTTATTTGTCGCTGTTTGCGGGGCTTGCCTTCACGGCTTGTAACGATGACGACGTAACCGTCAACACCACCCCCATTCTCGACGCACAGTCGGTGGTGACCGGTTCGGCTGATGTCACCGCCACTACAGCTACCCTGCACGGTACTGTCGCAGGGCTTGAAAACAGTTCTCCTTCCTCTTATACCGTAGGTTTCAACTACGGTACCGAGGAGGGAAGTCTAAACCAGGATATCACCGGCTCGATTGTCGACGGTGTTATCACTGCTGAGCTTACAGGTCTTGCCGATGGCACTACCATATATTATCAGGCTTTTGCTAAGCTCCAGGGGCGTGTCACCTTTACCGGTGATGTAAAGAGCATCGTTACTACCGATGCTGTGGTCACCACTAAGGATGCTGCTGAAATCGGTAATTTCTCCGCTCTTCTTGGCGCGTCTGTTACCGGTGCTCCTGCCGATGCTACCTACGGTATCGTGATATCTCCCTTCGATGATGAGGAGGAAGTTCGCGCAGGTCTTATTGTCCCCGCTGCTGCCGGTGCTTCTGATTTCGCTTTGACTGTGAAGGGTCTCGTGCCTACCCGCACTTACTATTATGCAGGTTATGCCGACCTTGGTTCAGGCGTTATCTACGGTGAGGTGAAGTCATTCACGACTCCCGCTTATGAGGTCGATTTTGACAATGATCTCGTTGACCTCGGTCTTTCCGTGAAGTGGGCTAAGTACAACCTCGGTGCTACTTCTGAGTCTGAGCTTGGCGGTTACTATGGCTTCGGCGATGTGTCTGGTGTACTTAACACCACCATTACCAAATATTATGGTTCTGCCAACCTGTATGACACTGAACTTGACGTGGCTGCTGTTGCTTCCGACAGCAAGCTCCTTCTTCCCTCTGCCGAGCAGTTCCGTGAACTTTTCACAAGTTGTACTAAGGAGTGGACCACTGTTGACGGTGTGGCTGGGTATAAGCTTACCGGTCCTAACGGTAACTCTATCTTCCTCCCCGCTGCAGGTAGCCGCACAGTGAATGATGTTACTGAGGCTGGTGCTATGGGATACTATCAGACCGGATCGCTTGCTGCTGATAAATATTCAGTTGCATATAATTTCTCTAACTCTAACAACTCACGTATAAACGCCCCCGTTTATCAGGCTCTTTCTGTTCGCCCCGTTGCAGGTCGTTCATTCCGTAAGGTTGCTGTCGACAGCGATAAGGTGAAGTTTAACAATAAGGATGGTAACGGCGTTGACGGTCGTATCGAGATTTACAACGAGTATGGCGATACTAAGGCTGATTCCCCTGTAAATATTGATGATGTTTATTTCAGCCGTAACATGTCGGTTACTTTCTCTATTGAAGGTATCAATGACAATCTTGTGGAAGGTGCTGCTGGTTCTTACAAGGCTGAGTTGTCGTTTGCCGATGCAAGCTGGGATCCGAGCTACTGGGGTGGTACTCCGCAGTGGGCGGATATCGTTAACGGTGATGGCACATACACTGTATCTTGCGAGATTGCCGATGTGGCAAGTGGTGCGGTTGTTTGGTGCGTTGAGCTTTACGGCTTGTGGCAGGATCTTGTCGATACCGAAAAGGTTAAGGTGAAGATTGAAAGCGTAAATCTTGATGCCAAGGAGTCTCCTGTTGTTGAGGTTGCCGTTGACAGCCGTAGCGGAATCTTTGGTAACAAGGATGGTAATGGTGTTGACGGGCGTATTGAGATTTACAACGAGTATGGCGACACCAAGGGGCTTGGCGTTGACTATTCATGGTTGGCTTTCTCTGCCGGTGCTATGACAGTTGAGTTTGATATCGAGGGTATCGACGGTAATCTCGTGGAAGGAGCAAGCGCTTCTTACAAGACCGAACTTTCGTTTGCCGATGCAAGTTGGGATCCGAGCTACTGGGGTGGTGCTGTTGCCGGTGCCGCTCAGGTTACAGGCGACGGTCATTACACCGTGCAGGCTCATCTTGGTGGTTTCTGTGAAGGTGCTGTCGTTTGGACTATCGAACTTTACGACCTTTGGAAAGATCTTGTTGACACAAGCAAGGTCAAGGTATCAGGTATAAAGGTTTATGTGCCTTCTGTTGTTGAATGATTTTTAACCTTAAGAAAAGATTTTTGCAATGATAAAATTTAAATCATTTCTATTAGCTGCGTCTGCAGTCGCCCTGGGTTTCTCCATGGGCGCCTGCGATGACGACGACACTACCGTCATAAATGAGGTGGCTGTCCCCGTCACCGAGCTTGCTGTCCCCGCTGCCGGTCAGGACTGGTCAATCGATGTGACTGCTTCGGTTCGCCCTACCGTTTCTGCCGATGCTTCTTGGATTGTTGTCAGCGACCCCGTTGCCGGTGAAAATAACACCTACAAGCTCAATTTCGTAATCGAGCCTAATGAGGATGCCAACGGAAATATGCAGGCTCCGCGTTCTGCTACTATCGCCATCAGCGCGTTCAATTCCGCTCGCTTCATTACAGTCAGCCAGGAAGGCGCAAGCGATTACAACATCAACTACGGTAATCTCCCCATGCAGAGCACTGCTGCCGAGATTGCAAAGAAGATGGGTGTCGCTGTCAATATCGGTAACACTCTCGAAGCTCCCGATGGTGAGACTTCTTGGGATAATCCGCAGGTAAGCCCCACTTATGTGGCAGGTATTAAGGCTATGGGATTCAATGCTGTACGTATCCCTTGCGCTTGGGTAAGCCACTATGAGAAGGTTAAGGACGTGATGGGCAATGACTCTGTAACCACTACCATCGATCCCAAGTGGATTGCACGTGTAAAGCAGGTTGTTAGCTACTGTATTGACAATGACCTTTATGTCATCCTTAACGATCATTGGGATAACGGTTGGATTGAAAACCGTCTTGAAGAAGGCTATCACTCTTCACTCGCCGAGCAGCTTGCCGACGTGTGGACTCAGATTGCCAACGAGTTCAACGCCTTCGACGAGCACCTCGTGTTCGCCGGTCTGAACGAGCCGGGCGTGAACGGCACAATTAGTGCGCCCGCTCTTGAGGCTCTTACCAAATACGAGCAGGCATTCATCGACGCTGTACGTGCTACCGGCGGTAACAACGCTACCCGTACTCTCGTCGTGCAGGGCCCGCAGACCAATATCGACGCTACTGTCGCTGACTCTTACGTGATGCCCGTTGACGCTGTTGCCGACCGTCTCATGGTTGAGATTCACTTCTACGATCCCTATCAGTTCGCTCTCATGGAAGACGATGCCGACTGGGGCAAGACTTGGTGGTACTACGGTAGCGACAACCACGTTGCCGGCAGCATCCACAACAACGGCACTTACATGAACGAGGCAGAGATTGAAGGTCAGTTTGCCAAGATGAAAGCTAAATTTGTTGACAATGGCTATCCCGTAATCCTCGGCGAGTATGCCCCGATGATTCGCACCGTTGACAAATACGCTGACCTTGACGTCGCTAAGCATGAGGCTTCTCGCGCTTACTGGAATGAGGTCGTTACACGCGCAGCTCTCCATAACGAGTGCGTTCCTTGCTACTGGGAAACCGGCGGTGACATCAACCGCACTACCGGTACCGCAATCAACACCTACGCCATCGACGGCATCATGCGCGCCAAAAACTAATCAAAATTCCCCCAATAAAAAAAGCCCGGCACCCGCCGGGCTTTTTTATTAAATAGCTATCGTAGCTAAATTAGCCCTCGAGCTTCAGCTCGCTTAATCATTCCTCGTTTTCGCTTCAGCTGAAGCGAAAAAAAGCGAAAATCCCTCCTCCCTTTTAACCTCATAACCCCTTAACCTTTTTTTCGCGGGTCACCCCGCGAAAAAAATTCCCCATTTCTACATTGCCGCCCCTCCAGCGCCCCTTATCTTTGCCACAAAAAATCATCTATACTATGAATACACTCCCTGCATTCTCCGCTTGCTATCGGTTTGACGACACCGATTTCATCGTGAAAAATCTCGTGACTGCTCCCGACAATACCACCGCAGCCGTTGCGCGTAAGGTGATGGAAGTGTGGAATCATGACACGGAGAAGCGTACTCCGCGCAAAGGTGTCTCTTACCGTGACCAAAGTACCGGTAGCGGAATCGAGGGTGCAGTCGCCGGGATTATACGCAAGTCATCGGCACCGGAAAATCCTTCATTGAGGTGCAAGGTCATCAGGGAGGAAACTGATTCCCTATGGCATTTCATGATTGAAAACGATGGGAGCGAGCCAATGTTCGTAAATATAGTAAAGCCGGGGTCCGGCGATACCGCTCCGAGCCTGATGCTTCCTGTCGGATATGACGATGAGATGCCTTATATCCTTGTCGGACCGGGAAAGACGGAGCTTACCCAATATGTTTTCTACGGCGCGGTTCCCGATGATATTTTCTTAGTGGCTGTCAATCAGCCATTCGATACAAATCTGGTCAATGTGTTGCTGAGACAGGATGGCGACTCCGCGTCCACTGCCGATCTACCGGAAATTACATTAAATAAAATAGCCCCTGAAAGCTACTGAGCCGCCCCGTAATCGTGACACTATCTTGGTTTTTCCCGCAATCCATTTTAATGACTTAAGGATTTTGCCCGGAATGGGCAAGATAGAGTTAACGCGGGTAGCCCCGGATGAGGCACCCGTGGAAATCATGCCCTACCACACTATACAACCCTGAAACGGGTTGTATAAATATGTGCTAATCAAGTGGCTATGCAACCCGTTACGGGGTTGAACCAAGTGGTTCAAGAGATGAATCCCCTTCCGGGGATTTATGGTTCTTGCACCTTAGTTAGTGACATTGGGATGCTTGATGAACTTTATAGGTCAAAAACTTTTGAAAAAGTCAATGATCCTGCTTGTGGATTGTATTATCAGGGGGCTGTATATGTGTTCCAGTTCCTAAAAAATGAAATAGAGTGTGGGAGGATTGCGTGAGATTTTCGGGGGGAAAGCGTGGTGCTTTAAATAATTATCGCTAAATTCGCGGCTATAACCTGTCATAAACTTGACTATGAACAATGAATTAGATTGGGGCAACCTGTCATTCGGGTATATGCCCACCGATTACAACGTGCGTTGCTATTATCGCGACGGCAAGTGGGGCGACATCGAGGTGTCGCAGTCAGAGACTATCGACATGCACATTGCCGCCACCTGTCTGCACTATGGTCAGGAAGTGTTTGAAGGGCTGAAGGCTTTCCGCGGAAAAGACGGGAAGATTCGCATATTCCGTCTGGAGGAGAACGCCAAGCGCATCATCGAGTCGGCAAAGGGTATCATGATGGAGCCTGTGCCGGTAGAGCTTTTCACCGAAATGGTGAAAAAGGTAGTGAAGCTCAACGAGCGTTTCGTGCCACCTTACGGCAGCGGCGCGTCACTCTATATCCGCCCGCTGGAGATAGGCATGTCGGCACAGGTCGGCGTGAAGCCCGCGAAGGAATATCTGTTCCTTATCCTCGTCACTCCCGTAGGCCCGTATTTCAAGGAAGGATTCAAGCCCACGAATATATGTATCATGCGCGAATTTGACCGCGTGGCACCGAAGGGCACCGGTCGCTGGAAAGTGGGTGGTAACTATGCCGCCAGTCTTGAGGCGGGTGAACGCGCCCACGCCCTCGGATATTCTGCAGTGCTTTATCTCGACCCGAAGGAGAAAAAATATCTTGACGAGTGTGGACCCGCCAATTTCTTTGCAATCAAGGATGGCAAGTATATCACGCCTGCTTCGGAGTCTATACTCCCCTCGATAACCAACAAGAGCCTCATGCAGATAGCCCGCGACATGGGCATCGAGGTCGAGCAGCGTCACATACCTGTCGAGGAACTTTCCGAGATTCAGGAGGCTGCCGCATGCGGTACCGCCGCAGTGGCATCGCCTGTTGCCGAAATCGATGACCTTGACACCGGCAAGAAATATGTGCTCTGCTCCGACGGTAAAGCCGGACCCGTGGTTACGGCTCTCTACAACAAGCTCCGCGCCATCCAGCTCGGCGAGGAAGAGGACATTCACAACTGGAACACCATTATCGACTGATGCCGGAACACCGTTGCGACTTCAGGGCGATAATCGATAAATATTATCCCGATGACAACCGCCTGCGTGCTATATATCTCAAGCACGCAGGTCAGGTGGCGGGACTTGCGCTCGCCATCAACCGGGACCGTGGTCTCGGTCTCGACCCGTATGAGGTCGAGGGAGCGGCAATGCTCCATGACATAGGCATTTTCGCCACTGATGCCAAGGGCATAGGATGCGAGGGTGCCGAGCCTTATATGATGCACGGCGTGATAGGAGGGAAGTTGCTCCGCGAGGAGGGCGCGCCTGAGGAGTGGGCGCGTGTGGCTGAACGTCACACCGGCACCGGAATCACGATGGAGGATATTCTCGCCCAGGACCTTCCGTTGCCGCTTGCCGACTACTGTCCCGAGACGCTGCTTGAAAAGCTTGTGTGTTACGCCGACAAGTTTTATTCCAAGAGCGGCACGATGGAGAAGAAGCCGCTGTCGCGTGTGCGCAGTTCCATCGCGCGCCACGGAGGCGATTCTCTTGAGCGTTTCAACCGCCTCTATGCCCTCTTTGGGGAAGCGCAGGAGTGATTTGGTTTAGGGTTTAGGGTTTAAGGTTTATGGTTTAGAATAATCCATCCTGTCTCGAAGTTCCTATTTTTAACCCTATAACCTCATAACCTTATAATGTCACTTAAGAATTTTGCCCGGAATGGGCAAGATGTCGTTAACCACGGGTAGCCCCGGATGGGGCACCCGGGGAACGCAAGCCATACCACACTATACAACCCGCTTCGGGGTTGAAATACAGGAAGAGAGGCTCTTGAGCCACGGGTATGCCTTCGGCATTACCCGCGGTTACCAGGATGAATCCCCTTGCGGGGATTTATGGCTCTTGTGTCTTAAGTTAGTGACATTGCATAATCTTATAACCCTTTAACCTCTCGACTTTCGCTTGCGGAAGTTGAGTTATCAGTAGTTAATTTCCTGAACTTTATAGGCTCAAAATCAGTTATTTTTTGACAATCCAAATATTCTGCATAAATTTGCGAGCCGAATAAGGTAGAAGAAAATACAATTAAATATATAACAATTATGGATAACCAGAATTTAGACCGCATAAGCTATGCGCTTGGCTTGAGCATGGGAAACAATTTCCGTAGTTCCGGCATCAAGACTCTCAACGTACAGGATTTTGCCGATGGCGTTGCAGCTGTGTTTGAAGGCGTACAGCCCAAGATGACCTACGATGAGGCAAAACTCGAGATAAAGAACTTTTTTGAAGCAATGGAAGCCGAGCAGCAGGCTGCCGCAGCCAAGATGGGCGAGGTTAACGAGGCTGCCGGAAAGAAATTTCTTGAGGAAAACGGCAAGCGTGTTGAAGTTAACGTGACTCCTTCGGGGCTTCAGTATGAAGTGCTTCAGGAGGGTACGGGCAAGCAGCCTGTCGCTTCTGACAGCGTGACCGTACATTACACCGGCAAGCTTATCGACGGCACTGTATTTGACAGCTCTGTCGAGCGCGGTGTGCCCGCTACATTCGGCGTGACTCAGGTGATACCCGGATGGGTTGAGGCTCTCCAGTTGATGAAGGAGGGCGCAAAATGGCGTCTTTTCATCCCGTCGCAGCTCGCCTACGGTCCGCAGGGTGCCGGCAATATCATCGGACCTAACTCCACACTTATTTTTGATGTGGAACTGATAAAAGTAAACTAATCACATTAAAGTAAATAAAACAAAATCCAGATGAAGAAATTTATTCTCGCTTGCGGTGTGGGCGCAGTGCTTCTTAGCGCAACCGCATGTGGCAAGTCAAACGCAGCCACTGCCGGCGATGCCGCAGCCAACGACTCTATTTCCATGCTTTTCGGTAAGGTTGTCGGCAGCCAGTTTGCTGAAAATTTTGCCCGTCAGGGCGAAGACAATGCTGACAAGCAGGCACTTCTTCGCGGTATCCAGACCGCAGTCAACGCCGACTCTACCCAGGAGGCATATCTTCAGGGTCTGAGCATGGGCGTACGCTTCGCACAGCAGTTCAACTATTTCGCAAAAGAGATGGGCGTGGATGTTGACCGCGACATGTTCATGAAGGAATTCAAGGCGGCTTTCACCGCCGATTCAGTGTCAGACACCGCTATCGACCAGGCTCTTCTCAACTCTCTAATGGAGCGCGCCCAGCAGCGTGCCGAGGAGCGCAAGCTTGAGGAGCTTAACAATGCCCCCGAGGCTGTCGCAGGCCGTAAGGCAGGCGAGGCTTATATCGACTCTGTGAAGAAAGCCGACACAACCGTGAAGACTACCGCATCGGGTCTTTCCTACAAGGTGATTTCCGAGGGAGAGGGTGATGCAATCACCGACAACGATCAGGTAGCCGTAATCTACAAGGGTACACTTACTGACGGCACCGTGTTTGACGATTCTAAGGGTGAGCCCCGCAACTTCCGTCCCAACCAGGTTGTTCCCGGTTTCGGAGAGGGCTTGAAGATGATGAAGAAGGGTGCGAAGTATGTGCTTTACATCCCCGGTGACCTTGCTTATGGTGTTAAGGGTCAGCCCTACGCCAAGATTGGTCCTAACCAGACTCTCGTGTTTGAGGTTGAGGTAGCCGACGTAAATCCCGCCAAGAAATAATCATAGGCTTACGCGATATAAAGCGCGGTTCCGAAAAGGAGCCGCGCTTTTTTGTCGGGGGAGTTGTCAGTTGTGAGTTGTCAGATTTCAGTTGTGAGTCTTTAGGGTCTCAAAGGTCTCGAAGGACCTTAAGGTCATTCTATAACCCCGAAGTCGTTGGGTGTGGGGCGGTCGCCCTTCCAGGCGACCCTACAGCTACGCGGCGAGGCTTGGGGGAGATGGGACGCACTGAAGTGCGCCGGCGCGGACAAAAAGTTATCAGTTTTCAGAGGGTGAGGATGGGTTGCCGGTAGGGCATCATCTTTGTGTAGCCGGGGGTTTCGCTGCGCTCAACCGCCCGGCTAAATTTGGATTTTTCC
>ERZ780149.1446-NODE-1446-length-25795-cov-11.231507_pt1 | contig 25795 bp, 26 predicted proteins | sample MGYA00511367_ERZ780149 | MGnify/ENA primary metagenome ERZ780149 (study PRJEB29588, sample SAMEA2153852) | human gut metagenome | biome: human gut; feature: human-associated habitat; material: faeces | place: Denmark | collected 2008/2010 ... | reverse complement strand
TATTAGTTATAATCTATTATCACTTTACAGTAAGTTCTTATAATAGTATTAAATCATTAAAAAAAACAGATACAGAAAAGAAAAAAACACTAACATATGCAGCCTTTATAGCAAGCCTATTAGTGTTAATAAGCGGAATAATATTTCTAATAATCATTATCAAAGATGAAGATATAGAAGTAGAAATAGCCTTTAATTAATCATTATCAAACAAACTATCAATATTCTTCTTAGGCATTAAAACATAAACATCATGATCTATTTTAATATCATAATTACCACTCATATCATCAAAAGATTCACCATCAATACAAAGTGGTTTTTTAAGTTGGCTATTAAATCTAATTTTAATATTATCAGTTTTATAGAAGTAAAAACCAGGTATCTTACTAGCATCATACAAAGCAAAGAAATATAAAGTCTTAACAATATCTTTAAGTTTAGTAATATTACAAAGTAATATTTCAAACTTATTATCATCTAGTTTAATATCTTTATAAAAATTATTAATACCTGCTACCCTATTAGCACTAGTAATAAGCGCAAAAGAAAATAATCCTCTATATTTTTCTCCATCAATTTCATAACTAATATCATATAATCTTACCTTTCTAAAAAAGTCCTTAATACCTTCTCTAATATAAGCAAGATGACCAAGTCTCTTTTTTAATTCTCTAGGAGTTTCATAAGGAATATTCATAAACTTACCGAAACCAGCCGAATAAACAAAAGGTTTATCATTAATAGTACAAATATCTATTCTTTTAACTTCACCATCTAAAGCAAGTTTAAGATTGTTAACAATATTCTTTCCATACCCCCACATAGCACCAACGTCATTAGTAGTTCCAGATGGTAAATGACATAAAATAACTCTATCTTTTCTTAAAAAATTACCAGTCATAACTTCATTAAAAGTACCATCTCCACCAATAGAAACAATCAAATCAATATGTTCACATGAAGAAGCAATTAAAGTAGCATCTCCTCTAGATTTAGTCATTTCTATTTTAACTTCATATCCATAATCATTAAGTACTTTTTCTAGTTTTGGTAAAGTAATTTCTTTATTATATTTACCAGAATTAGGATTATATACAACTAAACATTTCTTCATAAAATCACCTCTTACATATATTCTATCATATGTCAAAGAAAAAAGGAATATTTTAAATCTCCTTTACTTCTTTAACATCTTTTTTATTTGTCTTATCTTTCTTTTTATTAGTAGAAATATCATAGTGTTCTCTAACTAAAGATTCAATTTCATCAGCAATACTCTTATTTTCTTTCAAGTATATCTTTGCATTTTCTTTACCCTGGCCTATCTTATTACCTTTATAAGCATACCAAGCACCACTCTTTTCAACTACTCCAATTTCAGAAGCCAAATCTAATAATTCACCTTCTCTAGATACTCCTTGTCCATACATAATATCAACAGTAGCAGTCTTAAATGGAGGAGCAACTTTATTCTTAACCACCTTAATAGTGGTCTTATTACCAATTACATCAGTACCAACCTTTAATTGTTCTCCTCTTCTAATATCAAGTCTAACTGAAGAATAATATTTAAGTGCTTTACCACCAGGAGTAGTTTCTGGATTTCCAAACATAACTCCTACTTTTTCTCTTAATTGATTAATAAAAATAACAATAGTATTAGTTTTATTAATAGAACCTGATAATTTTCTAAGTGCTTGACTCATAAGTCTAGCTTGAAGACCAACATGAGAGTCTCCCATCTCACCATCAATTTCTGCTTGAGGAACAAGTGCCGCTACCGAATCAATAACGATAATAGCAACTGCTTCACTCTTAACAAGAGCATCACAAATCTCAAGTGCTTGTTCTCCAGTATCAGGTTGAGATAATAATAACTCATCAGTATTAACACCCAAATTATGTGCATATATAGGGTCTAATGAATGTTCTGCATCAATAAATGCAGCCCTACCACCATTTTTTTGTACCTCTGCAATTGCATGAAGTGCAAATGTAGTCTTACCTGAAGATTCAGGACCATATATTTCAATAATTCTTCCCTTAGGATAACCTCCTGCTCCAAGAGCAATATCAAGTGTAAGTGAACCACTTGGAGACACCTCAATCTCCCTATGTTCTTGTTCACCAAGTTTCATGATAGCCCCTTTTCCAAATTGTTTTTCAATATCAGCAAGAACTTGTTCTAATGCTGAATCTTTTTCTATATTTTTTGCCATAACATCCTCTCTTTCGTATACTTTCCTTAATTACACTATAATTGTACAATACTTTTTTACACTTGTCAATACATTTTAATACATTTGTTCGTATTTTTTGTAAAAAAAGAAAAAAATAGAAGAATTATCTATCTTTAAGATAAGGTTTAGCCATAATATAATACTTAACGCCTGATATAATTGATAGTATAGCAGCAAGAACAAGTAGAAACTCCGATATTCTAAGTGAAATAAGTTCAAAAGGTAAATTATAAAATAAAGTAAGAATAATACCAACCATCAAAGTAGCAGTTTTAACTTTCGCCACCCCGATAGCGGCAACAGCATATCCTTTATTACCAATAACCATTTTAATAGAATCCACAACAATATCTCTAGCGATAATTATTACAACAATAACTGCAGGAATCTTTCCACTACAACCTAAAATAACAAGTACAGAATTAGTAAGTAGTTTATCACTAATAGCATCAATCATCTTACCAAAATCAGTAACCATATTATATTTTCTTGCAACATAACCATCAAGAAAATCAGTAAATGAAGCAATAATAAATAATACTCCAACTATAATATATTTTAAATCAATAAGTATTCTACCTCCTACTAAATAAGTAGGAAAATCTATTCCCATCTGATCAAAGGGAAATAAAAGTAAAATAATAATAACAAGAGACATAATAACTCTTACCATTGTAATCTTATTTGCTTTATTCATCACACTATCTCCTTATACTATAAGTAATATTACTATCACTAAAATCATTTCCCTTATAATTACTTACAATAAAATAACCAATTACAATTAAAACAACAATAGCAAACAACCCAATAATTATTTTAGGAATGCCAAGACCTTTTTTCTCTTTTGTATATGGAGAAACAGCATCTGGCTCACTAATAGACTTCTTATCCTTTTTAGCCTTTTCTATTAAATCAATTGGAATCTTTGAAGTAATATCAAATAAATATTCATTAAATTCATCTAACATCTTTTCACTATCCAAACCTAAATATTTAGCATAATCCCTAATAAAGTATTTCAAATAAAAAACATCTTTAAAATCTTCAGTTTTACCTTCTTCAATACTCAAAATTTGACTAGGTCTCATCTTTAAATCTTCAGCAACCTCTTCAATAGAAAGACCATTTTCTTCTCTTTTATCTTTTAATTTAAGACCAATATTTTTCATAATACTCCTTAATAATAATAATAAATCTTATAAGCCATGTTCTGTACCTATTGCTAGGCGGTAAATATTTATCTATGACATAAGTCATTCCCTCTAGATTCATTTTCTCTAGTTTAGAATTCCCCTACCATAATTTGGGTTTCTCGCTTGTGGGGTTTACCTCGTTTCATTCTATTCATTTCTAAATAGACTCGTCTCTGTGGCACTTTTACACATCTTTTATCATAGTTACCCTTAGATAAAAGATAAGCCGTCAGTTACCTGCCTTAGGTTATTTTTTCCCTAAGCACAAACACTACTATCATCGCAGATAGTGCGAGCATGGACTTTCCTCTACATATCAAGTATGCAGCATTTACCCAGATATATTATTGTTGTTCTTTACCTAATATAATTTTTTCTAGTTGAGATATTCTTCTAAGTAAATCAACATTAGTAATCTCTTTTTCCCCTATTCTAGCAGCCTCAATACTAGATTTTAAGTTTCTAACCTCATTCTTTAAAACCGCATTCTCATCTATCAAGTTCTTCTTCTCTTTTTCTAAACTTCTAATAATATTATTATATTCATTATAATCCTTAATAATAACATCAAGAAACTTATCAACTTCCTGTAGTCTATATCCTCTAGCATCAATTTTAAATTCCTTCTCCAAAATATCTTGCATTGTCAAAGTAATTCTATCATTGTACATTACAAACCACCTCTATAATAAAATTATCTCAGAAATAACCTCATTTGTCAATTAAAAGAAGTCTTCTTCATAACAAAATATATTTTATCACAAAAGAATATTCTTGTCAAAAAAAAGATTAGTAATTTTTTTACTATTTTCTACCAATCTTTTTATCATCATCCATATTAATTTTTAAGAATATACTATCATAAATAGAAGAAGCAATTATCTCAATATAACTTCTAACTTCCATAATTTTAGATACTTCCTCCTCATTGATATCACTAAAACTATTATCAATACTACTCATAATTTTCTTTTTATCAATATTAGACAGCCTATTAATAACTTTAAAAATATCTTTATTCTTACCATCTAGTTCATTCATCATAATATCATTAAGCCAATTTCTTGGAACAACAAGACCAAGTTTATTTCTAACCCCATCATCTCTAGTAAAACCATCTAATAAGCCAGTTAAAATAAACTTTTCAATAGCATATACACATTGTTTATCATCATATTTATCTAAAGTTAAACGAACACTATTCATTAAGGCATTAGTTCCAATCTTCATAACCATATACTTAAGTTTAGCAGGAGAAATACTACTAACAACAGTATACCTAATAGAATCTCTTCTAGTAAAAATATCAACATTACCAGTTTCAGAATAATATTCCATCATCTTATGAACATCAGAAGTATTATAATAATTAGAAAGTCTATATATAACATATAATAATTTTTCTAAAGACTTATCATCAAAAGAAAAATAATCATCACCACTCTTACTAGAAGAATATGAAAGTACATCATCAAGAGTAAGGTTCTTTCTAATATTATCCATAATCAACCTAGAAGAATCGATAAAAGAATTAATATCCTCAAAAGAAATACCATAACTTTTATAAAAATAATCATAATTACCACTTTCAAAAAATAATAATTCACTCTCGATAAAGTTAGCAAAATCATAAGAATCAACTTCCGCTTCTTCTCTTACCTTTATAAAATAATTACGAAGAAGTAAAGAAAGAATATTAGTATAAGATAACTTACTATTAGAAATAACCCCAACATTACCAGTATTAAAAATAAATGGATTAGGTTTAATATCACTATTATATTCCAAAGAATTAATATAATCAATAATCATTTTCACTTTTTCTTTATCATTAACTCTAATAACAAAAGCATCATTACGCATAACCTTAGCAATTTTACATTGGCAGGCAATATTACTACCTATAATAAAAACAAATATTTTACATGCCATTTCATATATCTTACTAGCAGGACTAGCAACAAATATCTCTGTAGAAGATATCCCCTCTCGGTAGAAGGTACTATCACTTTTACCACATCTATTTTCAAAAGTATAAAAATATCTATTTCTACCACTAATAACAGTATTATCTGGAAAAGAATCCTTTAAATTAATCTGTACCTTAAGTAGATTCTCTTTTTTAATTCTCTTCCTCTTACCATTACTAACATAAAATAAACAAAGTTCATTATAAATAGTATCACTTAAAACATCTAAAGAAGGATTAGTACTATAAATCTCTTTTAAGTACGATAAAAACAAATCCATATCCTTAATCTTGTTCATAATCTTTAATTTCCTTTATAACTTTACTTAACTCTACAGTATCATCAAGTAATACCTTAATATCATTATCATCAATTTCTTCTTTGGGTACTTTAGTAACAATTTTAAACTCTTTTCCATTCAATATAACTTCTTTTTCTTTCATACTATTCCTCACTTATTCTTTTATAATAATTAAATCTATTCATCGCCCACTTTTTTTGTTCTTCAAGGATCATATTAGCAGAAGCACTATTAACATTCTTTAAATTAGCAAATCTATTCTCTGTCATTAAATAATCTTCATATTTATTAAAATCAGGATTCTTAGAATCAAGCACTAACTTACCAGTACTAGGATTATATCTAAAAGTAATAAAGTATCCACACTCCGTAGCCAAATAAGCATTAGATTGTGAGTGTTCCATACCACTCTTAATACCATGTTCGATACAAGGACTATAACATATTATAATTGATGGCCCATCATAACTGCTAGCTTCTTTCAAAGCCTTAAGATATTGTTCATTATTATAACCAATATTACAACTAGCAACATATACATGTGGATAACACATAGCAATTCTAGCCAAATCTTTCTTATAATTATTCTTGCCACTTGAAGCAAATGATGCTGTAGCTCCATAATTAGAACTCTTCGAAGCCTGACCACCAGTATTAGAATAAACTTCTGTATCTAGTACCATAATATTAATATTATCATTCTTTGATAAAACATGGTCTATGCCATCATATCCAATATCATAGGCAAAGCCATCTCCTCCTACTATCCACATAGATTTAGGAACTATATAGTCTTTCATATCATTTAAATAAGGATGTTTCTTATAATCAATTTCTTTATATACTTCTTTACATATATCATAATTATCCATATTACTAAGCCATTTTTTAAATACCTTATTTCTAGGATACTCTTCCATATATTTTTTAATCCTATCTCTCTTCATATTAATACCATTTAGAATACCATAGCCATATTCAGCATTATCTTCAAATAAAGAACTAGCCCAAGGTATACTATATGGAAAACTAGGAGTACTACCACCATATATGGATGAGCAGCCAGTAGCATTAGCAATGACCAAGTTATCATTAAATACTCTAGTTAAATTAGTTAAATAAGGAGTCTCTCCACATCCTGCACATGCTCCAGAATATTCAAATTTAGGGGTTCTAAAACTAATATTTCTACTAGTTAAAATATTGCTATCATACTTATCATTAATATTATTCTTAAGTAAATAATCAAAGTCTTTATCATGTCTCTTATTAGGTACCATCTCTAAGGCTTTCTTACCCATCTTACCAGGACAAGTAACTGCACATAAACCACAACCAGTACATTCCTCATAATTAATACCAATAGCAAAATTAACATCTTTAGGCATAATTGAAGGAATAGATTCTACCTTTTTATCATCTTTATCAAGTAAAAAAGGTCTAATAACACCATGTGGACAAGCAAAAGCACACTTATTACATTCTATGCAAGCCTCTGGTATCCAATTAGGAATCGACTCAGCAATATTTCTCTTTTCATACTTAGTAGTACCACCTTCAAAGACACCATTAGATACATCTAAGAAACTACTAACAGGAAGTGTATCTCCCTTAAGTAAATTAATTGTTTCATTAAAGTTTAACTTCTTATTATCACTACATTCTAATTTTACCCAAGAACTATCAATATTAACGCTCTTCAAATACTTAAGAGAATTATCAACTACTTTATTATTAATATCAATAATTTTTTTACCTTTACTACTAAATCTACTCTTAATATTCTCTTTCATAATACTAATAACTTTATTAATATTATAAATATCCATAATCTTAAAAATACAAACTTCCATTGAAGTATTAATCTTATTCTTAAGACCCATTTCACCTGCTACTTTATAAGCATCTATTGTATAAACATTAACATTCTTAAGAGCAAGTAAATATTTAACTTTATTAGGTAAACTCCTAACTAAATCATCACTACTTAAATTAGTGTTCAAAAGAAGTGTACCACCCTCTCTAATATTATCAAGAATATCATACTTATACATATAAGAATCTTTAGATACCACAATAAAATTAGGATTATCAACATAATAAGTACTCCTAATAGGAGCATCCCCTATCCTAATATGACTTCTAGTAACACCACCACTCTTCTTAGAATCATATTGGAAATAACCTTGAACATACTTCTTAGTATTATCCCCAATAATTCTAAGAATATCTTTCGAAGTAGATACCATACCATCAGAACCATATCCATATATAAGCATTTCATAATTATTATTATCAAGTTTATAACTATTATCAATATCTAAACTTAAATTAGTAACATCATCATTAATACCAATAGTAAAATTACTCTTCATATCACCACTTAAATTATCATACACTGCCTTAATCATAGAAGGTGTTGTGTTCTTAGAAGATAATCCATATCTACCACCAATAATTTTAATATCTCTATCTTTTAAAGCATTAACAACATCTAAATATAAAGGCTCTCCGCTACTACCCGGCTCTTTAGTTCTATCAAGTACTGCAATTTTCTTAACACTAGAAGGAATAACTGAAGATAAATAACTATTACTAAATGGTCTATATAAATGAACAGTAACCAATCCTACCTTCTTACCCTTTTTATTAAGGTCATCTACTACTTCCTTAATACATTCACATACTGACCCCATAGCAATAATAACTTCGTCACTAGACTTATCACCATAATAATTAAAAGGTTTATAATTAGTCTTACATATCTTATTAATTTTATCCATATAATAAATAACATTATCTATAGCCTTAGTATAATAACCATTTCTTGCTTCTGTATGTTGAAAATAAACATCTTCGTTCTCAGCAGTTCCTCTAGTAGTAGCCCCGCTTATCATACCATTATCTCTAAACCTTTTAAGAGCCTTTTTATCAATTAAAGTCTCCAATCTACTAAGGTCAATTTCTCTTATCTTATTAATTTCATGACTAGTTCTAAAGCCATCAAAAAAGTTAATAAAAGGAAGTGATGACTTAATACTAGATAAATGACTAACCATAGCCATATGATAAGCCTCTTCTACTGAAGCAGCCGATAACATACAAGCACCAGTTTTAGAAGCAGCATACACATCTTGATGGTCACCAAAAATACTAAGACTATGAGTAGATAAACTTCTAGCAGCCACATGAATAACTCCTGGAAGCATTTCTCCAGCCATTTTATATATACTAGGAATCATTAAAAGTAATCCTTGACTAGCCGTATAAGTAGTAGCAAGTACTCCTGCTTGTAATGCCCCGTGAACAGTGGCAATTGCCCCCTTCTCAGATTCCATTTCAATTACTTTAACTTTATTACCCCAGAAATTAATTTCTCCCTTACTTGCTAAAACATCAACTTTCTCCGCCATAGGAGATGCTGGTGTAATTGGATAAATACCTGCGATTTCCGTAAACTTATAACTAACTCTACTAACTGCTTCATTAGCATCCATTGTTCTATAACCCATAATATTCCTTCCTCTCTCTTTTATCATATTTACTTGATATAATTTTATCACAAAACTATCAAAATAACAACCATATATATAAGAAAAAAACTCTCAAATAAGAGAGTAATATTTTTTAGTGGGCCTCTATAGCCATTGGACTATAGAGGTTAAGTTAAGCCTTATCAAGTCTTAACTTAAAGTATCAACCATACATATTATATATAAGCATAAACTATTTACAAGTTAGTCCACGATTAGTAAGAGTAGTTTTAAAATTATTAAAATCTCTACTAATACCTAAATTAGTAATATCACTATCAGATAATTTAGATAAATCATAAGTATAAATAACTTTATAATTAGTATCATCATCAATATTAACATCACTAGTAAAACCATTAATATTAGTATAAGTTCCAAACTTACTAGTATGTCTAGTTTTAATACCAGATATATCAAGAATACCATCTACTGTAGTATCAACAACATCATCAAGGGCTTTACCAACTACTCCACCAATAGTACCATCGTTTGTACTATTGCCATCATCACTAGTAGTACCATCAGTACCAGTACCAACACCATCATTATTATTACTCTTATAATCATAAGTAAGTCTTATCATTTTAATATCATTATCCTTATAATCAATAACATAATTTGTTTTAGAAGTAATATTATTAACAGTATTATCTACACTACAAGTAAGACTATCATTAGTACCACAACCAGATAAAATAGTAATAACAGCAATTATAAGTAAAATCTTCTTCATAAAAATACTCCTTTCCAATATTAGTATTACCAATAAAAGAATAATTATAAAAAAAATAGTCATTTCTAACTATTTTTTAATTTATTAAAAATAAGTTTAAGTTCGAATATCTCTTTCTTATATTTTCTTTCATCTACATAATCTTCGCAGTAGACAATAGCATATATAAGATAATCCATATATTTAAGATAATCAATATCTACTTTATTATCCATAAAAACATCCAAAAACTTTTTATAAAAAACTTCCCACTCACTAAACATAATTTTTTTGGTACAAAAAGTATCACACATATTATCAAAGTATTTAGTAAGTTCAACCTTCTCTTTATTCATTTTATGCCTCTAATTAATATTCACAATTACCAGGAGTTCTAGGATAAGGAATAACATCTCTAATATTATCAACACCAGTTAAATATATAAGAAGCCTCTCAAATCCCATACCAAACCCACTGTGGTAGCAGCCACCAAATCTTCTAAGATTCAAATACCATTCCATACCTTCGTCACTCATACCAAGTTCTTTCATTCTATCAATAAGTACATCAAGTCTCTCTTCTCTTTGACTACCACCAATAAGTTCTCCAGCACCAGGTACTTCAAGGTCAACTGCTGCAACAGTTTCATTATCATCATTAACTCTCATATAAAATGCTTTAATATCCTTAGGCCAATTTTTAACAAAAACAGGACCATCAAAATATTCAGTAATATATTTTTCATGTTCTTTAGCAATATCTTCACCATATTCTGGCTCGAACTCCCATTTAACATTTGCTTCTTTCAAAATCTTAATAACATCTTTGTGGTCTATTCTAACAAAATTACTATTAATAAGTTTATTAAGTTTATCAAGTAAACCTTTTTCTACAAACTTATCAAAAAACTCCATTTCATTAGGACAATTATCTAAAACATATTTAACAACATATTTAAGCATACCTTCCATAATATCCATATCCATATCAAGGTCGCAGAAGGCTATTTCTGGCTCAATCATCCAAAACTCTGAAGCATGAGTTTTAGTATTAGAGTTCTCTGCTCTAAAAGTAGGACCAAAAGTATAAATTTTCTTATAAGCCATAGCAAAAGTTTCACCCTCTAATTGTCCAGAAACAGTAAGAGAAGCCATCTTATTAAAGAAGTCCTTAGAATAATCAACATTACCAGTTTCTGCTACTTTATTTAAATCCAAAGTAGTAACTTGAAACATCTCTCCAGCACCTTCACAATCAGAAGAAGTAATTAAAGGAGCATGAAAATAAACATAACCATTATCTTGAAAATATTTATGAATGGCATAAGCAGCCACACTTCTAACTCTAAATACTGCATTAAACAAATTAGTTCTTGGTCTTAAATAAGCAATCTCCCTTAAAAACTCTCTTGTTGGTCTTCCTTTTGCTTGTAATGGATAATCATCAGGGCAATCGCCTTCTAAAACAAATGACGAAAGTACAAGTTCAAACTCTTGTCCTTCTTTAGGAGACTTAATAAGTTTTCCGTTAGCAGTAATAGCACTACCAAGTTTCAATTTATTAATCTCATCAAAAGATTCAAGATTATCATCATAAACAATCTGTAATCCTTTAAAATAAGTACCATCAGATAAATCAATAAAACCAAAATGTGCTTGCTTTCTATGACTTTTAATCCAACCACTTATAGTAATTTCCTTATCAATGTAATCACCTTCATATAAATCTCTAACATCTAACATAATCATTCCTTCTTTCATTTTGTAAACTTTTTACTAATAATACTAGCAGACCTCCTAACATCTTTAAGTATCTTATTATATAAACTAGGATAATGTTTAAGTTCTGTAATAAAACAAATATCATCATGAGATACAGAACCAATATAATTATCATCATCATCAGTCCATACAGGAATCTCTCTTCCTAACAAATAGTCAGTAGTAGTCTCTAGTACATCAGCAATTTTAATCAAGTTCTCTAGGCTAGGTAATCTAGTACCATTTTCATAGCCACACACAGAAACTTTAGTAACCCCAACAGCAGTACCTAAATCTTCTTGTGATAAGCCCCTTTTCATTCTCAGTTCTTTAACTCTCTTACCTACCATTATTAAATACCTTCCTTATAATTAGTTATCTCCTTGTTAATAATATTTTATAACATTTTAAAATAAAAGTCTAGATAGTTTAAAGAAAAAAGAGCCAAATATTCATATTTGACTCAAAAAACTCTATGCTTCATCTGAAGAATCATCATCATTGCTAGTTTTTTTATGATTAGGACTAGAAGTAAGAAAAGTAACCTTTTCTGCTACAATTTCTGTTTTCTTTCTCTTAATCCCATCAGGAGACTCAATAATTCTCGTTTGTATTCTACCTTTAACACCAATCATATCACCAGTGTTACAATATTCAGTAGTAGACTCAGCAACTGAAGACCACAAAGTACAATCTAAAAAATCAGTATCATATTCACCATTAATATTTTTATAATTTCTAGGAACAGCCAAAGTCAAAGTAGCATACTTTTTACCACTTTCAGTAACCCTAGTCTCAGGTGCTCTAGCAATTCTACCAACTAAAACAATTTGATTAACCATTAGTATCCCTCCTTTCAAAAGCACTATATCAAAAAGAGGTAACCAAAATCAAATAAGTAAAAATACGTTTTCCTATTCGACACACCAAAGAAAAAGAACTTTCAAAGCCTCAAAAGTTCATTTTCTAAAAAAACATACCCTTAAAAATATTTTTTAGTAAAAATATCTACTTTACACAAATTTTACACTTTTTCATTAATTTCTTTCGCAATAGCGGTAGCAATTGACCTAGCAAGAGCATTTTTTTCTTCATTCAATATCTTAACATCACTACTATTAGAAATATAACCAAGTTCTAACAAATAAGATTCATTTCCAATATTACTATCATAATAAGGATTAACACCAACCTTATCAGGATTACTATCATCGACATAAGCTCCAGTCATAAATCCACCAGTTTCTCTAATCATATATAAGTAATTGGAGTTAGTAGTAACATTATAAGCATTATATTCCTTCTTTTCATATCCATTTAAAGAATCTTTAATTTCACTTTCCGTAAAATTATGCGTATAAATACCATCTTCTATTTTATAAGTTCTATTCGAAGACACACCTAAACTAGTATTACTAGTAATATTACTTACAATATCTTTTGCCAAATCATAATTGATATTATCTGGAGTATAAACTTCAATACCCTTAACCTTCGTAGACCTATTCTTATTAATATGAATAGAAAAAGTATACTTACTCTTAACCTCATTAGGAATAACAGCCCTACCACCTTTATTATATTCATCCATTATATGATTACTATCAATATCACCCTCATCATGAGTTAATTTAACAGTAATACCATTATCTTCTAAAGTAGTCTTTATAAGTTTACTAATTTCCATCGTAAAATCAGTCTCCTTATAATCACCATAAGCACCACCACCATCCATACCACCATGACCTGGGTCAATAGTTACATCATAATTCTTATTTTTACTATTATTCTTTTTAACAATAAAACTCATCGTATTATACTCATTATCCGAATTAATAGTAATAACATTATTGTATTTAGATAAAGTATAATAAATAGTCTCCTTATACTTAGTATCATTCTTAATACCATAATATTTAATAATAGGCTTTTCACTATCTTCACTATTAGGATAAGTAGCCTTAAGTACTAAATAATAAGTACCAATATCCAAATTATCCAAATATAATCCCTCATTAATAAGATTAGAAATATAATAATTAATCTTACCACCATCAGTATCAGAAGTAATTTCTATATCTTTATCCTCACCATTATATAAAGTAAGGCACAAACTATCATAATTCTTATCTTTAATATCAATATTACCTTCTATATTAAAATGATTACCATAAACATAATATTTAGAAGCATTACTAACCTCTTCTTCTAAATTAAGTTTGGGTACTTTACTTTTAATATAATTAACATATACAAAATAACCGCCACACCCTAAAATAACAATTACAAATAAAAATCCAATTATCTTTTTCATCTATTTATCTCCTATATTAATTGCAAGTAATCTATTAAGTTCTACAGCATACTCAGTTGGAAGTTCCTCTCTAAATGCTGATATAAATCCCATAATAATAAGTTCCTTAGCCTTATCCTCATCAAGTCCTCTACTCATCAAATAAAATAACTTATCTTCACTAATCTTAGATACCGTAGCCTCATGTTCCATAAAAGAACTATTATTATCAACGATATTAGTAGGAATAGTATCACTCTTAGATTTATCATCAAGAATCAAAGTATCACATTTAACTGAAGCCTTTGAGCCAATTGCATTCTTCGTAATTTTAACAGTACCTCTATAAGTAGCATTACCACCACCTGATGCAATAGATTTAGATATAATATTACTCTTTGTATATTTACCCAAATGAATCATTTTAGCACCGGAGTCTTGTATTTGACCACTACCAGCAGCAGCAACACTAATACAAGTACCTCTTGCATAATCACCTTTCAAAATACAAGCAGGATATTTCATATTAGTCTTAGAGCCAACATTACCATCAATCCATTCCATTAAACCATTCTCTTCAACAATGGCCCTTTTAGTAACTAAATTATACACATCCGTAGACCAATTCTGTACAGTACTATATCTACACTTACTATTCTTACCAACAAATATTTCAACAACTGCTGCATGAAGAGAATCTTCTGTATAAGTAGGAGCAGTACATCCCTCCATATAATGAACACTACTATTATCATCTACAATAATAAGTGTTCTTTCAAACTGACCCATATTTTTACTATTAATTCTAAAATAGCTCTGAAGAGGCCTATCAAGTTCCGTATCAGGAGGAATATAAATAAAAGTACCTCCACTCCATACAGCACCATTTAAAGCCGTAAACTTATTCTCATTATACTTAACTAGAGTATTAAAGTACTTCTTAAATAATTCAGGATATTCTCTTAAAGCACTATCAGTATCCATAAAGATAACATTCTTTTTCTTTAACTCTTCATTCATATTATGATAAATAACTTCACTATCATATTGAGCACCCATACCATCTAAGTATTTTTTCTCCGCAGAGATAACACCCAAATCATCAAAAATATTCCTAACATCACAAGAAATATTATTCCAATTATCTGTTAAATTATTCTCTCTTTCCTTATAATAAGTAATATTATCATAATCAATATCAAGTTTAGGGCCAAAATTAGGATTACTACTCTTCAAAAAAGCATCAAGCGACTTAAGTCTAAAATCAAGCATCCATTCAGGTTCACCTTTAATACTAGATATTTTTTCTACTACTTCCTTAGTTAATTTCATTCATATCACCTTGCACCCTTATTATATAAAATAAAATCAAATAAGTAAAGAAAAAAACCATCTATTTACAATAAATAGACAGTTTTAATTACTTATATTAGACTTACTACTAAAACCATTCATATAATAATCAGGGATTTTACCTTGTACAATTTTCATAGCAATTGGTATACTAGCAGAAATATTAACTTCTTCACTAATAATAGGTAAAATAACTCTTGTATCAACCTTAACATCAATCATAAGTTTAATTAAAGCATTATTAATACCATATTCTGTAACATCAGTAGAAAACCCAGTAACAACATCACCAACTAAAGATAACTTAACAGGAATCTTAGGACCAAGATTATATAAAAGATTAGACCCAGTAGCCATTCCAAAAGGAATATAAGTAATAATACCCTTATCAAGTAAATTCATATCATAAGCATCTAAACTATTAAGAGGAAGTTCTAACATATCAATTTTTCCTTCTTCAATAGCCCTAAGATTAAGTTCAATCAAACTAGTAATAGTACTAAGTATCTTAGAAGTATTTTTACTATTAAAATCAATTAAAATAATCTCTCCCTTATCATTATAAACAACATCAAAAATATCTTCAGTCCAAGAATCACTCATTTGCTTAGTAATAGCCTTATTAATAACCAAAATAGTAAGTTTCTTAGTCTCAGCCTCAGCATAAGCCATAAGTACATCTCTAGACTTATGAGAATAATAATTAATAAACAAAATAATAAATAACACAAGAAATATAAATATAATAATAATAGTATTAATAACTTTACTTTTTTTCCTTTTCTTATTCTTTAGTAACATTCTCATATTTAATTATATGAAATAACCTTATTTAAAAGAAATAAAACCTCCAGAAATACTTAAAGTATCATATCCAAAAGCATTAAGTCTTTTACTAATCTCCATACTTTGTTTACCCTCTTCACAATAAAGATAATATCTCTTATTTTTATTCAAATAATGAGAATAATTATTAAGTAAATTATAATAAGGTATATTAATAGCATTCTTAACATGAGAAATACTATATGAATAATTATCTCTAATATCAATAATAATAGGATTAATAATTTTCTTTAGTTCATAAATAGAAATTGTATTCATACTAACACCTCACTATAATATATACTAAATATAAATAAGTGAAAAGTAAAATAGTACAACTTTTCCATACCTTTCACTAAAAGCCAAAGTCTTTTAGTGTTACTTCTAGCCTATAGTCTAGAAGTAAAAAATTATAAAATATGTATTGGTGTGAAATACTTTCTAACTAATATATTCTCCAAAGAAAAAAACTTAAGAATAAATCCTAAGTAATTATAAACTAAGTAATTTTTTAGCAGTTCTAACCATCTGAGCAGAGTATCCCATTTCGTTATCATACCAAGAAATAACTTTAACCATTTGCTTACCATCATGTTCTACAACTTTAGTAAGAGATAAATCAGCAAGTGCTCCACATGTCGTACCAATAACATCAGAAGAAACAATTGGATCAGTAGTAGTCTTTAAAGTCTCACTAGCATTATTTATAAATGCACTATTAATTTCCTCTACTGTAACCTTTTCGGTAAGTTCTAGAGATAAATCAACTAGACTACCATCAGACACAGGTACTCTAATAGCACCACCACTAAGTTTACCATCAAGGCTTGGAATAACTCTTCCAATAGCAGTAGCAGCACCGGTAGAAGTAGGAACAACATTCATTGCACATGCTCTACCCCTTCTCTCCTTAATACCCTTCTTATGAGAAACATCTAAAGTAACTTGATCATTAGTATATGCGTGAATAGTGGTCATAAAACCTCTTTCAATACCAAAATTATCATCAAGTACTTTAACAATAGGAGCTAAGCAGTTAGTAGTACAAGAAGCCGCAGATACAATTTTATCTTCACTAGATAATATATCATCATTAACATTATAAACAACAGTTTTCATATCTCCCTTACCAGGAGCACTAATAAGAACTTTCTTAGCCCCTGCTAAAATATGTTTCATAGCGTCTTCCTCTTTAGTAAACTTGCCAGTACACTCAAATACCAAATCAATACCAAGTTCTTTCCAAGGAAGATTACTAGGGTCCATTTCACGATATACTAAAGTTTTCTTACCATCTACAATAATACCATCCTCATCAAAAGTAATATTTTTATCATAAGTTCTATGATTGGTATCATACTTAAATAAGTAAGCAAGTTCTTCACTACTAGATAAATCATTAATTGCAACCACATCAAAGAACTTATCCTCTTCCATTAGTCTATATACTAATCTACCAATTCTTCCAAAACCATTTATTGCTATTTTCATTTTCATCATCTCCTAAGTATATTATATATTATTTTAATGAAAATATAAAATATTTTCTTCACTACTTTACACTTTTTTGATGCTTTATTAGGAGAAAAAGACTGGCCGCAACCCTACGGGTCACGACCAGTCATAAAATTATATCCTTTTCCTATTTCAGAAAGCACTCTCACATTCACAACATACAATACACAACAAAATAATATTAATGTCAATAGATTAATCTAAATATCATGCAAACACTTATTAATACCATTACTAATAATAGAAGAAAGTTTATCAATAACAAAATCAACTTCCTTAGGAGTAACAATAAAATTATAATTAACAGAAGTAAGGACTTCATCAATAAGACATTTCTTATCATTATCTGATAGTTCACCTATCATACCAAGAATATCTCTTTTTTCTTCCAAACTAAGACTTTTATCCTTAATTTTATTAATGTAATTACTTCTACTAAAAATAAGCTTATTCTTACTTTGATTATCCTTAATATAAGAAATATGTTTGAATAAATAATTAATAGTATCATATACAATAACAGAAGCCTCAACTACCGTAGGAACACCAATAGCAACAACAGGAGTGCCAAGAGTATCATAACTAACTTCCTTTCTCATATTACCAACACCACTACCAGGATGAATACCAGTATCCGTAATTTGAATACTTTTATTAACCCTCTCCATGCTACCAGCAGCAAGAGCATCAATAACAATAACCATATCAGGTTTAACCTCATTAACAACAGCCTTAATATAATCACTAGTTTCAATACCAGTACTAGCCATAACACCAGGAGAAAAGCAAGAAACCTTTTTTATTCCCTTACTAACATCTTCTCCCAAAATAAATAAATGTCTTGTAACAATCAAATTATCAATAACCTTAGGTCCCAAACTATCCGGAGTACTCATATCATTACCAAGACCAATAACAAGAATATTATCATTATTAATCGTAAAATCCTTAAGTACTTTAATAAACACATCTTCAATCTTATCACAATTTTCTTTATCTGTTGCATCATCAAATAAAATAGTAGTATATCTTCCTTTCTTCTTATTAAGAAGTTTACTACTATCATCATCAACAATAACGCTAGTAACAGAAATATCACCAAAATATTCCGTTTTCGTATCAACAAAATCATCATTATTCGTAATACTTTCAAGTATCAAATCAGTCCTAATATTATACTTATTTAAGTCAATCTCATGTCCCATATTCCTCACCATTAATATTTTTTACAAAAAACACCAAAAATATTTGCTTTTTCTATAATTTTTTGGTAAAATTATAATTAGTTTTGGAAGGAGATGAATTTTTATGGCAAATGTTAAAAATGCAAAGAAAAAAATAATTCAAATAAGAAAGACAACTTTAGCACATCAACAATTAAAGTCTACTGTTAAAAATGCTATCAAAGAAACAGATAAAGCCGTACTAGCAGGAAACAAAGACCTAGCGGACAAATCATTAAAGAAAGCAATAAAAGCATTAGATAACGCTAAAGTAAAAGGCTTAGTACATAAAAATAAAGTTGATAGAGAAAAATCAAGATTAACTAAAAAAGTAAATACAATGGAAGTAAAATAATTACTTCTTTTTTATTTTGCATTTACTTAAAACATTATCATAATCCCTACTCTGATATATCATATCATTAATCAAATAAGAATTAAGAAAACCACACATCAAAGTATTATCAAAGTTACCATCATAAAACTCCTTAGAATCAAACATAATACCAGATAATACAACATTACAAGAAATAAGTTTATTATTATCAAAATAAGTAAACCATTTAACAGACTCAACCCTAATCCAAGCATAACTACCACTAGTATAAATAAAACCATTAGATAACCTAGCAAAAATACCATTAAAAGGATTAACCTTACATCTAACATATCTATTACCATTATATAAATACTCAGGAAGTTTAACATAACTATCATTCATAAAGCAAGTATAACTTCTGCCAGTAACAGTAAGACTCTTACATCTATATAAACTATCTAAAATAGTAGACAAAAAAGGGTTACAAATAGAATTAGGATATTCTCCAAAAAACAAAAAATCATTTTCCTTACCACTAATAACTCTATCAACAAGAAAATTAGGAATATTATCAAACAAAATAACTGGTCTAATTCCAATAGAAGAATCATTATGAGAAGTCCAAATACTTCCTCCATCACAATTAATACAATAATTATATCCACTATAACTATTTTGAAGAAAGTAAGAAGTAGTTCTATTCTTCAAATTCCTCTTACCACTCGCATAAACAAAGTTATTATAAAAAGCCCCATTAACAATAGCAAAGTCACTAGGAGAACATAAAATAGTATTCTTAAATAAATCATTACAAGAATTACTATATATTAAATTATCTACATAAAAAATATCCCTTTTATTCAAAATAGACATCTTCATATTATTCATTAAAAATCACCACGCCTACATATTATACCATCAAACCAAATAAAAAGAAAGAGAATAATCCCTTTCTACATCATATTTTCTAGGTTACTTACGGCTTTAGTTTTAGCAGAATTCATTTTTCTTACCATCTTTTTCATATTACCATTCTTTATATTCGTGTATAGAGCGGCGCTCCCGACTCCAATACCAATTCCCATTAAAGCCATACCTGTCTTAGATTTCATATAATCACTCCCTTTAAAATATGATTGGTATATCAAATACCAGTAATATTATTAACATCAATTAAAAAATTATACTAATTATTATAAAAGTTAATAATAAAATCTTTTAAAGTAGTTTTTCTATTATCAACATAATCATTATTAATACCATAGATAAAAGAATTAGCCTCTCCTACAATAACAAGACTTTTCTTAGCCCTTGTTACTCCAGTATAAACAAGTTTATTATAAAGCATTCTCTTAAAAGAATTAACAATAGGCATAATAACCATATCAAACTCACTACCTTGTGCTTTATGAATACTAATAGCATAACCATGTCTAAAATTAATAAACTTATCAGGGGTATAACTAACAACATTACCATCATAGTTAATATTAATTTGATTAATAATCTTTTTATCACTAGAAACAATAATATCATCAATATAACCAATATCTCCATTAAAAACATTATTATCAGGGTCATTAACAAGTTGTAATACCTTATCACATTCCCTAAAAGTTACATCTCTAACCCTTACCTCTTTTTTATTATCACTCCTAGGATTAAAAATATTCTGAAGCATAACATTAAGATTATCTATACCATTAACAGATTTGTACATAGGAGCAAGAACTTGAACTTCCTTATCGGTATAACCCTTTTTAATAGCTTTTTTAACAATTTCCTTAATATAATTACAAGTATTATCATTATCACTACTTACAAATAGATAATCATCTTTTTTAATAAATAAATCCTCACTAATATTCTTATTCTTAATATCATAAGCCAAATTAAGAATATAAGAGCCTTCTGTCTGTCTATATATCTGATTAAGCCTAATAACAGGTAAACAATCACTATCAATAATATCTTTAAGAATCTGACCTTCACTAACACTAGGAAGTTGAAAGTAGTCTCCTACCAAAATAAGTTTAGCATCTCTTCTAATTCCCTTAAGTAAAGCATCCATAAGTAAAGTATCAATCATACTAACCTCATCAACAATAACATACTTATGACCATTAGGAGAATACTCATCAGTAGCAAAAGTATTAGTATCTTTATCCCAACCTAAATACTTATGAATAGTACTAGCACTAATACCAGTAGTTTCCATAAGTTTTTTACTAGCCCTGCCAGTCGGAGCAAGAAGAGCAATATCATCCTTCTTAATTCTCTTTTCATTCATAATAATATTAACAATAGCCTTGACAATAGTAGTCTTACCACTACCAGGTCCACCTGTAATAATAGTAATATTATTATTTACACCTGAATAAATAGCCTTTTTCTGTAAATCATCATAAACAATACCATTATCCTTTTCACTATTATTAATATATTTATCAATACTAACATCACTAGTAACAGACATATCATTAAGAAAACAAAGTCTCTCACAAATATATAGTTCAGCATCATAAAAATCTTTTAAATAATATCTTTTATCTTTAATAACAATTTTTTTATCTTTAGAAAGTTTAAGCATTAAATAATCAAGTTTTTCTGAAGAAATACTAACATAACTAGAAAGAGAATTAGATATCTCTTCTAAAAACAAATAAGTATCACCATTATTAAAACATAATCCCTTCATAATATAAATAATTAAAGCCTTAATTCTCCTATCGTCATCTTCACGAGTCCCCATACCAAGAGCAATTTCATCAATCTTAACAAAAGACATATCATCAGTATCAATAAGACTATATATATCATTATTAACATTATCCAATATTTTATTATTATACTTATTAAGTAAAGAAAGAGAATCCTTCATATCAAATCCCATCTTAGTAAGTTCAAGAACAACACTAGAAGTATTCTGATAATCAAGTAAAGTATTATATATCTTATTAATCTTACTTTCTCCAAGTCTAGGTATCATCTGAAGACAATCTTTATTTTCAATTATTTTATTAATAGTATCACTACCAAACTTATCAACAATTCTTCTAGCAGTAACTTCTCCCATTGGAAATAAATCACTAGATAAAAAAACAACAAGTTCTTCCTCTTTAGTAGGAATATTAACTTCAAAAGAATTAACATTAAACTGAGTACCATACTTATTATGAGTAACAACATCTCCATGTAAAATATATTCTTTCTTATCACTAAGTTTAGGAAGAACACCAGTAATATGAATCATATCTTTATCATAATCAATATTACTATCTTTAATCTTAAAGAGTCCTACCATATAACTATTAATTTCATTACGATATATCTCTTTATATAAAAAACCTTTAATAAAATTATCTTTCATATAATACCTCATTTCTAACTAATTATAACAATTTAAAAAGATAAAGTAAATACTATTTTTTATTTTCATTATATGCCCATAGTCATATAATGTTATTTATAGCCCAAAGGTCTATAAATAATCAATTATAATAGTATCTATTCACAGTGAAAACTTTCTTATCAATATTAAAAAAACTAAAAAGAAGATAATCTAGTATCTTCCATTACAAGTAATAACTAATCATTAGAATAATTATCAAAGTATCCCTGTACTAATACAACAGGAGTTCCCTTATCACCAGAACCACTAGTCAAATCACATAAAGACCCAACCAAATCAACAATCTTTCTAGGAGTAGTCCCAAGACTCTTATTCTTCCCAATAAGATTAGATTCCTTCTTTCTAATCTCATCCTTCATAGCAGTATTAAGTTCCTCACCTCTCAAATCAGATAAAACATTGTCAGAAATATATTTAAGTTTAATCTCATTTGGAGTCCCTTCTAACCCGCTAGTATAAAAAGGAGAAACAACAGGGTCAGCAAGTTCCCATATCTTTCCAATAGGGTCTTTAAATGCCCCATCACCATATATCATAACCTCAATATCCTTACCAGTTTTATTCTTAATATCTCTCTTAATATTAAGAATTAATTCTTCTCCCTTTTCAGGAAATAACTTAAGCATCTCATCAGTACTTTTATTAGACCCAAGAAGTCCATATCTACTATTATAACCACTATTGTTAATACTTTCATTCATAATATCATCAAGTCCAAGTATAATATTAGCATCACTTAATAATTTCTTAGTATTCTCCCTAGTATGAATATCACAAGCAAGTACATTATCAGTATATTTTAATATATCCCTAGGATTGTTAGAAAATATAAACTCAATATCACAATCTTCATTCTTACATATATCAGAGTACACATCAACATAATTAACTCCAGTAAACTCATGAACAATATTACCAAATAATTTCCTATAAGTTATCTCATCAAAAGAATCATTATAAGGATTAATATCATTCTTATAAAGTAATTCATCATCAAATAAATGATTACCAACCTCATCAGAAGGATAAGAAAGAAGCATATATATTTTTTTACAACCTCTAGCAATACCTTTCAAAATCATAGAAAATCTATTTCTACTAAGAATAGGAAAAACAAGTCCTACTTCCCCACTAGGAAACTTTCTCTTAATATCAAAAGCAATATCATCAACACTAGCATAATTACCAGTAGCAATACCAACAACAGCCTCGGTAATAGCAATAATATCTCTATCTCTAATCTCAAAATTATCTTCTTTGCTAGCATTCAAAACAGAATTAACAACAATATTCTCTAAATTATCTCCACTCTTAATAACTCCTGTTCTAATACCACGAACAACAGTACCTACACATCTCATATAATCACTCTCCTACTTACATTATATATTAAAATAAATTAAAATAAAAGTATTTAATAACAACTTTACACAAAAAAGAACTACCTATTTTTGATAGTTCATAATTAAATTACTAGTTTTATACAAATAATCTATTGTCTTATTTATTTTAATACACATATCATATTCACTACCAGATTTATCCATTACAGGAGGAATAGCCATATAAGTAAATAAAAGTAATCTTTCATCTTCTTTTAAAGGATAATTACTTTCATAATAATGAAATAAATCATCAAAATCAAACTCTAAATAATGATTTTTATAAAAAGATAATAAATCATATATAGGATTATCAATTCTACTTTTATTCCAACTAATTAAATAAGGCTTATCTCTTTTAATATAGTGATCTAAATTAATATTATTATGAATATATGAGACTCTCTCATTCTTATTATTTTCAATTTTTTTATACCATTTATCAATATTATCTCTAACATAATAAATACTACTAAATATAATATTAATATTTCTAGCAATCAAATAAGAAGATGGAGACATATAAACCTCTTTCTCAATCAAAGAAATAAGTTCATTATAATAATCATTTAAATAATTAATATTATTTTCATATATCTCTTTATTCTTATCAATATCAACTTCTCTATAAAAAGTAGTTTTACTATGGAGTAAACTAAGTAAATGCATCATATCCATAGCCTTCTGTTCCCTAGGCTCATAAATGTCTTCAATATAAGGATATACTTCATATCCATCAGAAGACTCAAGTAAAGAAGGAAAATAATCAAAAGCTCTAGACTTTAAATAATCATAAGTTCTATCAATACTATCATTTACTTTATTTTTAATAACAATTTTATTGTCAATAATTCTTGCCCCAGATTTAATAGTAAATACTTCTCCAGGTAATTTATATTTACTTATTTTACCTCTTAAATCATTGTTCATAAGTCTTAGGAATAATTACCTTATCCCCAGGTTTAATATTAGTTATATCATTATAACTTTCAAGTTCATCTTTACTAATACCATACTTAACAAGAATCTTATCTATCGTATCTTCTTCTTTAACAATATAAACATAGTATGTAGTATAAGTTTCAGTATCATCTAAATTAGAAAATAAGTCACTAGCAGTAATATTATCATCTTCTCTTACCTCATCACTAACTACATCTTTAACATCATCTTTTTTAATATCTATAGTATCCATTTCTTCCTCTTCCCTCTCTTCTCTTACTTCCTGAGTAACTTCTTCTCTTACTGGCTCTTCTACTACCTGTTCTTCCATTACTGGCTCTTCTTCTAAATACTCTGCTTCAATAAATAAATCAATATTAACCTTCAAAGTATCATTATTAATAATATCATAATAAAAATCTTCTATATCTGCTTTAACCGAAGACATATCATATCTAGGATCTAAAGTAATATCAAAAGGTAAATCAAAAGAAAAATTATCTCTATTAATAGAGCCTTCATTCATTTTATAATTCCCAGTAATATGAAATACTCCCGTAATTATTCCTGCTTCTGAAGTATCTATTTCCCTCTCTAAAGAAATAGAAGTAATTTCACTAACTTTAGTTTTAAATAATAAATCCTTCTTAAATGGTACAATTTGTTTCATAATCACTCTTCCTTTCAATAAATAGTATGAAAGAAAAACTAAAATATGATAGAATTATACAAAAACAGAGGATACATTATCCTCTGTCAGACTGTTGACAAATAGGTAAATAAAAATACTTATTTGTCTTTTTATATTATAA
>ERZ780149.1440-NODE-1440-length-25973-cov-4.837487_pt1 | contig 25973 bp, 22 predicted proteins | sample MGYA00511367_ERZ780149 | MGnify/ENA primary metagenome ERZ780149 (study PRJEB29588, sample SAMEA2153852) | human gut metagenome | biome: human gut; feature: human-associated habitat; material: faeces | place: Denmark | collected 2008/2010 ... | reverse complement strand
CTCATTGATATGGCGGAGCCGCTGCTGGTCCACGACCAGTTCGGACAGAAGCACCCCATCCCCAAGAATGGCGGTAAGACCATTGAGTTCCGCAAGTATGACCCCCTACCCAAGGCCACCACGGCCCTGACCGAAGGTGTGACCCCCGAAGGTCAGAAGCTCAACATGGGTGTCATCACCGCGACTGTGGCGCAGTACGGCGGCTTCATCGAGCTGTCCGATATGCTGCTGCTTTCCGCCATCGACAACAACCTGGTGCAGGCCACCAAGCTGCTGGGCAGCCAGGCGGGCCGCACCCTGGACACCATCACCCGCGAGGTGCTGAACGGCGGCACCAACGTGCAGTACGCCGAGGGCCAGGTGGACAGCCGCGCCAACCTGTGCGGCGGCAGCACCACCGACAGCCAGAACCACTACCTGACCGTGGACGCCGTGCGCCGCGCTGTCCGTTACCTCAAGGTGATGAACGCGCCCAAGATCAACGGCTACTACGCGGGCATCATCCACCCGGATTGCTCCTACGACCTTATGAGTGACCCCAAGTGGGTGAACGTCAAGACCTACTCCGACCCCGACGGCATCTACGAGGGCGAGATCGGACGCATCGAGGGCGTCCGCTTCGTGGAGACCAGCGAGGCCAAGGTCTTTACCCACGCGGGCAAGGACTACGAGACCGGCACCACCTCCAGCGGCACCGTCACCCCCAAGGCATCCGCCCGTGACGTGTACTCCACCCTCATTCTGGGTGCGGACGCCTACGGCGTGACCGAGATCACCGGCGGCGGTCTCCAGCACATCGTGAAGCAGCTCGGCTCTGCCGGTACTGCCGACCCCCTGGACCAGCGCGCCACCGCAGGCTGGAAAGCCACCAAGGTGGCCGAGCGCCTGGTGGAGGCGTACATGGTCCGTATCGAGACCTGCTCCACCTTCAACAGCTAATCACCGGGGCCGCCTGCTTTACGGCGGGCGGCCCCACATTCTGACCAACAGGAGGTATTTACACTATGGCTGCCAAGAAAGAAGCTGCTGCCAATGAGCAGCAGGTCACCACGCAGACTACCCCCGCCGCCGAGGCGGAGGACATCATCGCCAAGGCCAAGGCGGAAGCTGCTGCCATTGTGGCAGAGGCCCAGGCCAAAGCCAAGGAGACCCTGGAGGCGGCAAAAGAGACCGCCCCCGCCGCGCCCAAGCCGAACGACCTTGTGCCCATCCGTCTGTTCAAGGACAACGACAAGTACAAGGATGACGTTTTTGTGGCCGTCAATGGCCGCAGCTTCCAGATCAAGCGCGGCGAGACCGTGCAGGTGCCCGCCTATGTGGCGGAGGTCCTGGAGCAGAGCATGGCCCAGGACAACGCCACCGCAAACCTCATTGAGCGCGAGAGCAGCGCCTACGCTGCCGAGGCCAAGGCCCGCAACATCTAACTGAACAGGCACACCGCGAGACCCTAAAAGCGGCTGCGACACGGCGCGGCGAGGTATGAAGGGACCGACCCTTCCGCCCCGCCGCGCCTTTTATCATACAGAAAGGAGGTAGACCCCCTATGGATAGGACCATCAATGTGACCGTGACCGGCGAATTTGTCCGCAAGGACAGCAAGAACGCGGGCGTGCAGGGCGAGGCCAATGTGACCGGCCTGCACATCGTTATGAGCGATGACTGGGAGGCGTTCTCCAAGCGCATCATCTGGCGCAACGCCCTGGGCGAAAACCCCGTGGCGGTGCTGCTGTACAACAGCGTGGAGGACCTGGTGGCAAAGAAGGACCCGCTGACCTTCGACACGGCCATTCCGGCGGAGCCGCTGGCCCTGGAGGGCTGGTGCAGCTTTACCATTGAGGGCTTCCGGGAGAGCAACCCCACCGCCGTTGCCATCACGGTGACGGACCATCTGCTGGTGAAGCCGAACGACGCCTACAACACGCCGAAAGAGCCGACGCCCACCCAGGCGCAGCAGCTCCAGACCCAGATTGACGGCATTGTACCCCAGGTGAGCACCCTGGTGGGAAACGCCATCGAGGCGCTGGAGCAGGCCGAGGAGGCCGTGAAGGTGTGGGAAACCTATGACAGCGCAAAGACCTATCTGCCCCTCCAGAAGGTGAGCAGGCTGGGCAGCTCCTACATCTGCAAGGCAGCGTGCAAGGGCGTGGCCCCGGAGCTGGACGTGGCCGGAGGCGTGGAGGGTGCCCACTGGCTGCTTATCGCCTCCAAGGGCGACCAGGGAGAACAGGGCGCAGAGGGACCCCAGGGCAAGACCGGCAAGCAGGGCATCCAGGGCGAGCGCGGACTGACCGGCGAGCGCGGCGTCCAGGGCATCCAAGGCATCCAGGGACCCCAGGGCGTTCAAGGCGCTGCTGGCCCGGTTGGACCCACGGGACCGGAAGGACCCCAGGGTGTGCAGGGGCCGCAAGGGCCGCGCGGCATCGACGGCGTGGCCGTGCAGACGGCTGGCATGGTCAATTTCAGCGTGACCGACGAGGGGCATCTGCTGTGTACCTACACCGGCAACGAGGCCCCGGACTATTACATCAACGATGCAGGGCATCTATGCCTAAACATCTGACGGAAGGAGGAACCATCTATGCCTACCATTGATCTGGGTAAGGTTGTGGGTCCGCAGGGACCCCAGGGCGTGCAGGGCGCAAGAGGCCCGCAGGGTGCGACCGGCGCTCAAGGCCCGAAGGGAGAGCAGGGCATCCAGGGACCCCAGGGTGAGACCGGGGCCAAGGGCGCGACCGGCGCGACCGGCGCACAGGGACCCGCCGGTGCCGACGGCTCTACCCCTAACATCCAGGTGGGGACGACCACCACGCTGGCCGCCGGAAGTGCGGCCACGGTGAAGCGGCGGGCCGGAAGCCCGGACGCTGCCCCCATCTTCGACTTCGGCATCCCCAAGGGCGCGGACGCTGTAAACCCCGGCGACATGACCAAGGCGGTCTATGACCCCAAGGGCAAGGCCCAGGACATTTTTGCCTATGCAGACCAGAAAATGCCCAAAACGGGCGGAGCGTTCACCGGCGGCGTGTCCGGCGTGTCGCCCACCAGCGGCAGCACCAAGGGCTTCCGCAACATCTACTTCGGCAGCGGCGCTCCCGCCTCCAGCCTGGGGGCCAACGGCGACGTTTACATCAACATCGGATAAGAGGAGGACACGAACATGATTAAAGCAGGCAATCACACCGTCAGCGACAAGGGCTTCACGGTGGTGACGGAGAACATCGGCGGGGTCCCCCGCCAGGCCGTGGTGGCAGAGCTGCCCGGCGGCATCAGCAACGAGGCCCTGGCCGCGTTCTGTGCCGGTCCAATTGAGGTACTGGCCGAGGACGGCAGCACCACGGCGACTTACACCGGCCCCTTCCGCGTGGTCTCCCACGGGCTGAAACTGACCCGCACCAGCGAGGACAGCGACGTGGCCGCCCTGACGGCTCAGGTGGCGGAGCTGGAGGCAAAGCTGTCCCACGAGCAGAGCGAGAAGGAAAGCGCCCAGAGCGCCCTTGCACGCCTCAACGAACAGCTTACCACCCTCAAGATGACCCTGGAGGCCAACAGCGCGGACAAGGCCGTGGTTGACGAAGCTCCCAGCGCGGACAAGACCGTGGTTGACAAAGTTCCCGTGGAGGCCATGGATGCGGCGGGCAGCGTGTAAGGACTGGGCGGAGGCTTCCTGCCTGATCTCCAACCTCCTGGCGGAGCTGGAGCAGCCCTGCCGGATGTGCCGGGAGGACAGCCTGGTGCTGACCGGGCGCTCCCCCACCGGCGAGACCGTGACCATCCGGCTGGGACCGGACCTGGTGCTGGAGGCAGAGGGCTGCGACGAGCTGCTGGATGCAGCACGAAAGCGAGGGTGCCCCGATGGCTGACAGACAGACCGATGACTTCAAGCTGGGCAACAAGGCGGCTGATATGTGGCTTTACACGGCAGACGCCTGCGCCAATGAGAAGGTCATCCCCAAGAAATACCGCTACACCACCGGAACGGCCCTGATGAACGGTGCAGAGGCCATCTGCTCGTGCATTGAGGGCGCAAACCTCATTGACCTGCGGGAGAGACCGGCGGAGCGGCTGGCGATGCAGCGGGAGGCCCTTTGCGCGTGCAAGAAGCTGGAGCGGAAGATACTGCGGATGGCAGAAAGCAAGCAATACCCCGGCGTGAGCGGCCAAAAGGCCGCGACCTGGAGCAAGGCGGTGATGACGGTGCGCTATATGTGCGCCGCCTGGTACGAGAAGGACCGGAGCCGCGCTGCCCAGGCAAGAGAGGATGTTCGGCGGCGATAGCTGCCTTTCATTGGGGTATAGCCTGTTCGCGCCGTCAACTGGGGCCTGCGCTCCCCGAACTCGAATGACAACAACGCGTACTACATCAACACCGACGGCACCGTGAACAACAACAACGTGTACAACGCCAACTTCGCGCCGCGTCCCGCTCTGATGGAATTACCGTGTACAAGTAGCCCTTGCGGCGAAAGCAGAGGCCCATCATCAAAGGAGGCTATATCCCGTCGTCCGTGGGCATGAACACGGGGGATAAACACATGGCACCGACGCTGCCAGGCTCGCTACCGGGGAAAGCCCCGGACACCTCCGGCGGAGGGAGATACTGGCCGCTATCAGCGATGCCGGACCTGCGCTCCACCATCCGAAAACCAAGCAAGGATGTGTGATATGACCTATCAGGAACTATGCTCCTTTGGCACCCTATGGACGGCCTACCACCGGGCCAGACGGTGCAAGAGGGGCAAAAAGAGTACGGCACCCTTTGAGTACAGCGCAATCGAGGAGCTGCTGATACTCTCAAAATCGCTTTTGCAAGGGACGCACCAGCCGGACCCGCTGGACGCGTTCTATATCTACGAACCCAAGAAGCGGCTTATCCAGGCCCCGACGTTCCGGGACAAGGTGGTGCAGCACGCGCTCACGGATTACATCGTCTACGACGAGCTGGCCCGGAGCTTCACGCTGAACACCTACGCGGCCCAGTACGGCAAGGGGACCCACTACGGGCTGGAGATGCTGAAACGGCACATGAGGACCTATTTCCTGCGGCGGAAGGGCGCGGACGAGGTGGCACGCAAGGCCGCCGGTCTGCCCCACCGGCCCATGGAGGAATGGGACTACGCCGAGGGCTGGGTCATCAAGGGCGACATCCGCCACTTCTTCCAGAGCATCGACCACCAGCGGCTCAAGGCCGCGCTGGAACCCCGGTTTCCCGACCCGGACATCCGGGCGCTGATGTGGCGATACATCGACGCCGTGGACGAGGGCCTGGCCCTGGGACACCAGACGAGCCACATCTACGCGGTGTTCTACGTCAGCTCCTTCATGCACTATGTGGGCGAGAAGCTGCACCTGCCGCTGGCAGGGATGTATATGGACGACTGGTATGTGATCTGCCCGGATAAGGCGACAGCGGTTGAGGCTCTACGCCTTGCAAGGCTTGAATTTGCCAAGCTGGGCCTGGAGCTGAACGACAAGACCAACATCTTCCCCTTGCAAAACGGCATCGACTTCTGCGGCTTCCACACCTATCTGACCCGGACGGGCCAGGTGGTCAGCAAGCTGCGCTACTCCTCCATCAAGCGGATGAAACGACGCATCCGGCTGTGGGAGAAGCAGTACGCAGCGGGCGAGGTATCGCGCGAGAAAATCATGGAGAGCTTTACCGCCTGGGAGGCACACGCCAAACATGGCGACACAAAGCAGCTCCGCAGAGAAATGCGGTCCAGGTTGTTGATGGCTCTGGACCGCGCAGACGAGGCCAGGCGGGCGGCGGGCATCCCCGCTGCCCGGCCCGGACCTGACGAAAGGAGAACAAAACGATATGGGACAGTTACTTTCCAATCTGGCAAACGGCAGCCTGGTGAAGCTGGCGGAAAACAGCAAGCCCACCAAGTTCATCAAGCTGGACAATGACCACTACGGCACCGGCACGGGCGTGACCCTTATCCGCAAGGATGCTTTCAGTGAGATCGCATGGAACGCATCCGACAGCAACTACTACAAAAACCGTTACTTCGGCTGCACCCTGGACAACTTCTGTGACGGCATCTGGCCGCTGAAACTGGACGAGAAAATCCGGGAGTGCCTGGTCCCCGTCCCCATTGTGGTGGCGGAGGGCAACCAGGTGGCGACGCTGCACACGATCTACCGCAAGGGCTTTGCCATCTCCTGCACGGAGGCTGGCGTGAGCGGCTGGCAGACGGAGGGCAAGGCGTTCAGCTATTTCTCCGACAACGCAAAGCGCATCGCCTATCTGGACGAGACGGCGACCGCCGTCGTCTGGGGCCTGCGCTCCCCGTACTCGGATGACAGCTACGCGTACTACATCTACTCCGACGGCACCGTGAGCTACAACCGCGTGTACAACGCCTACTTCGCGCCGCGTCCCGCTTTTAATCTTAAATCTTCTATCGTTGTATCTGACAGCAAAGACAGCGATGGATGCTACACGGTTGAGAGCGTGCCGGGCAACGACGGCGGGCTGTATGTGAAGAACAACGGCCTGTGGGTCCGCGCGGTGTAAGAGAAGCACCCAGAAAGCCGGGCGGCGGCGTGCCGCTGCCCGGCAAATTCTATGAGAGGAGGCGGCGGTATGCCGAGCATCAATGAAGTTATCGAACGGGTGAACCGGGCGAGGCCGGACGCCATCGACGACGAGACCAAGGCGGCGTGGCTGCTGGAGCTGGACGGACAGCTCTACCGGGAGACCATCCTGCGGCACCAGCTTACGAGCGGGCGCGGGGCCAAGGGACCCGTCGCCGTCTGTCCCACCTGCGGCGGGACGGAAATCACCTATGACCGGGTGATGGACAGCAACCTGTGTCCGGCGTGCGGCTGGACCGACCTGCCGGACTTTCCCAAGGCGTTCCCGGAGGACGGGGACAAGCCCTTGCTGGTGGAGGCCCCCTACGACGGGCTGTACGACCTGTACCTTATGAGCAAGGTGGACTTCTACAACCGGGAGGCCGACAACTACAACAACTCCGCCCTGGCGTACAACGCAGCGCTGGACGAATGGCGGAAACAGTATCACCGCAGGCACCTGCCCATCGGCGGCGGGGGTCTGACGGGGCTATTTTAGGAGGAGGGGCGAGATGAACCTGCCATACATGACGGCGGCGACCGGCAAGAACCGCAAGCAAATCATCGCCTTTGCCGGGCTGAACTACGGCCAGGGAGCCGGAGACGGCGAACTGGCAGAGAGCTGGGGCCTCTCCTCCGCCCGCTTCCCGTGCCTCAGTCAGCGGGACGGGCGCAAGACCGCCGGGACCTACACCAGCCCCACGGGGCTGTACGCACGGGGGAAGCTGTGCGTGGTGGACGGGACCGACTTTCTCTATGACGGCAAGGTGGTGGGCCATGTGACTGCGGGCGAAAAGCAGTTTGCCACCATCAACACCAAAATCGTCATTTTCCCCGATAAGGTCTACTACGACACGGAGGCGGAGAAGTTTGGGATGCTGGCTGCGGAATACCCCGGCTTCCCCGGCGACGTGACCTTCACGGCCAACACCCTGACCGTGCCGGAGCAGAGCTACATCGACCAGGCGGCGGAAAACGCAGAGACCAAGGGCAGCGTGGCCGCCGACACATCCATCACCGCCTACACCGGGGCCAGCGTGAACAAGACCACGGGAGCGCTGACTATGAGCGGCGGGACCGCAGGGACCCCAGACAAGCTCAAGGCGGGCGATTACATTCAATACGACTGCGACAGCTCCAAGGAGTACATGGTGGTACAGAGCAGCGCAAAGCAGAGCGACGGGACCTACCAGATCACCTATCTGCTGCACACGGCGGCGCTGCACAAATACCCAGGCTTCGACGAGCTTTTCAAGGCCGGAGACGCAATCGAAATCTCCGGCTGTACGACCTGCGCCGCGAACAATGGCAGCCACATCATCCGCTCCCTGGAGGCGCGGAAGCTGACCTTCACCAAGGACATCTTCACCAAGACCGGCGTGGAGGCCGGGACGGTGATGCTGGAGCGGAAGGTGCCGGACCTGACGTGCATCTGCGAGTGCGATAACCGCATCTGGGGCGCAGAGGGCAAGACCATCTACGCCAGCGCCCTGGGCGACCCGACCAACTTCTACGTCTACGACGGCGTGTCCACGGACAGCTACGCCGTGGCCGTGGGCACGGAGGGCGAGTTCACCGGGTGCATCGCCTACTCCAGCACGGTGCTGTTCTGGAAAGAGAATTGCCTGCACAAGGTCCTGGGCAGCTATCCGGCGCAGTATGAAATCTACACCTACACGGTGCCCGGCATCCAGAAGGGCAGCGAGAAGTCCCTGGCCGTCATCAACGAGACGCTGTTCTACAAGGGCCGCAACGGCGTGTACGCCTACTCCGGCGGGACCCCGGAGCTGCTGACGGAGAACTTCGGGACCCGGCGCTTCTTCGACGCGGTGGGCGGCACGGACGGCGAGCGCTACTACATCTCCATGCGGACGGAGAAGGGCGACTGGGAGCTGTACGTCTTTGATACGCTGCGGGCCATCTGGCTGCGGGAGGACGCGACCCACGCGCTGGACTGGGCCTATCTGGACGGGACGCTCTACTTCCTGGACGGGGCCACGGGCAAGCTGATGACCACCGGGCAGGACTACTCCGAGGAGGGCCTGGTGAACTGGAGCGCAACGCTGTGCCAGATGGACGAGACGAGCCACGGGCGCAAGTGCTATTCCAAGCTGTACCTGCGGGCGGACCTGGATGCCGGGGCCTGGCTCAAGGTGGAGATCAGCACGGACGGCAAGCCCTTCCGGCAGGTGTTCTCCACCCACAACGAGCGGGCCAAGACCCTGCAAGTCCCCATCCTGCCGGTGCGGTGCGACAACTTCCGCATCCGGCTGTCCGGCAAGGGCGGATGCCTGGTCAAGAGCATCATCCGGGAGTTCGCCCTGGGCAGCGAATATTAAGGGGGTGACAGGTCATGGCAACCACCCTCCCCGGCTCCCCTCCTTCGTTTGACCGCAACGACGTGAACGGGACCGTAAAATCTCTGTGCAACTACACCAGAAACCTGCAAGAAAATCTGGACTTCATGCTGGGGCAGCTTCAAAAGAGCATGACCGCTATACAGACCAGTGTGGAGGGGCTGAACAGCAAGGTCTCCAGCCTGCAAACCACCCTCTCCGGGGTGCAGCAGAGCGTGAGCACACTGGGCAGCGAGTACAACAAGCTGGCAGCCCGCGTGACGGCGCTGGAGCAGAAAACCAACTGAAAGAGGAGGTAATCCGACATGGCAAAACCCGATATGTCCAGGAACAAAGACCTGGCGGGCAAGACCGTCTCCAAGGGCGGCTACAACATCAGCTATAACGAGAACGGCTATGCCACCAGCGCCATCAAAACCGGGAGCAAGACCGGCAAGGCCGCCGCGCCCAGCGCCGACACGGTGGGCGGCGGCGGCAGCGACCGGGGCAGCTACGGCGGCAGCGTATATGACCAGGAGCATTTTTCCAATGACGAGCTGCGGAGCGCGGCGGAGGTCCGGGCGGCAGCGGCGGCAGGCAAAACGACCTGGGCAGACGCCCACGACTATGTGGAGCGCATCCGCAGCAACTACGGCTATTCCGGCGACAGCGACGGCAGCCGCTACATCCCCCTGGAGATGGGCGGCGGCTGACGAGGAAACGGAGGCGGCGGTTTCTCCTACGAGGCGGCCCCCGCCTACACCAGCCGCTACCAGAACCAGATCGACGACCTAACCCGCCAAATCCTTAACCGGGAGGCGTTCAGCTATGACCCGGAGAAGGACCCCACCTATCAGCAGTACAAGGAGAGCTACACGCGCAGCGGCGAGCGGGCGATGCAGGACACCCTGGGGCAGGTCAGCGCCCGCACAGGCGGCCTTGCAAGCAGCTATGCGGGCAGCGCAGCGCAGCAGACCTATGACAACTACATGGGGGCGCTGGCCGATAAAATCCCGGAGCTGAAACAGCTTGCCTACTCCATGTACCAGGACGAGGGCAACACCCAGAGGGCAAACCTGGAAATGCTGGTGGCCCTGGAGCAGGGCGACTACGCAAAGTACGCCGACCTCCTGGCCCAGTACAACACGGACCGGAGCTTCGACTACGGCGTGCATCGGGACAATATCGGCGACGAGCGCTACAACAACGAGTGGAACTATTCCGTGGGCCGGGACCAGATCGCGGACAAGCGCTACGAGGACGAGACCGCCTACAACCGGGAGACCTACAAGGACGAGACGGAGTACAACCGGGCGATGGCAAAGGCCCAGACCCTCGCGGCGGGCGGCGACTTCTCCGGCTACAAGGCCCTGGGGTACACGGACCAGGAGATTGCGGGCCTCAAGAGCGCATACAACAAGGCACAGGCATCCGTTCGCTCCGGCGGAAGCAAGAGAGGCGGCTCAAGCGCCAGCGAGGACGTGTACGCAGGAATGTACAAGGCGGGCATCCGCAGCGAGGGCGACGCATACGCCTGGCTGCTGTCCGCCGGGTACAACACCACCCAGGCCGGAAAACTGGCCGGGTATTACGCCGACTGGATGAAAAACCAGGGCGGCAGCGGAAACAGCGGCAGCGACGCCCAGATCGGCAACCGGCACGGGGATAGCTGGATTTATATTCCCGGCCATGGCCGCTTCACCTACGACGAGGTGGAGAACTACGTCAACAGCGGAAAGGTCATCGAGACCTACGACAGCGCGACCAACACCTACACCTACAAGTGGAACGGCAATAAGAAGTAAGGAGGCGGCCCTATGGCAAGCGCAAGCGATTTTTTGAAGAAGCGGACGGCGGCGCGGCAGCAGGCCGAGAGCATCCAGAGCAGCGACAAGACCCCTCTGGGCAAGAATGACGACGGCACCGTAACGCGGGCGAGCAACTTTCTGCGGAACAAAGCCGCAGAACGCCGGGCCGTCATCGACCAGCAGTACGGCAAGGATGCCTACGGCGGCAGCGGCAGATACGAGGCGGACAAGGCCCAGGGCTTCAATTCCTGGCTGGAGAGCGTGAACGGCCTCTCCAGCCAGTTGGGCAGCGACTACCAGAGCCGGGACGGCAAATTCCAGAGTGCCGCAGACTTTGGGAAGTACCGGGATGACAACGACGCCCGCATCAGCGTGATGCAGAACAGGGCCAACGCCTACCGCACCTACTTCCAGGACAACCGGGAGATATACGGAGAGGATGCCGTGAACGGCGTCCTTTCCACCCTGGACCAGGGCAGCAAGTACCTGGAGGAGCTGCGGGGCGGGCTGAACAGCGAGTATGACTTCTGGTCCCAGTTCAAGGACGAGAACGACTACAACACCTACCAGCGGGGCAAGGAATATGCCGCGCTGGCGGAGAAACCCGATTTCGCAGAGAAAAGCCAGTACAAGAGCACGGCCAACGGCCAGGAGAAATTCAACGCATGGAGCGGTACTTACTCCAACAGCGGCTTTGACGACATCGCCTACGACTACATCAACCGCAACGAGGAGGCCCGCAGCCGCCAGATGCTCTCCGACATCCAGAGCAACGCGTCCCTGCTGGGCCTGGACAACAGCGAGCGGCGGGAGATGACGGATGACGAGATCGCCACCTTCAACTACCTGTACGCCCAGGACAGCGCCAACGGCGACGCGGAGCACAAGAACGCCTACGCCTACATCGACTACCTGACCGGAGACCTCAACTACCGCCAGCGGGCCAAGGCAGAGGAGGAATGGGCCGCCTACGCCAAGGAGCACCCGGTGGGGTCCTCTGCGTTCAGCGTGCTGGAAAGCCCTCTCAAGGGCCTTTCCTACCTGGGCCAGGCGGCGGATTACCTCTCCGACGGGGAAATCGACCAGAACGCAGGCTACAACAAGTTCAGCTACATCAACAGCGCCATCCGCAACGAGGTGAACACCATCGTGGAGGACAACTGGGGCGGCGTGGGCAGCTTTGCCTACCAGACCGGCATGAGTATGGGCGACTTCCTGCTGAATACTGCCATCACCGGCGGCAACCAGGCGCTCTCCCTTGCCATCATGGGCACCGGCGCGGCGGCGGATGCCACCATCTCCGCAAAGGACCGGGGCCTGTCCGATAACCAGGCGTTCGCCCTGGGCACCATCGCAGGCGCGGCGGAGATCATCACCGAGAAGGTCAGCCTGGATGCCCTGCTGGATAAAACCGCGCTCACCAAGAGCGCCATGGGCTACTTCCTCAAAAACACCCTGGCCGAGGGCAGCGAGGAAGTGGGCAGCGACATCATCAACCTGGTGGCCGATGTGCTCATTTCCAAGGACAAGAGCGAGTGGCAGACCTCCATCGACGCCTACGAGGCCGAGGGCATGACCGAGAAGGAGGCGTTCTGGCGGGCCGTCCGGGACCAGGCGGAGAACATGGGCCTGGACTTCCTGGGCGGCGCTGTCTCCGGCGGCGTGATGTCCGGCGCGGGCATCGCCATCAACGCGGGGCTGAATGAATACGGCGCACGGCGCACCGGCGCGGAGTTCCAGGCGATGGGCGACGACGTGGTGCAGGCAACCATCCAGGAAGGGCTTGCAAGCGACCCCAGCACCCAGAGCTACAAGCTGGCCGTACAGCTCCAGCAGAAGCTCGACGCCGGGCAAACCCTCACCAACGCAGAAATCGGGCGGCTGTACCAGGCCAATGTGCAGGCCATCGACGCGGAGGACGGCAGCGGCGATCTGCTGCTGCGGGCCGCCGAGGAAGTGACCCAGAAGGGCCGCGTGACCAACAACACCGCCATCGACATTTTGAGCAACCCCACCGCCATCAACACGCTGACACAGGAGGCGGGGCTGAACATCAGCGAGGACATGAGCAAGTCCCAGCAGCGCAAGGCCGTCAAGAACGCCGTGGCGACCCTTGCAAGGACGCAGAGCGGCGTTTCTACGAACGCGAGTGAAACTGCCCCCACCGCAACGGAAGCCCGGCAGACGGCCACGCAGGAGACCGTGCGCCCCGCCATGCAGGTGGAGCAGCAGCGACCTGCGGCGCAGCAGGCGTATGACATCCGCCGCGTGCGGGACGCTGCGGCCAGCCTGGGCGAGAACGGGGCCAAGGCCCTCTCTGCCAGCTATGACGGCAGCGTGCAGGCCGACGACTACTACGCAGGCTTCGCCTCCTACTACGAGGCGGGCATCTCCGGCATCGACATGGACAAGGTGCAGAGCCGCTATGCCGCGCAGCTCAACCAGGCGCAGCGCTTCGCGGCCTACTCCGCCGGTCAGAACGACGCGGCGGCCTCCCTGGCCCTGGAGCGGGAGGGCGTCAAGAGCGCCACGGTGTACGGCGACGAGGCGGGCTTCGTGCAGTCCGAACATTCCGCCAGCCTGCCCAAGGAGACCGTGCGCTTCTACGACAGCCTGGCCCGTGCCGCCGGGGTGAAAATCCAGATGGCAGAGGCCACCGGCAAGGGCGGCGCAAACGGATGGTACAGCAACGGCATCATTCATATTGCCAACGACGCCGAGAACCCCGGCACCGTGGTGGCAAAGCACGAGATCACCCACCGGATGCAGGAGATGGCCCCGGAGGCATACCGGAAGTACCGCGACTATGCCATGTCCGCGCTGACCGAGCGGGACGGCTCTACCGCCTCCATCGTGGAGCAGTACAAGAGCCGCTACGCCGAGGCAGGCGTGAACCTCTCCACGGAGCAGGCCATGGACGAGATCGCCGCCGACTTCACCGAGGCGCTGACGGTTGACCCGGCCAGGTTTGAGACCCTGGCAAAGGAAAACCGCAGCGTGGCCCGGAAGCTGCTGGACGCCGTGCGGGACTTCATCCGCAAGGTCAAGTCTCTGTTCAAGGGCAACAAGACCGCGCAGAACCAGGCTGCCGCCAACGCCTACGGCGTGAGCATCGACACCCTGGAGGAAGCGGCCCGCCTCTGGGAGGAGGCGCTGAAAGCGACCAGCGAGCAGACGGCAAACAAAAACGCCGCCCAGACGGACGGCGGCACAAAATTCTCTATCAAACGGACCTCTCAAATGACGCTGGCCCAGCAGCTCAAGATGTTTTACGACGGGAAGATGGCCTCCAGCGATGCGTTCTACTTCGGAGTGACCCCTGCGGCGCTGGAGAAGTCCGGCTTTGATGCGCTGCCCCTGGCTATGACCATCGGGGACTTCCGCAAATCCACCCAGAAGAAGCACAACATCCCCCGCCGCGTTCTGAAAAACCTTATGAGCAACCTGGCTTCCCCTCTGTTCTCCTTTGGGAGCGGAGACCGGGCCGGTATCGTTCTGAACGACATCGACGGCGACGGCTACACGCTGCTGGCAGCGCTGGAGCGCGGGACCGATATGGACCGCAAGCCTGTCAATGTCATCAACAGCCTGTACGGCCTGGAGCACCCGGCGGAATGGATTAAGAACCAAATCGACAGCGGGAACGAGTTTGCCCTGTACGATGAAAAAAGAGCAAATGCGTTTCTCCAGACCTACGGCTACATGGCCTCGGTGGGAGATGGCATTCGCTCTACGGGTGAGAGTGTAACCCAGAACGGGGCGGAAGTCAAGAGCAAATTTTCTCTCAAGACCCCGGTGGAGGAGACGGACAAGCTGCTGGCCCTGCACAACAAGGACGAGAACAGCATCCTGGCTGCCATCAAGCTGGGCGGCCTGCCCATGCCCTCCATCGCCATTGTAAAAGCCAGGGACGGGCACACCAAGTACGGCCCCATCTCCCTTGTGTTCAGCAAGGACACCATCGACCCGCAGCTATTCCGCGCCAACAAGGTGTACGGTGGCGATGCCTGGACGCCGACAGCTCCGCGAGTAGATTACCCCGTGAACAGCAAAAAGGCATCCCAGGTGGAGCACGAGCTGCACCGGCTGGCCGGGGATGTCTCCGTGGCCGGGGGCATCTTCGGGAACAGCGCCGCCCTGCGCTCTATGGGCATCGACGACACCAGCACCAGGAGCACGGCAGAGCTGGCGGAGAAGCTGGCCTCCACGGACACGGTGCGGGCGGCCTATCTGGCAGACCAGGGCAAGAGCCTGGAGCCGGTGAAGATGGACAAGGTGTGGGACAAGTTCGGCAACGACACCCTGCAAAAGGTGGTTGACCGCCTGGGCGTGAACACGCTGGCTGAAATCGAGGCCAACCTGGAGACCGGCGAGAGCGTGAAGGACGCCCTGGGCGAGAATGCCGAGGTCATCCGCGACATTCTCCGGGACTACTACCGGGAACAGGGCGAACCCATGCTCCGCAGAATGGCCGTCAAGAGGCATTGGACCGACGCGGAGATCAACGAAAGACGGCAGACCCGCATCGACAATTCCATGGACGGCGTTTCCATCTTCACCCTGGAGGACATCGTTCACCACGCATGGGATATGTACCAGGACGGCGGCGCGACCAAGGGCGAAATTGACCGGATGGCTACCTCTGACGCGCTGCGCAGCGCCGTGGATGACCACGCCGTTGAGGAGTGGATTGCCGGGAAGCTGGACGGCCTGCTGGGCGAGGCGGGCATCTACAATGGCAAGGACCCCTACACCCCCTCCGGCAATCTCCGCAGCTTCTCACAGCTCCACTATGCCTACACCCTGGAGAACATCGTCAAGGCGATGAAGGAGGGCCAGGAGGAGCGCGGCGGCAACACCTGGGGCGCAAGCGCCAAGACCCTGCAATCCGTGGCGACGCCGGAATACCGCAGCATCCAGGAGATCAAGGCGGACAGTGGGCGGCTGGGCATGGACGAGGGGGCCGAGTATGAAGCAAAGCTCCAGGCCATTGATGACCAGATCGGCAGCATCATCACGAAGATCAAGCAGGGAAACAAGGCTCATTCCGACAATTCCTTCGTCGAGAGCGACATCATCGGCAGCATCCTGATGGAAACGTCCAAGGGCAAGAGGACGGTGGACGCTATCATGCGGGCCTTCTCCAAGGAGGGGTACAAAATCAGCAGCCAGACGGCCCAGGACATCCAGGCCGTCTACCAGGAGGCGGCGGAAATGCCCACCGGCTACTTTGAGGCCAAGCCCCAGCGGGCCGTCGGCTTCGACGAAGTGCTGGCCGCCGTCATCCCCGATGACAGCAGCAAAAAGCTGCGGGACGGTCTGGAGCAGGCCGGTGTGCGGATGCTGGAATACAAGACCGGAGACGACGCGGACCGCCTTGCCAAGATCAACAGCGTGGAGGGCGCACGCTTCTCCCTCAAGACCGTTCCCCCTGTGAAGCCGACAAGCGACGACTGGAAGCCGGGGGCAACCTTCGACGAGGTTAAGGCCGCCCATCCGACCCTGTTTGCCCTGGACGCCGACGAGGCGGACACCCGCAACCCGACACAGATTTCCGGCACGGTCAAGAGCTACCGCAAAATTTACGATGCCCTCCAGGCAGAGAATTTCGACGGGACCATCCTGGATGCAAGCTCCGGCCTGGGCTACGGGACCAGAGCCGGGCGCGAGGAGTACGGCTTTGACGTGGACGACATCGAGCCGTTCCCGGATGCCAAGTACCAGCCGAACTACACCGATTACTCCGCCCTGGACAAGACCTACGATGTCATCATCAGCAACGCGGTCCTTAACGTCATGCCCCAGGACCTCCGCGACGCTATGGTGGTGAAAATCGGTGAAATGCTGAACCCCGGCGGGCGGGCGTTTATCAATGTGCGCGGCACGGATGTGAAGAACGCCGGGAGCAAGGTTGCCATCAACGACGATCTGATGGAGTATTTCATCTCCAATACCGGCAGCTATCAAAAGGGCTTCACGTCCAAGGAGCTGGTCTCCTACCTCAAGGACGCCCTGGGCGACGGCTTTACCGTGGAACCGACCCGGAAATTCGGCGCTGTCAGCGCCATCGTGACCCGCGATGGGGACAGGCTGTCCCTCAAGGGGCGGGACATCCTCCAGGAGAACGCGGCCTTGCAAGAGGAGAACCGGCTACTGCGAGAGCAGATGAAGGACTACATCGCCATCCAGCGCCGAAACGGGAAGCTCCAGGAGAGCCGGGACTACTGGCAGGGCCAGACCCGGCGGACCCGGCGCGTGACCACGGACAAAAAGGCCGTGACCGCCGCCGCGAAACAGCTTATCCAGAACTACGGGGCCGACATCGCGGTGAAGGACATCCAGGGAGACCTCCAGAGCCTCTATGACTACATCGCCAGCGGCTACGACGGCAAGGATGAGCTGACCTACACCGAGGCCCGCCGCCGGGCGGAGGACATCGCGGAAACCCTGGTGAGCAACGCGGTGGCCGTGGACAGCGATATGTACGATGCGTACAGCGACCTGCGGGACTACCTGCGGACGACCAAGATCATCTACGGCAAGGAATACCACGGGGACATCGCGGACTATGGCGATTTCCGCAAGCGGCAGTTCGGACGGCTGAACCTGGGCAGCGAGGGCCACACCAACATCGACCAGGTGTACCAGGAGCTTTCCTCCCGCTGGCCGGAGTTTTTCAGCGAGCAGGAACAGACCCATCCGACGGACCAGCTCCTCCATATCGTGGAAGTGCTGGACGGCATCAGCGAGATCAACGAGTACAACCCCTTCTCCCGCTACATGGACCAGGCCGTGACCGGCGCGGCGAACGAGATCATGGAGACCTTCTTCGACCTGCCCCAGGCGCGAAAGACCTTTGCGGACCGGCAGGCATTGAAGCTGGAGAACGCCAAGGTCAAGGGCCGGGAGCAGGTCCAGAAGGTGCGGGAGCAGTACACCACCCGCCTGGCGGAACTGCGGGAGCAAAACCGGCAGCGGGTACAGAACGCCATCGCCAAGGAGCGGGAGGCCCGCGAGCGGCAGATGGGTGCTCTAAAAGACCGCTATGCGGCCAAGGACGCAGCGGGCCGGGAACGCCGGGCGGCCCGTGAGCTGCGGGCCAAAATCACCCGCCATGCAAGCGCTCTGTCCCAGAAGCTCCTCCGCCCCAGCGACCAGCACCACATCCCGGAGGCCATGCGCGGAAGCGTGGCCGCTATGCTGGAGAGCATCAACCAGGAGAGCCAGTACACCCTCGACGAGAACGGCAAGCGGGTGAAGGATGGCAGAGGCACCCCCACCAAGCGAACCGAGGCGTTCCGCGCCCTCAAGGAGCAGTACGCCAAAATCGTGGCCGAGGGCGGGGATATGGTCATTGACCCCTCCCTGCTGGGCAGCGACGCCGACGGCATCAAGGGCGGCTTCGATGCGGTCATCGCCATGAAGGACACCAAGCTGGCCGACATGAGCGTGGCGCAGCTTCAAACCGTTTGGCAGGTGGTCAAGGCCGTGGAGCACAGCGTGAACACGGCGGGGAAAGTCCTGTCCAAGGCCAAGTACGCCAGGACGGCGGACTGGGCGCAGGCTATCTCCATCGGGACCAGCAGCCGCCGGGCCAAGAACAGCCTGACCCGCAACCACGCCCTCATTGACCTGGAGACCCCGTACACCTTCTTCTCCCATTACGGAGAGGCGGGCAAGGCGGTCTACCGGATGCTGCGGGACGCGCAGGACCAGCAGCAGCTCATGGTGGACCATGTGGCCGAGGAGGTCCGCAAGATCGTGGACCCCAAGACGGTGAAGAAGCTGGAGGCGACCACGCATACCTTCACCACGGAGCGAGGCGAGAAACTGACCCTTTCCACGGCCCAGGTGATGGAGCTGTACGAGCTGGTGAAGCGCAAGCAGGCCCACGACCATCTGCTCAAGGGTGGCGTGGTGCAGCCAGAGATCAAAACCTCGCAAATCCGGCGCGGCACGGACAGCATCCGCCTGACGGAGGGCGACCTGGTGAACATCACCGGGACGCTGACACCGGAGCAGGTGAAGATCGCGGACGGCCTGCAAGGACTGACCCGTGGCGTGCTGGCCGACTACGGCAACAAGGCCAGCATGGAAGCCTATGGTTATAAGAAGTTCACTGAGAGCGACTACTGGCCCATCAAATCGGCCAAGGAGGGCCTGCACAGCAACATCGAAAAGGGCGGCAACAACACTCGCTCCATTAAGAACATCGGCATGGCAAAGACCACGATCCCCCACGTGAGCAACGCCCTGGACCTGGCGGGCATCTTCACCACCTTTGCCAACCACGCCTCCGACATGACGGACTATGCCTCCTGGCTCTGCACGATGGAGGACATCAACCGCCTGTTCAACTACCAGTTCCGGGACGAGGAGGGCAACCCCACCGGCAAGACCATCAAGGGCCTGCTGGACCGCGTGGGCGGCCCCGGCAGTCAAAAATACTGGCACAACCTGATGGAGGACATCCAGAACGGCATCAACGCCCCCGGCGACAGCCCCATGTGGGACATCGCCGGAAAGACCATCGGCGGCTTCAAGGGCGCAGCCGTGGGCGCGAACATCCGCGTGGTCATCCAGCAGCCCACGGCGTTCTTCCGGGCGGCGGCGGTACTGGACCCCCAGGACATGGCGCGGGGCCTTGCAAGAGGCGTTACGCGGGGCAGCGGATGGAAGAAAGCCCTGCAATACTCCCCCATCGCCATGCGGAAGGATGCGGGCGGCTTCGACATCTCCAGCCCCTACAAGATGACCGAGACGCTGTTCGACAACCGAACGAACGTGCGGAAGCTGAACGACGCCCTTTCCGCCCCTGCGGGCGCGGCGGACGCCGTGACCTGGGGCAAGCTATGGAACGCCTGCGAGTGGGCCACGGCGCGGGAACACCAGGGCCTCACCAAGGGCAGCGAGGCGTTCTACCGGCAGACGGCAAAGCTGTTCGCGGAGGTCATCGACCAGACCCAGGTGGTAGACGGCGTGCTCCAGCGGTCCAACATCATGCGCTCCAGCAACGCGGTGGTGAAGCAGGCGACCAGCTTCATGGGCGAGCCTATTATGAGCCTCAACCTGCTGATGCGGGCCTATGACCAGGTGCGCTACGAACAGAACAGCCAGAAGCGCGGCAAGGCCATCAAGACGATGGGCCGGGCGGCCACGGCCCTGGTGGTGACGAACGTGGTCAACGCTCTGGCCCAGAGCCTTATCGACGCCATGCGCGACGATGACGAAGATAAAAAATACTGGGAGCGCTTCCGGGCTGCGTTCACCGGCATCTCCGGTGACGAGGAGACCCCCTGGGAGAAAGCCTGGAACGCCATCATGGAGGGCAACGTCGGCAGCAACATGAACCCCCTGGGGCAAATCCCCTTTGTAAAGGACGCGCTGTCCATCATGCAGGGCTACGACGTGTCCCGCACGGAAATGGAGATCGTGTCCGACCTTATCCAGGCCGGACAGACGGCCATCCAGAGCGCCGACGGCCAGGGCAAGCGGACCAGGGCCTACGCCCTCAAGGGGCTGCTGGCCGCCTGTGCAAAGATGTTCGGCATCCCGGCCTCCAACCTGACGCGGGATATGTGGGGCCTGGCCCGGAGCGCGGCGGTGGAGACCGGCAACATCCCGCTCCAGTATGAGATGGAAAAGGCTATCTACAACATCTCCAACACCGGCAACAAGAACCGCTATTACGCCATTCTGTACCGGGCGCTGGAGCAGGGCGACATGGACACCTACCAGCACATCAGGGACGACCTGATGAACAGCATGGGCGTGGACGGCGCAAGCATCGACAGCGCCATGCGGAGCCGCTACAACAAGGCCGTTGAGAAGGACCCGGACTACACCCTGCCCCAGAGGGCGCGGGACCTTATCGGCAGCAGGGACAAATACACCCCGGTCAAGGAGAAGGAGGAAACCTTCGGTGCGGACGACCTGGGCAGCAGCGCCTACCGGGCATACTCCGACCAGCGGGCCAACGACTACCGCAGCATGGCAAACGACCTGACGAGCAGCCCTATTTTCCAGGGAATGGACGACGAGACCCGCGACAAGGTGCTCAAGGCAGCCTATGATCTGGCCGACAAGAGCGCCCTGGCGGACCATTCCGACGGACAGTACGAGGTCAGCACCAAGTGGATGGCCCAGGCTGACGACGCAGAGGCCCAGGGCATCGAACCCTGGGAGTACGTCCTGTTCCACACCGCCTACAACGAGATGGAAGGGACCAAGGACGCAGACGGTAAGACCGTGAAGGGCGAGGCCAAGAGCGACCATGTGCGGGAATGGCTGGAGGACTTCTCCGGCCTGACCGACGAGCAGCGGGCTTTCCTCTGGGGGACCGTCTACACCAGTGAATGGTAAAGAAATGGGAGCAGGTCATCCCTGCTCCCATTTTTTCATGTCGTCACCAACAATTTCCGCACTTCGAGTACCCCAGATACTCGCAGTATTCTATATTATGCGCCCAGTATTCGTCAGCACCCTGGAACACAGGGCAATCGTAATTGTGATAACGGTTTGACCCTTCGACGATGAACCCAATGTTGTTGTAAAGAAAAGTGGCGTCGTGAAGATAGCCGGACAAATCCTCGTTCCGAGCCTCCAGGTCGTTCACTTTTTCTTGCAGTTGCGTCTTTTCAGTGGATAGCGCGGAAACCCTGGAGCGCAATTCCGCATTCTCCGCTGCCAGGTCATCCCGCGCTGCCGTGAGCACGGAGACACGGTAGCCAAGGATGCAGGTGCATACCACCAGCAAAGCAGCGGCTATGCAAAGCGGAACCACCGGAGGCCGCTTTCCCGGCTTCGGCTGTTCGTTTTCAACTCCGGGCGGGGTCTGGCCCGCCTGGATGAACGGTGTGCCGCACAACTTCTCCCCCGGCTGGGGAGAAAGGCTTTCGCAGTCACACGGCTTTCCCTCCGGGACGAGCTGCCCACACCTCGGGCAGGTGTACCATCGTTCCTTCGGTATGGCCGGACGCGTTTTCCTGCGCTGGATGGCCTTGCAAGCGGCGGTAGCGACAGCCAAGGCCGTGCCATACAGCAGGACCACAGGGAGACCGCCGAGTTGTACACCGCTCATGCTTATGGCGGTTTGCACCATCGCTGCTACGGCGACGCACACGATATAGACCAAGGCTTTCATAGGTGGACCCTCTCTTTCAAATTTTTATCTGCTTCGGGGCGAAAAGGATGCGGGGCTTTGATATGCTCAATGGGAAAGGCAGGTGATACCAATGGAGTGGAACATCATTGTGGGACTGGTATGCACGGTGCTGGGCGCTGTCATCAGTTATGCCACCTTCTCCCACAACAAGGGAAAAGACGACAGGAGCAACGGCCAACAGCTCGGCACTGTTTTGACAGAGCTGGGGTACATCAAGTCCAACACGGACGAGATCAAGACGGAACAGCGAGAGCAGCGCAAGACCAACACAGAGGTGGAGGGCCGTCTGGCTGCCGTGGAGGCCAGCGCCAAGTCCGCACACCACCGCATTGACCATCTGGAGGCGGTACGAGATGAAGAACATTAAGACGACCACGCGGCGGCTGTTCGTGACAACGCAGATCGCCGCGCTGGGGTGGGTCACGATGTCCTACCTCATCGCCCTGTACGCCACGGTGCGCCTGGGCCAAGTTTTCCCGGTGGTGGACCTGTCCGAGCAGGCCATCGAGACCATTCTGGGCGTGAACGTCCTCAAGGTGGTGGAGAACATCTTCGAGCACAACGACGGGGTGGTGTTCGGCAAGAGCAACGCACCGGAGAAGAAAATCAAACGAGATTGCTAAAGGAGGAAATCGAAATGAAAACCTATATCGGCACGAAAATCATTGAGGCGGTCCCTGCTATTCGCAAGGGCTGCAAAGTCTATGAGAAGGACCAGCCCATCGCCATGGGCATGGTCCCCGATGAGGAGGGCTATAAGGTCTGCTACCCGGACGGCTACGAGAGCTTTAGCCCCAAGGCCGTGTTTGAGGCGGCGTACCGCCCCATCGACAGTATGAACTTCGGGCTGGCTATCGAGGCCATGAAGAAGGGGAAGAAGTGCAGACGGGCGGGCTGGAACGGAAAGAACCAGCACATTGAGCTGGCCTCTGCCATCAGTTACACGTCCCCGGCTGGCACAATCGTCAATGCCGAGCACGCGGCCATTGGGAACAAGGCTATCGCATTCTGCGGCACTTCCGGCGTGCAAATGGGATGGCTTGCAAGCCAGGCGGATATGCTGGCCGACGACTGGGAAATCGTGGAGTAAAGGAAGGAGCACATCATTGAAGCGGCGGCTGCCCTTGTGGCTGCCGTCATCACCGCCGTGGTCATCCCCTATATCAAGAGCCGGACCACGGCCCAGCAGCAGGCGGAGATCAATGCCTGGGTGAAAATCGCTGTGACGGCGGCGGAGCAAATCTACCGTGGCAGCGGGCGCGGCGAGGAGAAGAAAGCCTACGTCCTCAACTGGCTGGCGGAGCACGGCATCACCCTGGACGAGGAACGCATCGACGCGCTCATTGAGGCCGCCGTCTACGAACTCAACCACGGCGTTCTGAAAGAAGGTGCGGGCAATGAGTAACAGCCCGCTGGTCAGCTACACCAAGCTGTCCCCCAACCATTCCGGCAAGCGCAAGCACGCCATCGACACCATCTCCATCCACTGTATGGCCGGGAACCTGTCCGTGGAGCGCTGCGGCGAACTGTTCCAGAACAAGGAACGCCAGGCCAGCAGCAACTACGGCATCGGCAGCGATGGGCGCATCGGTCTGTATGTGGACGAGGCCAACCGTTCGTGGTGTACCTCCTCCGCCAGCAACGACAACCGGGCCGTCACCATCGAGGTGGCGAACACCGTTGCCAAGGACCCGTGGCCGGTCTCCGACGCGGCCTACAAGTCCCTCATTGACCTGCTGGTGGACATCTGCCAACGCAACGGCATCCCCAAGCTGCTTTGGAAGGGAGATAAAAACCTCGTAGGTCAGGTAGACCGGCAGAACATGACCGTCCACCGCTGGTTTGCGGCGAAAGCCTGCCCTGGCGACTGGCTTTACAGCCGCCACGGCCAGATCGCCGCAGAAGTCAACAAAAGACTGGAGGCCGCAAAGGCCGGAAAGGATGAAGAAGCTATGGACACCAAACAGCTCACGAGCTGCGCCGACACCGGGGACAACCCCTCCGCCTGGGCCAAGGAGGCCACCGACTACTGCAAGCGCAAGGGTATCTTCGCCGGAGACGGTGCGGGCAACTACGGATGGCAGAAGCCCATCACCCGCGAGGCCACGGCCCAGATCATCTACAATCTGCTGGAGGCCGCCGGTATGCTGGAGAAGCTGCCGGACGTGAAGTGAGATATTCCCACTTTTTGTACCAAAACGATAAAGGTTGTAAATCTTTATTACAAAGATAGCCCTTTTCCGTGGTACTGTCAAGGTGCCAAGGAGGGGCTGCGTGTGAAGATTTACGATTTTGAGGGACAAAAGAATATCTCCGGCGACCGCATCCACCAGGTGCGGGCGACCAAACGCATCTCCCAGGCGGACCTCGCTGCGAGGATGCAGGTCAAGGGCGTGTTCATCGAGCGGGAGGCCATCAGCAAGATAGAGACCGGGGACCGCTTCGTGACGGACTACGAGCTGATGATCTTTGCCGAGGTCCTGGGCGTGACGATGGACTGGCTGACCGGAAAAGAATAAAAAATTTTGAAATCCCCCTACGGATAGTAGGGGGATTTTTGCATCTTCCGGGGCTATTGACATGGCCGAAAAAAGTGTGCTAAAGATATACAAATGCTATGCAAAAGTATTGCAAATGGAGGTTTTCCTATGCCGAGATATAAGGGCGCACACTTGACCTGGAACGACAGATTGACCATTGAAAAAATGCTCCGCGAGGGGTACAGCAAGCCGCAGATCGCCCGCTATCTGGGCGTGCATCACAGCACGGTCTACGACGAGTGCCGGAGGGGCGCGGTGGAGCTGAAACGCAGCGATCTGACCACCTATATCTCCTACTCCGCCGATGTCGCCAAGGACTACCACCTGGACCGCAAGAAGAACATGGAAAAGCCTCTGAAAATAGGCAAAGACCACCGGCTGGCCCGGTGGCTGGTCAAAACCATCTCCGAGGGGTATTCCCCGTCTGCTGCCTGTTCCATGCTGGGCAAAACGCCGGAGACCACCTTCTCCTGCACATTATGCCGTCAGACTGTGTATAAGTACATCGAGAACGGGGACTTGTGGCCCCTGACCAACAAGGAGCTGCGCTACAAGAGTGACCAGAAGCGGACCTACAACCGCGTGAAAGCAGCGAAAGCCCCCAGAGGGGATAGCATCGAGCATCGCCCGGAGCACATCAACAACCGGGAGGAGCCGGGCCACTGGGAGATGGACAGCGTAGTGGGCAAGAAGGGCACCAAGGCCGCCCTGTGCGTCCTCACCGGACGCGTGACGCGGGACGAGATCATCCGCAAGATGCACGACGACACCGCCGCCAGCGTCGTGGGCGTTCTGGACCGGCTGGAGCGGCGCATGGGGACCGCTATGTTCCGCCAGGTGTTCAAGAGCATCACCGTGGACAACGGGAGCGAATTTGCCGATTGCAAGGGCATGGAGCGCTCCTGTCTGCTGCCCGGAGAGAAGCGCACCCACGTCTACTACTGCCACCCCAGGTCACCCGGAGAGCGCGGCAGCAACGAGAAGCAGAACCAGCTTATCCGGTGGTTTTTCCCCAAGGGCACGGACTTCCGCAAGGTAACACAAAAAGAGGTGCGCCGGGTCCAGGACTGGATAAATAATTACCCACGGTTAATCCTGGACTGGCACACCTCTGCGGAGCTTTTCAACGTGTTCCTTGCAAGCCTATAAAGACTATAAAAAATTTTTCAAAGAAATTCGGGTTTTACTATTGACATTTGGCAACGCAAATGCTATCGTAAAGCCCGAAGGACTGTTTCATCCTTCGGGTTTTATTTTTTCCCAGGAAAGGGGGTGCGCGTGATGGCCTGCAAGTACCTGGATTTCCAGGACCGAAAGAAAATCGCAAAGATGTACCAGGAGGAAGCCCGCGTGCTGGACATCGCCTACAAAATCGGATGCCACCCCGCAACGATCTATGAGGAGCTGCGACGAGGCGACACGGGCAAGCTGGACAAGAACCAGCGCCCGGAGTATGACCCCCGCCTGGCTCAAAGGACGTTTCAAGAGGCAATCCGCCGCCGGGGCAACCGGCGGACCACCACGACCGCCGAGAGCGGCCAGGAAACCA
>ERZ780149.1431-NODE-1431-length-26057-cov-24.101069_pt1 | contig 26057 bp, 17 predicted proteins | sample MGYA00511367_ERZ780149 | MGnify/ENA primary metagenome ERZ780149 (study PRJEB29588, sample SAMEA2153852) | human gut metagenome | biome: human gut; feature: human-associated habitat; material: faeces | place: Denmark | collected 2008/2010 ... | reverse complement strand
ACAAGTGACAATTGTAGCTAAAAGCCTTGTGTGTGACGCAAGCTCGACGCTCGATGCGGTCGGCGCCTTGCGCCTCCACGCTCCTAATAAGCACATACCGTTAATAAGTGCGCTTTTACATATAAAAAGCACTCGCTGTGAGGCGAGTGCTTTTGATTGTTGATGACGATTGTCTATTGCGTTTTATTAGAACGTGAAGTAGAACCAACCTGCCGTGTCTTTGGTGACGCCTTCTGCTACGTCTACGAATTCGTTCGCAACCGTCTTGTGTGCGCCGACCGTGAGAGAGATACCGACTTTTGCATTTGCAACGTTTGCGTTGATTGCAAGAGAGAAGCCCGTTTCACCACTCATATTGACCTTGACTACTGCGGAAGATGCAAGAAGTTCTCTGATGAACGCCTTGTCTGCTTTGACGAGTGCAACAACTTCTTCGTCGCTCTTGCCTGCAAATCTGATTGCGGTGATACCGTGAGTGCCAGCCAATTCAATCATTCTTGCGTCGATTTGTTCGGCGGTCATAGCGTTGTATTTTGCTTCTTTGACTGCTTCGACGAGTTCCGGATCGGTCTTCTCGGCATTGCCGGGCTTTGCTTTTTCTGCCGCGACTTCTTCAGCGCTTACTTCAATTGCCTCTTTGACGCCTGCTTTGTACTTGTTGCGTTCTTCCGTTCTGTAAACGTTGACGTCAACTTTCTCTGCATTGACTTTGTCCGCATTGGTGTAGGTTGCGCCTGCAATGACAAGAAGTTTTGCCATATCGGGGATCCAGTTGCCGTTGTCCCACTTGGTGATGGACTCAACGTTGCCGTCCGTCGTCATATTGGTATCGAATTCGCGACCGATGTTGGAGATGACGTTGTTGATATTGTCAACCGTGACGGTGAGACCGTCTGCACCCGTCGTGAAGAGGGGTATCACTTTGGTGATGGTGTTTGCAATAGCCGTGAGATTGATCGCAGAAGTCTTTGCATCGGGATCTACGAGGCCTTTGCCACCGAGTTTTTCAACAATCCAATTGACGCCTTTTTGGAACAAAGGAACGATGTTGATGTTGTCCCAAACAGCACCCTTGAAGTTTTCGTTGAGTTCGAAGTAGTTGAGCGTGTCGTCTGCATTCTTTGCGAAGAACACGTTTGCAAATTGATCGAACACTGCGGCCGCAGAGCCGAACGCACCTTTGAGGCCTTCAAAAACGTATCCGCCGAAGCAGTTGACGAGAGTCTTTGCGAGAGGTACTTCAACCGCCGCGCCTGCATCGATTGTAGCTGTCGTCTTGACCGTGAGGTCTTGGTTGACGGTTACGCCGAGTCTGTTGCCAACGAAGGATGCGCTGAGGAACGGAACTGCCGTCGTTGCGCCCTTTGCCTTGTAGGAAACGGTTGCGAGTGCGTTGGTCTTGTTTTCGGTCTTGTTTTGGAGATCGAGTTTGCCTTTGAGAGAGACAACGAGTTGTCCGTCAAGAACGATGTCGGGAACATTCTCAAAATGAGTATTTCTGTTGGTAATCGTGGACGGTTTGATCGTTACGCCGTCAACGTCGAGTGCGACTGCGAAATCGAGTGCGACGTCGGTGCTGTAATTTTGTTTTGCGGTTTCCATCTTAACGACGTCGGAGGTCTTGTTTTGGTCAACGCCTCTGAATTGAAGTTTGTTGATGGATACTGTCAAAGCGGGATATTCTTTGTCGCTCGTTGCGAGGTTCTTCAAATCCGCTTTGATGGAGAAGTTTTGAATTTGGTTGTCTTTCTCTTGGAATTCAAGAGCAAGCTCGGAAGTGCCGCTGAGCAACGGAGATGCCATTGAAAGAACGGTGCTCAAAACAGTGCTCTTGGTGTTGATCGGCGCGGTGTAGGTCGTTACGCCGTTTGCATCCGTCTTGGGATTGCTGAGTTTTGCAAAGAGAAGTTTGCCGAGAGAACCGCTGGTCAAAATCTTTGCGATATTGAGGTTGCCTTCTGCATCGTAGATGTCTCTTTCGGGAACTCTCAAAGTGCTTGCCAAACCGCCGATAGTTGCGGCGAGGTCCATTTGAGTTGATCTCTTGATGAGGCCGAACACATCGTTGACGAGAACGTTCAAGTTCCAATCAGCACCCATCTTAGTGGACAAATCGGTAAGGATACCGCCGATTGCCGCTTTGCCTTTGTAGTAAACGTCTTTGTAGTTGGAATCAACACCTTCGTGCCAACCCTTTTCGTAAACGACACCATTGATGGTCTTGTTTTCGGGAACGTAGTAGAATTTCTTGTATTCGGTGCTGCTGCCGTCGACTTTTTCGTAAACGTAACCGTTTTGCATAACTTGGTCATACACAACCATCGTGTTGTCTTCAAAGATGGTCTTGCTGAGCCAGCTGCCGAGTTGGTCGTTTGCATAGTCGAATGGGAGAATGATGTTTTGACCTGCGAAATCAATGTAAAGTTTGCCCGCATCTCCCATAAAGTAGTAGACGGTTGCCCAGTTTTCACCGGTGGTGACGTCGTATACTTTAATCTTCAACGCTGTGTCTTTGCTGACGTTGGCATTGTTGAACGTACCGTTTGCGATTTCGGCCTCCGTTCTCACGTTGTGTCTATCCAAAACGGCATCGATTGCAAAGCCTATACCCACTTTCTTGGTCACTGCATTGTTGGTGGTAGACTTGACTGCAAGTTCCACACCGAGGTCTGCACTGACTGCGATGTTTTGATTGGCTGCGATCGTTTCATTGCCGATGCTCTTGGACAAATCCCACAATTTTGTGAAGTATTCGCCGGCGGTATAGCCCTTCGCTTCTTCGCCACCGCCATTGCCATTGCCACCGTCGTCTTTCTTGTCGCAAGCAACAAGAACGAGAGACACTGCAAGCACAAGTGCGAGAACAAGAACCAGCAAAGATTTGATGCTGAATTTCTTCATAATTGCCTCCTGAAAATTCTCTTTTTTTCAAATATTTCCCATCGCGCGCGTATAGCGCACGCATATAAGGTTCTATTTGTGTAATATTATTATAACCATAAATAGGATAATAGTCAACACCCGATTGCAAAAACGGCATTGCGGTGATGACAACAAGTGTAACTTATTGTCATAAACCGCATTTGTTTTTGCAATATCATTGCGCCGCCGCCGAATGGGTATAGTCGTAACTCATAAATACAATGCCCTCTCTTTCCGAACACGTCGGCATTTCTAAAAATATTATTAAATGCAATTTTTCCCCTTCCTCATGTGTTTCCCCTATTCCGTTCCCCCTCTGCGCGTTGTTTGAGGGAACCCACGGAACTGCTCCGCAGGGGGCAACACTCGGTCTTCGGATAGATAGGTATCGTTCACTTGTTATATCACACACTTTGTGCGCCGCTACGCAACAACATGGCGCAGTCGCGTGTACTACACACAAGGCTCCCACACACAAAAGACAAGCGAACAAAAATTTGATTTATAAGATGAAAGCGCAGTCTTTTGTGTGAAGGGAAAAAGGAACACCAAGGCAAAAAGCAAACAATTGACACAAGTGGCAATTGTGGCTAAAAGCCTTGTGTGTGACGCAACCTCGACGCTCGATACACTCGTCGCCTTGCGACTCGAAGCTACGAATAAGCACATACCATTAACAAGTACGCTTTGAATAAGCAAATTGCGTGTATAAGTAGTCTTCGATTGAGTGTTCGTCAATTAGTCCGCTCGATAAACTCGCGGACGGCGGTTTCTATTCCGTTTTCAAACACGCACATTTCGCCAATAAGTGCGCTGTTAAATATTCCATATTTTGTCAAAAGGATAAGCGCAATAAACAGATGAATGACGCGGAAGCGCCCCGAGGAGTGCAAACCCAACGTACAAAACGTACGTGATTTGCAAAACTCGGGGCGCTAACAAAGTCAGTCGCTGTTTAGTGCGCTTAGCCCAATAGGCCATCGACGCCGAGCACTTGACCGGTAATATATCCGTTTTCGGCTAAAAACAATATGGCGGAAGCAACTTCTTCGGGTTTGCCGAGACGGCCGAGAGGAATGGAGTTTTGACACAAATCCTCGATTTCCGCATCGGAATAGACTTTCATCATATCCGTATCGATTGCACCGGGAGCTACCGCATTTACTCGTACACCCGACGGGGCAACTTCTTTGGCAAGTGCCTTGGTAAAGCCGATGATTGCGGACTTCGTGGAAGAATACGCCACTTCCATACTTGCGCCCTTCACTCCCCACACGGAGGAAACGTTGACGACCGCACCATCACCTCTTGACATCATGTCGGCAATCACCGCTTTGGTAACGTTGAAAGTCCCGTTGACGTTGACGTCAAAGAGTTTTTTCCACTCGTCAAGGGAAAAGTCTATTAAAAGTCCGCTTTTGGCAATGCCCGCGTTGTTGACAAGGATATCTATCTTCCCAAAGCGTTTTTTGACGGAATTTACCGCGTTTTGCACGCTTTGCTCGTCGGAAACGTCGCACCAATCCGCAAAAACACCGCCAAACTCGTCGTTTAGCGATTTTTCGAGGGCAAGAGCCTTGTCTTTTGAGTGGTTGTAGGTGAAAGCGACGTTGTATTTGCCCGCGCTCATACGCACGACTGCTTCACCGATACCGCGACTTCCGCCGGTGATAAAGATAGTTCTAGTCATAATATATGTGCCTATGGCACGGTGATATTGCACCGTAGGTGCAGTGATATTGCGACTTTGTCGCAGTGATATTTTTAGCCTTTGGCTAAAAGTGATATTCGCACTTCGTGCGAGTTGTGGTTATTCCGCATTTCGCTATGCTGGATTCCCACGCTATCGCTCGGAATGACAATATGGAATATTCCGTATAAAACACCAAACAGACAATCTTGCGGAATTGTCGCAGCGTTTTTATTTCTGCTCGAATTGATAGCAAAAGATTGTCTGTGCGGTTAGTTAAGCAATAAACCTAGCGTGGCTCTTGGCAATACGCATAAGTGCGCGTTGCCATTGCCACATCGACGGTTTTTGCGTGCATTCGGCGCAATTACTTCTCTTCTTTCTCGGGTCTGCCGATGCCGATATAAGTGCTTTTCGCATCTTTGACGTCCTTGTCAAACGTGACGAGGTTGATGGTGTGCAAATAATTGTCGTCATCAGTTGCAAAGAAGAAGAAATCGTTACCGACAAAGTCGAGTTTGAGACCATCTGTCTTGATGCTTTCGTTTTCCATCACGGTTTTGACGTTATCTGCCGTCTTGTAAGGAATTGCGTAAAGTGCTTTTGCGGAAGAAGAATCCGTGAAGTACACGAGACCGTCTTTGACATACCAAACGGTTTGAGAAGTGGTGGTCACTTGGACGGGTTCGCTCGTGCCGTTGTACCAGCAATATACGCTTTCGTTGTTGTATGCAAGCGCGCCGTCTTCAAAACCGAGCGGGAATACCGTGGTCTTTGCACCGATGTTGAGGAGTCTTTCCTTATCGGCGTTAACTTCACTTGCCTTTGCCATGAACAATCCGTCCGTGGTGCTGGTGCCGTTGAGAGTGTGGGCCTTGGTGTAGTAGAGCGTTGCACTGCCGTCGTTTTCAACGAACATTGTGACGAGGGAGAACTTGAAAACGTTGAGCGGATCGCCCGTGACGTTCTCGGTGTAGGTATTCTTGGTCGCGATAGTACGAGTTTCACCTGCGAGCGTAGAAGCGCAGAGGTTGTTGTAGTTCATATAACTTTCCTCTGTGGGTGCGTTTTGCGTGTAGTAGAACTCGTTGCAATCATACTTCCATGCGACGCCGGTGACGTTCTCTGCAAGAGTGCCTTTGACTGCGCCTTTGCCGTTGTCGATGTTCTTGTTGGTCTTCATTCCGGAGAAATCGATGTAGCTGATTTTACTGCTCTCGTAGTAGTATACGCGGCTCGGAGTGAAGAGATATTCGGAAGAACGAGTGCCGATCGTGCCGATGAGTTGCGTTACGCTACCGTCGATTTTGGTGCGCATAAAGTCGGTGTTGGAGGTGGAAGCAGTGCCGTTTTTGTCTTTGTCGACGTTGGGCGTCGCATAGTAAACCCATTCACCGAAAATCGCGATACCGCCATTTGCGGAAGAGTTGTAAACACTCTTGGGAACGAGCACTTTGGAAGTGCTATTGTCGATTTTTCCGTCTTTGTACTCTGCACGGACGATGCCTTGTTTGGTGGCTGCGCCCCACGTCGCGTCTGCGTCTGCGCCGACGTAACCGTTGATGAAGTACACGTAATTGCCTTGTTTTACGACGTAACCGCCGTTGGACTCAACCTTTGCGGATGCGTCTCCGCCGCCGATGGCGTCCATCTTGTACGGGTTGCAAGCAACGAGACATACGATGCAAACTGCAAGGATAAGCGTTGCCGCAATTGCGCTCAAAATTTTCTTTTTCATTATATTTCTCCTGGTGACAAAGTCACTTTTGATATTTCTTATTTTTCCTCTTTGGGCATATCTATTTTGATATGCACTTCTCTAAGTTGCTTCTCGGTGACGGTGGACGGTGCGCCCATAAGCACGTCGCGTGCGTTTCTGTCCATCGGGAAGGTGATAATCTCTCTTATGCTCGGCTCGTTGGCAAGCAACATTACGATACGGTCAACGCCCGGTGCGATACCCGCGTGAGGCGGTGCGCCGAATTTGAACGCATTGTAAAGAGCGGAGAATTTTTCCTCGATGACGTCTTTGCCGTAGCCGACGATTTCAAACGCCCTTTCCATAATGGCGGGTTCGTGATTTCTCACCGCACCCGAGCTCAATTCCACGCCGTTGACGACGCTGTCGTATTGATATGCGACGATGTCGAGCGGGTCTTTGTTGTTGAGTGCGTCAAGTCCGCCTTGTGGCATTGAGAACGGATTGTGGCAGAAGCCGAGCACTCCCTCGTCGTCGTATTCGTACATCGGGAAGTCCACTATCCAGCAGAAACGGAACGCGTTCTTTTCAAGCAAATCGAGTCCGACGCCCAATTCCGTGCGAACGTAGCCCGCTTGCTTTTCAACGCCCTTTTCCTCTGCCAAAATCGCGACAAATCCGCCCGCTTTGAGCCCGAGTCTTTCTACGAGTGCGTCTTTGCTGTCGGCAAGGAATTTTGCGATTCCCCCCGCAAGTTCGCCCTTCTCGTCGAGCTTGAACCAATACATATTGCTTGCGCCGTTTTGTTTGGACTTTTCTACGAGTGCGTCAATCCACTTCCTCGTCTCTTTGAAGTCGTTGACGGCGATTGCCTTTATCGTCTTGCCTTTCTCGAAGAAAGGTGCTTTTTCGCTCAAAATATCCGTGACGTCATTGATGATGAGGGGGTTGCGGAGGTCGGGTTTGTCCGAGCCGTAATCTCTCATCGCGTCGCGATAGGTAATTCTACGGAAAGGACCTTGGTCAACCTTGTATCCCTCGGGAGAGAATTCTTTGAAAACACCGCTCAAAACGTCTTCCATAACCGTGAAAACGTCTTCTTGCGTCGCAAAACACATCTCGGTGTCGAGTTGGTAGAACTCACCGGGGCTTCTGTCCGCACGCGCGTCCTCGTCTCTGAAACAAGGTGCGATTTGGAAGTATTTGTCAAAGCCCGACGCCATAAGCAATTGCTTATATTGTTGCGGTGCCTGCGGAAGCGCATAGAAGTGTCCGGGATAAAGTCTGGACGGCACGATATAGTCTCTTGCGCCCTCGGGGGAGCTTGACGTAAGGATTGGCGTGGTGATTTCCAAAAATCCGAGAGAGGTCATCTTGTTGCGAAGCCAACTTACCACTTTGGAGCGGAATACGATTTTGGCCTTCACGTCCGGATTTCTCAAATCGAGAAAACGGTATTTGAGGCGAACGTCTTCTCTGGATTGAGTGCTGGTGGCAATCTCAAACGGAAGAAGCTCGTAGCACTTGCCCAAAAGTTCAATCTTTTCGGGCTCGATTTCAATCATACCCGTAGGCATTTCTTTGTTTGGCGCACTGCGAAGCACCACTTTACCCTCAATGGATATAGTGCTTTCGCGAGGGATAGCGCGGATTTGCTCTTTTTTGTCTTCATCGGTTACCACGGCTTGCGTATATCCGTAGTAGTCACGCAATACGAAAAAGATAACCGCACCGAGGTCGCGGACGCTTGAAAGCCAACCGCAAAGCTTGACGTGTTTGCCCTCGTCTGATTGACGCAATTCGCCACAATTGTGAGTTCTTAGTTCCATATACACCTTTTAAGTATAAGATTTTGTATTTTTACAGCAGGTTTATACCCGCTTTTTCACATTTTTCGTGCATTTCGTCCGGCCACAGGCTCGACTGCACCTCTCCTATATGCGCCTTTTGCAAAAGCAACATACATAGCCTAGATTGCCCTATTCCGCCGCCTATGGTGAGAGGTAAATTCCCGCTTGCGACGTCCTTATGGTAGGCGTTGTTCATTCTGTCCGTCGCGCCTGCCTCCGCAAGTTGCTTTGCAAGGCTTTGCGCGTCTACCCTTATGCCCATAGAGGATATCTCTATACTCTCTTTAAGCACCTCGTCGTAAAAGAGGATATCTCCGTTGAGCGACCAATCGTCGTAGTCGGGTGCTCTTCCGTCGTGGCGAGTGCCGTTTGAAAGCAGTCCGCCGATGTTCATAAGAAACACCGTTCCGTATTCCTTGGCAAGCGCGCTTTCTCTTGCGTGCGAGTCGAGGTCGGGATATCTGTCGAGTGCCTCTTGCGTCGTGACGAAAGTCACTTCGCGTTTGAGGTTGAGGTCTATACAAGGAAAAGCCATTTTGGTCTCTTCCAGCGTGTCTACGATTGCTCCGACGATACGCGACACTATCATTTTTAGGAAGTCGGCATTGCGTTGTTGCTCGCTTATCACCATCTCCCAATCCCATTGATCGACGTATATCGAGTGGAGATTGTCGCACTTGTCGTCGCGACGAATAGCGTTCATATCCGTATATATGCCCTCTCCGCTACGAAAACCGTACCTTTTGAGTGCGATACGCTTCCATTTGGCAAGGGAGTGGACTATTTCCGCTTCCGTGCCGTCTTGTTCGCGAATATCGAAACGCACTGCTCTTTCAACGCCGTTGAGGTCGTCGTTTACGCCCGTATTGCTCTTTACAAACAAGGGCGCAGACACTCTTTCGAAGCCGAAGTTCTTGACGAAGTTGCGCTGAAAGGCGTCTTTTACGTATTTTATTGCCTTTTCCGTCTCGCGTATTGTCTGCTTGGAACGATAGTCGCCGGGTATTTTGAGATTGTACATTTTCACCTCACTCTTCCGCTATTGCGAAAGCCCCCTTACCTTTGCGATTTTTCCACTTTCTACGGCGTTACGCCATCAAATCTCCCGCCGTCCTCGAATAAAGTTGTACGTCGCGGATATTGCCGATGCCCGTCACATACATAAGGATACGTTCCAGACCGAGGCCGAACCCGCTGTGCGGTACGCTTCCGTATTTTCTCAAATCCATATAGCCTGTGTAATCGTCGAGGTTCATACCTCTTTCGACCATCGCTTGTTTGAGTTTGTCATAGTCCGCTTCGCGCTCGCTGCACCCGATGATTTCACCCACGCCGGGCACGAGCAAATCCGTTGCCGCAACGGTGAGTCCGTCATCGTTTTGCTTCATATAGAAAGACTTGATCTTCTTGGGATAGTTGATGACGAATACGGGTTTGTTGAAAACCTTTTCCGTAATGTATCTCTCGTGTTCGCTTTGAAGGTCGAGACCCCACTCCACGGGATAAGCAAATTCGACTTTGCTCTCTTTGAGGATATCGATTGCCTTGGAATAATCGAGGATAACGAAATCGCTGTCCACGACGTGTTGGAGTTTGTCTTTCAGACCGGGTTCGAACGCTTTTTCGAAGAACGCTATCTCGTCGGGGCACTCTTCTAGCACTGCTTTGATGATGTACTTTATCATCTTGGTTGCAATCTCGATGATGTCGGGAAGTTTTGCAAAAGCCACTTCGGGCTCGCATTGCCAAAATTCCGCCGCGTGTCTCGGCGTGTTGCTGTTCTCCGCCCTAAACGTAGGACCGAACGTGTAAATCTTGCCCATTGCCATTGCCGCAACTTCGCCTTCGAGTTGTCCGCTGACGGTAAGTCCCGCTTTGCGACGGAAGAAATCGTTTGCGATATACTCCGCCTCGTCTTTGGCAAGGATTGCGTCTTTGTAATTTTGAGTGGTTACTCTGAAAATCTCACCCGCACCCTCGCAGTCACTGCCCGTAATTATGGGAGTATGAACATAGGTGTAGCCGTTCTCTTGGAAGAAACGGTGAATTGCGAAACTGAGCTTAGAACGCACGCGAAGCATTGCGTTCATCGTATTGGTACGGGGACGCAAATGCGGAATGGTGCGCAAGAACTCCATAGTATGATACTTCTTTTGAAGCGGATAATCTTGCGGACAATCACCGAGAAGCGTTATCTCTTTGGCGTTGAGTTCGTACTCGCCCTCTTTCATTGCGGGGACGACTACGCCGTCAACGGATACGGATACGCCGTTTTTCAAGACCGACGCAAGTGCGGTCGGCTCAAACTCGGATTTATCGATGACGATTTGCAAATGTTTGAGCGACGTGCCGTCGTTGAGTGCCAAAAACGCCATCGTTTTGCTGTCGCGAGCGGAACGTACCCAGCCTGCGACGTTGACTTGTTTGCCTTCGTACTCCTTACCGTCGGTAAGAATACGTGTAATGTCGATGTTTTGCATACAATTACCTCATTATGTTAAATAATTATATAAACAAAACTCGTGTTTGTAAAGTAATTTTGCGCGTTTTGGCGCGCGGGCGCGCATATATACGCCAAAAGTTGACTATCAAGGCACTTTGCACTATAATACGAGCGAGGTGAAACTTATGTATGACGTTATAATTATCGGCGGCGGTCCTGCGGGCCTTTGTGCGGGAATATACTCGGCAAGAGGCGGGCTCAAAACCGCAATTATCGAAAGTAAGAGTATCGGCGGACAAGCGCAAACCGCGCACGAAATCCAAAACTACCCCGGCATAAAGGCAATCGGCGGATTTGACCTTTGCTACGCCATGATGGAACAATGCACGTCTTTCGGCGTGGACTTCGTCTTTGACAAAATCACCGCTTGCGACTTGAAAAACAAAAAAATCACGCTCGAAAGCGGAAACGAGTTGAGCGCAAAATTTATAATTATCGCAACGGGCGCAAGCCCGAGAAAACTGGACGTAGAAAACGAAAACCGTTTTCTCGGCAAAGGCGTAAGTTATTGCGCCACTTGCGACGGTGCGTTTTTCAAGGGAAAAACCGTTGCCGTGATAGGCGGCGGAAATACCGCGGTAGAAGACGCACTATATCTTGAAAAACTTGCAAGCAAGGTGTATCTCGTTCACCGCAGAGACGCTTTGCGCGCGGACAAAATACTTTGCGACAGACTTGCAAAAAGCACCGTCAAAGTGATGTGGGACAGCGTGGTGCAAAATCTTGACGGCAACGACAATTTGTCCAAAATGACACTTAAAAATGTCAAAAACGACACATTAACCACCGTTTTGGTTGACGGAGTGTTTGTTGCGGTGGGACAAATTCCCGAGTCAAACCTCTTTGACGAGGTGCAAAAAACAAGCAACGGATATATCATCACGGACGAGAAAATGCGCACTGATATAGACGGTATTTTTGCCGTAGGCGACGTGAGAGACAAGGCTCTTAGACAAGTCGTCACCGCTTGCGCCGACGGTGCGATAGCGGGCGCGATTTGCGCACAGGAAGCGTAATGTTTTTTCAAAACGGCGACGGAAAAGAGCGAGAAAATTTCGCTCTTTTTTGTTTGGCGTTGTCTTTATGCAGACGTTTTTACCACCGCTTCTCGTGTTTGTTCTTTTTGATTTTTCTTATATCGTTTTATTCTCGCCTAATCGTCGATTTCGTGCAAATATTTCATTTTTCGACAAAATCTCGTGCGCTTTGACATCGCTATTTTCATATAGTGATTATATGCATTATTTCGGTACTGACGGTATAAGGAACAAAGCGGATACGCTTATAAGTGCGGATATTCCGTATTTTTTGGGCAAGGCCGTTTCGCAAAAAGGCGGAAAGGTCATCGTTGCGCGCGACGTGAGAGAAAGTTCGAAAGAGATAGAAAAGCAGTTGTGCAAAGGCTTGCTGGAAGGCTCGGCGCAAATTTGGCTTACGGGCGTACTCCCCACCCCCGCCCTTGCGTACACCGCACAATCGCAAAAAGCGGACTGCGCGATTATGATAACCGCGTCGCACAATCCGCCCGAATTCAACGGGCTCAAAGTGTTCGGCAAAGGCGGACGAAAGCTCTCAAACGAGGAAGAGTGCGCACTCGACGAAGCAATATTCTCGCTTATGAACAATCCGACGGACGAGTCCACGGCGTTTTTATACGAGGATTTGTGCGCGGATACGCTGACGGAGGACGAGATTTTGAGCGATTTGCATATCACGCCGTCCGTGAAAAATCACCGCATACGAATAGTTGACGGTGCGGAGTTTTTGTACGCAAAGCACATAAAGTCTATGTTTCCTCGCTTTGACGGATACAAAATTCGTCTCGATTGCGCCTACGGGTGTTTTGCCTCGCTTGCGCCCGCGGTGTTTATGTCGCTTGGTGCGGTTGTGTGCGCGGAGCATAACTTCCGTGACGGAGAAAAGGTCAACGTCGGGTGCGGAAGCACGCATATAGAAGAGTTTGCAAGGCGTGTGAAGAAGGACGAAATCGGTTTTGCCTTCGACGGAGACGGAGACAGAGTTCTCGGAGTGGTAGACGGCAAGGTTTACGACGGAGACGCTATGTTACTTGCGCTTTCCACGCTTTATAGACTGCAAGGAAAACTCAAAAAGAGATTCGTCGTCGGCACTATTTTGACGGGTACGAAACTTCAACGCGAACTTGCCTACCACAACACCGCCCTCATCCGCACGGATGTCGGAGACAAACATATTCTCGACGCGCTAAATGCGCAAGGGTGCTTGCTCGGCGGTGAAAAAAGCGGACATATCCTTATGCTCGACAGAGCAAATACGGGTGACGGGCTTATCACCGCATTAAGTATTTTGGAAGTCAAACGCACGCTCGGAAGTCTGCCAAAATACACGCCCTACCCTATGCTCGAATTCAATATAACCGCCCAAAATCCGTCCCAAACCATAATAGGCGACGACTTCCAAGCCAAAATCACCGCCGTCAACGACCTTTACGCAAACAGCGGGCGTCTCATCGTCCGTCCCAGCGGAACAGAGCCGTATATCCGCGTGACCTACGAGTGCTTCGTGTCGGAATATAAGATGATATTCGAGGATATTAGAAAAATTATGATCGGAAGCGGAAATTAATAATTAATAATTGCGGAATATTCAGTTAGTGTACAGAGTACAGTTCAACTCATTAAATGCAATTACCCCCTCTTTCCGGACACGCCGGCATTTATAAAAATAAATATTTAATGCAATTTTCCCTTTTCCTCAAGGTGTTTTCCCTATCGCCGTTCCCCCTCCGCGCTTTGCTTGAGGGAACCCACGACGACCGCGTAGCGGGGGACAACACTCGGCACGCGCATAGATAGGGACATTTCCCTTATTATGTCACTCGTTCGCCAACGAAAAGAACAACACTCGTTGGCTCACTTGTACTTATCGTCAAGCTTGGCGCTCGATGCGGTCGGCGCCCTGCGCCTCCAACTCCGAATGGGCACATACCGTTTATAAGTAGACTTTAACGAAGTATATCGCTTAATGACGCCATAATATAAAGCCGTCAAAGAGATATATAACGCGAAAGCGCAAAATTTTTCAAAAACCCAACGTACTTGGCGTACGTGATTTTTGTAAAATGACCGCTGACAAAGTTTGAAAACGAAAATATTTTATGGAACAAAACGGATAAAGAACAAGGAAGAGCCACCCGAACAGCAACCCTAGTTTACTAAACGTAAATGAGTTCGAACATAAATTAGAGATATAAATATTTTATGGTGTAAAACGGATGAAGAACAAGGCAACACCCGTCCGAAACAAAACCAAACGTACTTATGGTACGTGATTTTGGAGCGGACGGGTGTTAACGCAGTTATTCGCCGTTTTACGCCATAAAATGCAAACGACCTCGGGTGATACACCCAAAGTCGCTCGCTATGATAAGGGGGAAAATTATGAGTTATTTTGGTTCGGGAGCCTTTCGTTTCCCGATTACATTTACATATTATGCCCAAAAGAATTATTTGTCAAGGGGTTTTTGTAAATTTTTTTAAATTTTTTTGCAAATTTTGCAAATTTCTTTACAAAAACATTAAAAACTTTTAACAATTTATGCAAGATTTGTGCAAAATTGTGATTTGGATTGTTTGCAAAACCGCTGTTTTTGCAAGAAAAATCCTACAAAAAACACCGTTTTTATGAAAATCGGCATTCTAATTGGGTGTTTTTAAAAACGCATAATTCCGAGATTTAAAAAACAAAGCTTTTTGTATATCTAACGCTATCAATCGTTGATTTTTGAGTGAGTTTTATAAAAACGTTTTGTCAGAATATGAATTTTTAAGAAAATTTATTTTTGCTCGGCTTTAAGTCGTTTTCGCAAAAAAGAAAAAGCGCCGATTGACGCTTTTATCTATACTTTTTGAATTTTATCGCAATGCGACTATCAAGACTGCGATGTCCGCAGGTGATACACCCGATATTCTTGACGCTTGACCGAGGTTGAGCGGACGGATTTCGGAAAGTTTTTGCCTTGCCTCGATGCGCAACGCCTTGATTGAATCGTAATCGAAGTCTTTGGGGATAAGTTTGCCTTCCAATCTCTTTTGCTCGTTGATTGCGGATTGTTCCTTTTTGAGATAACCCTCGTATTTGAGCTCGATTACCGCTGCCTTCAACGCTTCGTCGTCGCACTCGAAGTCGATAAATCTTCTCAAATCTCGTGCTTCCACGCTCGGACGTCTGCAAATTTCCACAAAGGTCGGAGTCTTTTGAGGCATCTCTTCACCGAGTTCCCCAAACAAGCCCTCGACAATATCTCTCGGCATAGTCTTGGACGAGAACTCGATAACGCGCTCTATCATTGCCTTTTTGTCGAGCATATGTTGATATCGAGCGTCGTCGACAAGACCTATTTCTCTCCCTACGGGCGTGAGGCGCATATCCGCGTTGTCTTGGCGCAAGAATATGCGGTGCTCCGCTCGCGCGGTCATCATTCTATACGGCTCGTTCGTTCCCTTGGTGACGAGATCGTCGATAAGCACGCCTATATACGCTTGGTCTCTACGCAACACGAGAGGTTCTTTGCCGTCTATCTTTCTCGATGCGTTGATACCTGCGATAAGACCTTGCGCCGCCGCCTCTTCGTATCCGCTGCTTCCGTTCATCTGTCCCGCGGAGAACAATCCCTCAATCGCTTTGTTTTCAAGCGAGGGATACATACCGAGCGGGTCGAGACAATCGTATTCGATGGCATAGCCGTATTTGGCAAAACGGCAGTTTTCAAGGCCGGGCAAAGTGCGATACATCTGCTCTTGCACGTCGTGGGGCAAGGACGTCGACATACCTTGTATATACATCTCCTCGCTGTCCGCGCCCTCCGGTTCGACAAAAATTTGGTGTCTTTCCTTATCCTTGAACCGCATAACTTTGGTTTCGATGGACGGGCAATATCTCGGTCCTACCGATTGTATCGTGCCGTTGTAAAGCGGAGAACGGTCTATATTATCAAGAATAATCTCGTGTGTTTTGGCGTTGGTGTAAGTAAGCCAGCACGGCTCTTCCTTAAAAACCTCGTGAGGCGACATAAAAGAAAATCTGTCGCTATCGTCCCCTCTTTGAATTTCCATCTTGGAAAAGTCTATACTGTCGCGATAAATTCTCGCAGGCGTTCCCGTCTTGAAACGGCGCATGGGCACTCCGAGTTTTACGAGGCTGTCCGTGAGATGTCGTGCGCTTTCAAATCCGCTCGGCCCGCTCTTTTTGACGTAATCACCGATGATAATAGCACCGTTGAGATACACGCCCGTTGCAAGCACCACCGCTTTGCAAGCGTACTCTTCACCGTCCGTCGTGCGCACGGCACATACTTTGCCGTCATTTGCCACGACTTCACTTGCCTCTTTGTCGAGCACGGTGAGGTTGGGCTGATTTTGTACGATGTCAAGCATAAGAGAGTGATAAACGGCTTTATCCTCTTGTCCTCTCAACGAGAACACTGCAGGACCTTTTGCGGAATTGAGCGTCTTGATTTGAAGAAGTGCTTTGTCCGCCGAAAGTCCCATTTGACCGCCGAGCGCGTCCACCTCTTTGACGAGATGTCCCTTTGCCGTTCCGCCGATTGCAGGATTGCAAGGCATCAAAGAAACGGTGCCGTAGTCGAGGCACAGCATAAGCGTTTTTTTATTGAGTCTTGCTAGTGCAAGCGAGGCTTCGACACCCGCGTGTCCGCCTCCGATTACGACAGCATCAAATTTTTGCATAATTCCAAAATTGCGATTACTCGCAAAAATTATTATCTTTATACGGCAAATCCTTTGCGTATTATCACTCGAATTGCCGTGATTTTTCGTTATATTTAAGTTAGTATTTTATTTAGTGTTTTATTTATATTTTTCTCTATTGCGGATATCGCTATCGTTGCGGACTTTTATTTACCCACGCAAAAACGAGAGAATATACTGTCAACGACGTCTTGCGTTGCGGTCTTACCCGTGATTTCTCCGAGTGAGTCGTAAGCGCGTCTCAAATCGATAAGCGTGCAATCGATTGTATCGTCAAGCGACTCAATCGCACTTTCAAGTGCCGTTTTGGCTTGATAAAGTGCCGATACGTGCCTTTGAGACGTAATTATCTCTCCACCTTCGACTTTGTCTTCTTTATATAAAGACGCTATTGCGTGCGCAAGCGCATCGACGCCTTTGCCCGTCTTGGCACTTATCTCGAATTGGTCGTTTTGGGTGTGTTTTCCAAAGCCGGTCTCGTCGCATTTATTGAACACGTCGAATACGATTACGCCATCGGGAAGTTCGATATCGTCCTTTTCTCCGCTCGTAGTATCTATAACGTGCAAAATCACATCCGCACCCTCAAAGGCTTTCTTTGCGCGCTCTATGCCCTTGCTTTCGACGATGTCGTCGCTATTGCGTATGCCCGCCGTGTCGATAAGATTTATCTTGACTCCATCACATTCAAAACTGTCCTCAACCGTGTCTCTCGTCGTGCCCGCAACGTCCGTAACTATGGCCCTGTCCTCTTTGAGAAGCGCATTCATAAGCGAGGATTTGCCTGCGTTGGCGTTGCCTGCAAGCGCAACGTTTATGCCGTATTTTGCAATCTTTCCGCTCTTTGCAGTGGCTATAAGCGCGTTGACCTCGTCAAGAACTCCGTTCACTTCGTCGGGAAGCGCCGGCAAAACCTCGTCTTCCATTTCGTCGGGATAATCGAGAGTTGCTTCAAGAGTGGCAATTATCTTTTCAAGCTCGTCGCAAATGGAATTTATCTTTTTGGACACATCGCCTTGCATAAGTCGATAAGCTGCTTTTACACCCGCCGCACTCTCTGCTTGTATCATATCGATGACGCCCTCCGCATCGGCAAGAGAAAGTCGTCCGTTGAGAAACGCGCGCTTGGTGAACTCGCCGTTCTTTGCCATAACCGCGCCGTTTTTTAGAAGCGTATCGAGTGCGCCTTGCATAATACGCACGCCTCCGTGCAGATAGAATTCAACAGAATCTTCGCCCGTATACGCGCGTGCGCCCGGGAAGTATACGGCGTAACCCTTGTCGCAAAACTCGGTGGCGTGGAAAGTGCCGAAGTTCATCATAAGCGGTTTCCAGTTTTGCTTCACGCCTTGAACATGACAAACAGTCCCGTCGTCCTTGACGGGATGCGCAAAATAGAAAATGGCATCGGCGATGCGCAGTGCTTCCTCGCCGGAAACACGTACTATGCCGATACCACCTGCACCTATCGGTGATGAAATTGCAGCTATCGTACTCATTTTAGAATTTCTTCTTTCCGCCAAAGCTCTTGAATTTGGGCGGGCCGGATTGCACTGCGGGCTTGACGAAATCGTCTTGCTCGGTGAAATATCCGCGATATACTCTTCCGTCTTCGACTTCGACCTCTTCTTCACGCGGTTTGCGTTCGCGACGGTCGTTCCTTCTGTCGTCGCGTCTGCCCTTGCCGTTGGAATTACGGTCTCTTCGGTCGCTTCTTCCGCCTTTGCGAGAGTCTTTTCTCGGCTCGCGCTCTCCGTTTTTGATGGGGCGTTGGTCTTTGAGTTCCACACCCTTGGGGATAATGACGATATATCTTTGAGGTTCTTCACCCTCGCTTTCGGTATCCGCGATTTCGCTGTCCGCAAGCGCACTGTGAATAATGCGTCTTTCAAACGGGTTCATCGGTTCAAGCGCAATCTTACGGCACAAACGCACAGCCTTTTGAGCAAGTTTCTCTGCAAGTGCGGTGAGTGTTTCTTTGCGTTTTTCGCGATAGTTTTCGCAATCCACTACGACCTTTTTAAAGTCGCATTTATGCTCGTTGAGGAAGGTGAGCGCAAGATATTGAAATGCGTCGAGCGCCTCTCCTCTGTATCCGATTGCCACACCGCTGTCGTCGCCTTGAATGGTGATGTAAAGAGTGTTGTCTTTCTCTTCCACCGTCGCGCGAGAGGTGAGCCCCATACGTTCAAGCGTGCCGTTGATAAACTCTGCCATCTTGTCGGCTATGGTGTCTTTGACGGTAACTCTGACTTTTGCCTTGGAGAACAATCCGCCCTTGGCAAGCACCTCGACGTCAACCTTGTCTCTCGACACCCCGAGTTCCACCAACGCCTTTTCGACGGCAATATCCACCGACGACGCTTGTGTTTCTACTGATTTTTCCATTTTAACTCCTATCTTTTGGCAACGCCCTTGTCGCCTTCTCTCTTAACGTCCACGATTTTTGCAATGAGATTGAACGTCAATTGGAACAATATCGCGCAAAGCGAACTCGTGAACATATAAAGCGCAAACGCGCCCGAATAGAAGAGTGCAAACACACCGAACATAATCGGCATAATATATTGCATCATCTTCATCGATTGTTGTTGTGCTTTGGCTTTGGCTTTGTCTGCCGCTTCGCCCTCTGCTTTGGGTGCCGGCGCCGGCGGTTGACCTTGCGCCTTGGACATAAGCACGGTTGAGAGCAAACTCAATGCAATGGACAATACCGGCAATATGAGAAGGCCGTTCCATTTGCCGCCTTTGCCGTATCCGCCCGTGCCGAGCACTTTTGCCATAACGATGTTGTACTCGTCCTTGGTGATACCCGTAAGTTTTGAAGTAGCCATACCCGATTGACCGGTGACGGTTTCAAAATCGGGAACGGATTTTGCCCAGTTGTCGGACACGAAAATATTTTTTATCCAAAGCCAGCTTCTTATCTTGACCTGCTCGTCGGAATAATAGACTTTGTAGACCGCGTCTTGCGCATTGCTCCGTGCCTCGGCAAGGAAATTCGCACCTTCCGTCGTTTTAAGAATGTCGTCCAAATCGTATTTGCCGTCTTCGCCTGCATTTGGTCTGATTACGCTTGCATCGTCTTTTCTTTCTTCGATTTGTTGAGAGATGGATGCGTCATAGGCATTGACACACTCTTTGTAGTCTTTGGCAAATTGATAGCCGACCATTTGTCTAAACCCAGCAAACACGACGAAAAATACGACAAACGTGATTATCGTGGGCAAGCACATGCCGAACGTGGAATATTTTTCCTTTTTATAAAGCGCCATTTGCTCTTGTTGCAAGCGTTGCTTGTCGTCGGCGTATCTCTCTTGCAATACTTCGAGTTGCGGACGCATACGTTCCATTGCCTTGCTGTTTTTTCTGGCGATTACTTTTTGCCAGATGTCAAACGGGGAAAGGATAAGACGCAAAACGACCGTGAACAAAACGACGGTCCAACCGAAACTTTCCGTTCCGCCGCCGAGCGCATTGTTCATAACAATCATGAATTTTGCCATAAAGTGCGTCGGTTCGCTTACCTTCTCGCCGACCACGCTGTACGAGTTGTCACTGTTGCAAGCAACCAAAATACAGCAAAGTATCGCGATCATTGCCGCGATAAGATATACTTGTATTTTACGCTTTTGCGGATAACTCAAATTAGCCATTTGATTCTTCCTCGATAATTCTCTTTAACGGGATCAAAACCGCCTTTTGCAAACGGCGTACATCTCAAAAGTCGCTCTATTGTGAGCAAAATTCCGATAAACGCGCCCCATTTGCTTATCGCGTCGTACGAATACATCGAACACGTGGGTGTGTACGCGCAATGATTGCCCGTAATCGGGGACAATGTGCGCTTGTACAAAAGTAGCAACCAAAGGCAAAACCTCTTTATCATTGCAACTTCCCCGCTTTTTTGAAAGCGTATTCGACGGATTGACACACGTCTCGATACATCTTGTCCGCAATCGACGGATATGCCACGATTACGTACATATATCCGGTGTCGATATTGGCCTCGATAGGTTTGATTGCCTCGCGAAGAAGTCGTTTTACACGATTGCGTGTAACCGCTCCGCCAACCTTTTTGGACACCGAAAGACCGATTTTCAATCCTTCATTGGATTTGGCACTCAAAAGCAATAGGTCTCTTGCAGAGGCTTTTTCACCTTTGCGATAAACGTAGGCAAACGACGCTCTTTTTTTGAGTCTATATTGCTTTTGCATATCAATCGTTATGCGCTGAGTTTCTTTCTGCCTCTGTTGCGACGTCTTTTGAGAACGTTTCTGCCGGACTTGGTGGACATTCTTTCACGGAATCCGTGGACTTTGCTTCTTTGTCTTTTCTTGGGTTGGTAGGTTTGTTTCATGTTGATATTCCTCCGTCTTTTAGGACTTTTATTTTTTATTTTATGCGCACGTATAAATATATAAATGCTTAAACATTATAAATAAAACAAAAGATAGTGTCAAGCGAAAGAGCAAAAATCATCGCCAAGGCAACGGCAACCGCCAAAAATGCGTATTTTTGCTTAAATTTTATCTTATACTTTGATTATTTTTGGCGATTGCCGAGAGCCTTGCTTGATTTATTGCTCTACTACCGCGCAATCGATACACGCTATCAGTTCAAGCAAGGGTAAGTACTCCCGCCACAATTTCGCTATATCGCTTGCTTGGTGTGTACGGCTGACGCCTTGATTCCCACGCTTCGCTCGGAATGACTATATTGGTGGGACACCCACACCCGAACGGAAGCTTATACGGAGCGTTCTTATTATCAGAATGCACTCGTTTGAAAACAGAAATGGAACCGCCGCCCGCGAACTTGTATAGCGGACTAAAAATGACGCGTGCTCATTCAAAGCGTACCTATAAACGGAATGTGTAACTTCGGAGACGGAACTCGAACCGCAAGGCGGTGAGCGAATGAGCGCCGAGCTTGACGAAAAGTACAAGTGAGCCAACGAGTGTTGTTCTTTTCGTTGGCGAACGAGTGGCATAACGAGAGAAATGCCCCTATCTATGCGAGTGCCGATTGTCTCCCCCGCGAGCGAGGGGTACTCTTGTAGAGAATTGTCCCTATACGAGTGGTGGGAGAAATGCCGGCGTGTCCGGAAAGAGGGGGGGTATTGTATTTAAGGAGTTACGACAAAAACACATAAAAGAGCCGTCCGAACGGCAACCCTAATTTACTAAGCGTAAATGAGTTGACGTGCGGACGGCTCTGCCGCAGTTATTCGCCGTTTAGAGAAATTCTATGTGAGCGTGCCATTTAGATGCATAACGAGAAAGCGCCCCCTTGAATCAAAACCCAACGTACATATACGTACGTGATTTTGAGGCAAGGGGACGCTGACAAAGTTAGGCGCAAACGGATGAAGGGCGCGAAAAAGCCCCTTGCTCAGCAACCCTAACGTACTAACGCGTACGTGAGTTGATGGGCAAGGGGCTTTGACAAAGCTATTCGCCGTTTGGCGCGCTCACATTTCGTTGGGCGTGTCAATGCCAAGCAACCCCAATCCGCAACGAATCACGTTGGCTACCGATTGGGTAAGCGCAAGACGAGCGTTGCGCGTGGGGATATCGTCGACGACGATACGATGGTCGATGTAGAAACGATTGAATTTTTCGGCAAGGTCGACGACGTGACGAGTGACGTAGCAAGGTTCGCGCAGTTTTGCGGCAAGTCGTACGGAGTCTCCGAAAGTGAGAACGCTCTTGATAACTTCGTATCCCTCGTCGGTCGTAATAGACGAGAGGTCAACGTTGCCGAAATCTATATCTCCGCCCTTTCTCAACGCGCTTGCGCAACGAGCGTAGGTGTATTGAACGTAAGGTGCGGTTTCACCGTCAAAATTGAGCACCTTGTCGTACGAGAAAACTATGTCTTTGATACGGTTGTTCCAAAGTGCGGAAAACACCACGGCACCGACGCCGACGCTCTCTGCGATTGCGTCTTTGTCTTTGGTATTCGGGTTCTTTTCCTCAATGATTTTTCTCGCTTTTTCAACGGCTTTGTCAAGCACTTCTTGAAGCCAAATTACTCTGCCGTTTCTCGTGGACATTGAACCGTCCTCCATAGAAACCATACCGAAAGCAATATGCTCCATATCGTCCGCACCTGCAAAATCCATAAGTTTAAGCACTTGAAACAGTTGTTTAAAGTGCAGATTTTGTTGATAAGCAACAACGTAGAGACATTTATAGAAGTCATAAGTTTTCTTGCGGTAATATGCCGCGGCAATGTCACGCGTTGCGTACAAAGTCGCTCCGTCGGCCTTTACGAGAAGACACGGGGGCATACCGTATTCGTCGAGATTTACCACTTGCGCACCGTCGCTTTCGACAAGCAATTTTTTCCCTCTCAATATATCGAGGCACACTTCCATCTTGTCGTTGTAAAAGCTCTCTCCCGCATAACTGTCAAACTTGATTTTAAGACGGTCGTAAATGCGTCCGACCGCTTTCATCGTGACTGCTTTGAATACGTCGAAATAGGCAATTGCCTCTTTGTCTCCGTCCTCGATACGCTTGAACCAAGCACGCGCTTCATCGTCCATCTCTGGGTGCTCTTCCGCCTCTTTGTGATAGCGGACGTAGAGTTTGTTGAGGTAGTATTCGTCGTTGTTTGCAACGTCTTCGAGCGAAGACCATTTTTGCGTCGCTACGATGAGTTTGCCGAATTGAGTGCCCCAATCACCGAGGTGATTTATACCGACGACGTTGTATCCCAAATGCTCGAAAATGCGGTAAAGCGCACCGCCGATAACGGTTGTGGAAAGGTGTCCGATATGGAAAGGTTTTGCAATGTTTACGGAACTATAATCTATGCAAATCGTCTTGCCCGCGCCCTCGTCACTTGCGCCGACGTTCTCGTCTTTTGCAACCGAAAGTGCCATTTTCGCAACGGTGTCTCTATCAAAAAACACGTTGAGATACCCGCCTACAACCTCGACTTTTTGTACGAAATCGAGAGATTGTACGTAGGGCAAAAGTTTGTTTGCAATCATTGGAGGAGCAAGCCTCATCGTGCGAGCAAACTTGAAGCACGGCAAACATACGTCGCCGAGCGAGGTGTCTTTGGGTGTTTCGAGAGCGTTTTCGACGTCTTGCTCGGAAAGCCCTTCCACGGCAAGCGCCTTTGCTAATTCTTTTTCAAACATAATTACTCCAAACGAGTTGTTTTTATTATTCTAATTTATCCGCTTTTTGCTATTAACGGAATGTGTTTGTTCGGAGCTTCGAGTCGCAAGGCGACGAGCGGTGGAGCGCCGAACTTGACGGTTGTACAAGTGAACCGATAAGTGTTGTTCTTTTTATCGGTGAACGAGTGGCATAATAAGGGGACGATACTTTTCTATGTGAGTGCCGATTGTCTCCCCCGCGAGCGACGAATACTTGTGTAAAGAATTGTCCCTAACCGAGTGGTGGGAGAAATGCCGGCGTGTCCGGAAAGAGGGGGGCAATTGCATTTAGGGAGTTACGGCTGTCCCTTATTTGTCTGACGCAGTTATTCGCCAAATAGCGTGCTCGTCATACGTTGATTCTAAATAAGACAACGTCGTTGTCCTGCATAACGTAATCTTTGCCCTCACTGCGGACTTTTCCGCGCTCTTTGGCGACGTTGAAAGATCCGCATTCGAGAAGAGTTGCGTAATCGACAATCTCGGCGCGGATAAAACCACGCTCGAAATCGCTGTGGATTTTGCCTGCGGCTTGGGGTGCTTTCGTGCCTTTGACGATAGTCCAAGCACGAGTTTCTTTCTCGCCTGCGGTGAGGTAGGAGATAAGTCCCAAAAGTTTGTAGGACGCTTTGACGAGACGGTCGAGTCCGCTTTCTTTAAGACCGTAATCTTCCATAAACATTGCACGGTCTTCATCGGAAAGTTCACTCAAATCCTCTTCGAGTTTGGCGCAAAGCACGATTGCTTCGGTGTTTTCTTCCTTTGCGATACGCTCCACTTGTTCGGTGTATTTATTGCCGTTGATACCCGCTTCGTCGGTGTTGGCAACGTAAATAACGGGCTTGGACGTGAGCAAAAACTGCTCGTCTACAAATTGCTTGAAGTCCTCGTCCATATCGAGATTACGGAGCGGTTTTCCGCTTTCGAGCCACTTTTGCATAGTGGCGATACGGTCTACGTCCTCTTGATATTTTTTGTCCGCTTTGACTTTGGTAAGAGCGTTTGCCATACGACGTTCGAGCGTCTCCATATCCGCAAAGATAAGCTCGTAATTGATGGTCTCGATATCTCTTGCGGGGTTTACGCTTCCGTCGACGTGGGTGATGTTGGCATCGTCAAAGCATCTCACAACGTGCACTATTGCGTCCACTTCCCTTATATGCGACAAAAATTTGTTGCCGAGTCCCTCGCCTTTGCTTGCGCCTTTGACAAGCCCCGCGATATCCACGAATTCGAGAGACGTGGGAGTGATTTTCTTGCTATCGTAAAGTGCGGCAAGTTTTTCAAGTCGCTCGTCGGGAACTGCGACTACGCCTACGTTGGGTTCTATTGTGCAAAACGGATAATTGGCTGCTTGCGCGCCCGCTTTGGTGATTGCGTTGAACAAAGTGCTTTTGCCTACATTGGGCAAACCTACAACACCGAGTTTCATTTTTTCTCCTAATACACGCATCTGTTTCTTGCGCGTGACTTTAATGCTTTTTTCGCAAATTTGCGTTTAACATTCGTCTTGCGCGTTCTTACGTGCGTTATAACTTAATACAATAGTTTAGTATAAACGAAATTGAAGAGAGTGTAAAGAGAAAATGAAAATTTGGGAAGCGTTGGTTTTGGGGCTGGTGCAAGGTGCAAGCGAGTTTTTGCCGATATCGTCGTCGGGTCACTTGTTACTTTTGGAAAAATTGGGAATCGGACAAGAAAATTTATTCTTCAATATTATGCTGCACGTGGGCACGCTTGCCGCGGTGCTTATCGCGCTATGTAAAAAATGGTGGCCTCTTCTTTGTCACCCTATCAACAAAACCAACGGATATATTATTCTTGCGTGCGTGCCGACAGTTGTGCTTGCGTTCGTTTTCAAGTTGCTTGCGCCGTCGCTTATAGACGGCAAACTGCTTGGTTGCGGATTCGTCCTTACGGCGTGCTTGTTATATGCTGGTGAAAACTTTAAATTGCGCAAAACGGCACTTATAGATACCAAAACGAGTATATTAACAGGCGTTTTGCAAGGTATAGCGGTTTTGCCCGGCGTGTCGAGAAGCGGTGCGACGATATCCGCAATGCGCTTGCAAGGGGTGGAAAAAGAGGAAGCGACGACTTTTTCTTTCTTGCTTTCCATACCCATAATTATAGGCTCTGCGCTATACGAAAGCATAGACCTAATCACGGGAAAAGCGACTCTCGATATATCACCCGCCACCCTTGTCGTGGGCATTATATCGGCTTTTATATCGGGACTTTTGTCCATTAAAATTTTCCTAAAACTTATAGAAAAACATTCGATGACCGTGTTTATAATCTACACGTTGTTGCTTGGAATAGTGGTGTCGATACTGCCGTTTTGGGTGAAAATCTAACGTAAAAAAACGAGCAAAAAAATAAACGACGCCGTTTTACTCTAAATGCAACTATCCCCCCTTCCTCATGTGTTTCCCCTATTCCGTTCCCCCTCTGCACTTCGTTTGAGG
>ERZ780149.1429-NODE-1429-length-26136-cov-6.377171_pt1 | contig 26136 bp, 26 predicted proteins | sample MGYA00511367_ERZ780149 | MGnify/ENA primary metagenome ERZ780149 (study PRJEB29588, sample SAMEA2153852) | human gut metagenome | biome: human gut; feature: human-associated habitat; material: faeces | place: Denmark | collected 2008/2010 ... | reverse complement strand
CAGCGAAAGCTGATAGAGCAGAAAACAGAATAAGGAGGTACGAAGGCAAGCCTGCGTATAGATTGTTGCTGCAATCTGTATACAGGCTTGTTGTCGTGAGATGAATAAATAGAAATTGTTGAAGATTTCTTTGATTTAGAAAGGAAAATTAAAATGGGTAAGTATTTTGGAACAGATGGCTTCCGTGGTGAAGCCGGAATTACATTAACTGCGGATCATGCCTATAAGGTTGGCCGCTTCTTAGGATGGTATTATAACGTTCTGCGTGAGCACAACGGTGACATCAACCCTGCTCGTATCGTCATTGGTAAGGATACTCGCCGTAGCTCTTACATGTTTGAGTACAGCCTGGTTGCTGGCCTGACTGCCTCCGGAGCAGATGCTTACCTGCTCCACGTCACCACCACGCCGTCCGTGGCTTACATTGCCCGCGTGGATGACTTCGACTGCGGCATTATGATCTCTGCCAGCCACAACCCCTACTACGATAACGGCATCAAGCTGATCGACTGCTACGGCGAGAAAATGCCCGAGGAGACTCTGCTGCTGGTGGAGGACTACATCGACGGCAAGCTTCATGTGTTCGATAAGGACTGGCCGGAGCTACCCTTTGCCCATCGTGAGCACATCGGACGCACTGTGGACTATGTGGCAGGCCGCAACCGCTACATGGGTTATCTGATCTCTCTGGGCATCTATTCCTTCAAGGGCGTCAAGGTCGGTTTGGACTGCGCCAACGGCGCAAGCTGGAATATTGCTAAATCTGTGTTCGATGCTCTGGGCGCAGATACCTATGTCATCAACAACAAGCCGGACGGTACGAACATCAACAACAACGCTGGCTCTACCCACATCGAAGGCCTGCAGAAGTTCGTGGTGGAAAAGGGCTTGGATGTGGGCTTCGCCTACGATGGCGATGCTGACCGGTGTCTGTGTGTGGATGAGAAGGGTAATGTCATCACCGGCGACCATATTCTGTATATCTACGGCTGCTACATGAAGGAACGTGGTAAGCTGCTGACTAACACTGTGGTTACGACTGTCATGTCCAATTTTGGTTTGTACAAAGCGTTCGATGAACAGGGGATCGGCTATGCCAAGACCGCTGTGGGCGATAAGTACGTCTATGAGTACATGGCGAAGAACGGCTGCCGTATCGGTGGCGAGCAGAGCGGTCATATTATCTTCAGCAAGTACGCCAGCACCGGTGATGGCATCCTGACCAGCCTGAAGATGATGGAAGTCATGCTGGCCAAGAAGATGCCCATGAGCAAGCTGGCTGAGCCGCTGAAGATCTATCCGCAGGTTCTGGAGAATGTCCGTGTGACCGATAAGAAGGCTGCACAGAACGACCCAGCGGTACAGGAGGCAGTCAAGGCAGTTGCAGAAGCGCTGGGCGATACCGGCCGTATTCTGGTGCGTGAGTCTGGTACGGAGCCTCTGGTACGTGTGATGGTAGAAGCTCCTGACCACGATACCTGCCAGAAGTATGTTGATGAGGTAGTGAATGTGATTGACCGTAAGGGTTATCGAGTTTGATGAGTTGAAAGGATAGCAGAGAAATGTGGATAAAACAAAAAGATGAACCCATCAGAGTTGCTCAAATTATGGGTAAGCTATTGGCAGGTGGAGTTGAAATGGTGGTTTTCAACTACTACCGTGCGATAGATAAAAACAAAATACAATTTGATTTTTATTATGATGCTGATTCTACAGTAGATCCTCCACAGGACCTAATAGATATGGGAGCAAGGTTTTATAAACTTCCACCCTATCAGAAACTCCCTCAGTATATTCGAAAACTAAAAAAATATCTTCAAGAAAACCAGTATATAATAGTTCATTCGCATTTAAACACACTGAGTGTGTTTCCGTTATTCGTAGCGTGGATGTGTCGGGTCCCGGTAAGAATTGCTCATAATCATAGCGTTCCGAGCGGAAAAGAAAAGAAAAGAGACGCGCTGAAGTATTTTCTTCGAGCATTTGCAAAAGTTTTTCCAACACACTATTTTGCATGCTCGGAAAAGGCAGGAAGGTGGATGTGGGGAGACAGGTGCTATGATCAAGGAAAAGTGTTTGTTTTAAATAACGCTATAGATTTCAGACGTTTTTCGAAACAGGATGAAGAGGCGAAAAAACTAAAAAAATTGCTAAATCTAGATGGGAAATTAGTCATTGCTCATATTGGAAGGTTTACCTCTGCAAAAAATCATAAGTTTTTGTTACAGGTTTTCAAGGAAATAATTAGTATTAACGAAAATGCGGTGTTGCTTCTGGTAGGGGATGGAGAACTTCACAATGATATATGCCGTTGGGTGGAAGATGCAGGTTTGACACAAAATGTTGTTTTTGTGGGTCAAGTAAGCAATCCGGAAAAGTATTATCAGGTTGCAGACGTGGTAACGCTTCCATCAATCTTTGAAGGACTATCGCTGACTGCTATTGAAAGTCAGGTGGCAGGAGTACCGGTGGTTGCTTCAACGGTAGTTCCGGAAGAAGCAATTATCAGTGATGGCTGTGTGCGATTAGAATTAAGTGATTCTAATTGGGCAAATCAGATACTTGCAATGGCGGGGAAAACGGTTGTACTTGATAAAAGAAGTGAAAATTATAACATAAAATATGCCGTTAAAAAACTGGAAAATTGGTACGAGGACAGGGTGAAAGAATGCCAAACGTTTCAATAATAATGGGCGTATATAATTGCAAAAATTATAATTTACTAAGAAAAAGTGTTGAGTCGATACTGCAACAAACTTATAAGGACTATGAGTTCATTATTTGCAATGACGGATCGACAAATGACACTTTGGAGGAGTTGAAAAAAATCGCCCAATCAGATTCAAGAATTAAAATAATATCATATGAGAAAAACCGTGGGCTAAATCACGCGTTGAATGAGTGTCTTGCCGTATCTCAAGGGAAATATATTGCGCGACAAGACGATGATGATGTTTCAAAGCCAGAACGCTTAAAAAAGCAGGTGCAGTTTTTGGATGAAAATCGTGAATATGCGATTGTAGGAACATGCGCAGATGTTTTTGATAACAATGGCATTTGGGGAGAATATACTGTTCCAGAAAAACCGCAGAAGGGTGATTTTCTTTGGAATAGTCCGTTTATGCACCCAACTACAATGATGCGTAAAGCCGAATTATTATCAGGGGGGGGGTACAGAGAAGCCAAAGAAACAAGACGATGCGAAGATTATGATCTTTTCATGAATTTATACGCAAAGGGATATAGGGGCTATAATATTCAGGAAAAGCTATACTATTATCGCATTGTTAGGGATGAAAAGAACAAACATCGACCGATGAAGTATCGTGTAGATGAAATGATTGTGAGATTTCGTGGGTATAAGAACATGAGAATGTTGTTGAGAGGAATGCCTTATGTATTCAAACCAGTGATAATTGGTCTTATACCGCAAAGTATATTGAAACAAATCAAACGATCGAGATATTGAGTAGATGTAGCTTCCTATTATTATGGCTCTTTCTAAGGAAGGAACCATATGGAACAAAATCTTATATCTGTAATCATGCCTGTTTATAAAACAGAGGAGAGCCATCTGCGCAAAGCAATCGAGAGCGTAATAAACCAAAGCTACCGAGAACTTGAAATCGTGCTGGTCGATGATGGTTCACCAGATCAATGTGGAGCGATTTGCGACACCTATGCAGAAACAGATAACCGCGTACGAGTGATTCACAAGAAGAATGGAGGGGTTTCTTCGGCAAGGAATTGTGGGCTTGAGACTGTAACAGGTGATTACATTTTCTTTGTGGATAGTGACGATACATTAGAGAAAAATGCAATTGAGATCCTTTTCTCGATAACGAAAACCGCTAACTCTGATATTACGATTTGCAGCTGCAGACATGTAAAAGAGAATAATAAAGGCAATGCAAATTGTGACGCCGCACAGCGGTGTTTGAAAACGGTTGAATCGTCAGAGGCTGTAAAGAATTTATCCTATAATGTTCATGTTTTCAAAGAGCTTGAGCCAACAGCAGTTTGGGGAAAACTGTACAAAAAAGCAGTCGTACAAAACTTGAGATTCAATGAAAATATAAATATTGGAGAGGACTTTGTCTTTAACTATTTTGCAAATTGTAACTCTAAGGTTGTGACGTATTGTAATCTCAAACTGTATAATTATAATTTTGTCGAAACAAGTTTGATGAACAATAAAACCTATTCGCCAAAGCTAATGCAGTCTTTTGAAGAACTTGTAAAGTTTGAAAAAGCTCAACGTGATACAGAATATTCAAACGATGTAATTGTAAGATGCGTAAATATCGCATTTACAATCTACCTTAAAATTCCGACACAAAAACGCAATGAGCTAAAGAAAATAGAAGATTACATTCAAGACAATCGGGAAAAGGTTTTAATCAATAAGAGTACAACAAGAAAAATCAGAATTGCGAGCCTTACGTCATATATTAGCTTCAACCTTGTTAGATGTTTGTTCAATATAATAAATAAAAGATAGGGAGATGAAAAATTGAAAGTCGGGAAAAAACAAATTTATATAATAGTGCTTGAACTGTGTGCTTTGCTGTGTTCAGCCTTATATCTAGGTTTATATGGTTCATCACTTACATTTGCGAAATATAGCAGATTTGGTGTAGTGGTTTTGCTGCTAGATTTAGTTCTGTTTTGCATAGCGCAAAAAAGGATCGTGACAATCCAAACATTATTCTTAATGCTATTTGTATTGTTTCAGTTCGGCTTGCCGATTGTGTATGCGTTCAATCCAAAACATTACAATTTTTATATGACGCTCTTTAGTGAAAAGACACTAATAAGTGCTGTTAAATACACAATTTTTGCTATACAGACTTACATAATTATTGCAACTTGTGTGATTTCAAATCGAAATCATGCAGAAAAAAAAGGTAAGGTAGGAAAATGGACCAGGACAATATTGACTCACCCTAGAGATGTGGAAGATGCAGCATTGCTGCTATTTATAATTACTGCAATTGTTGCCGTACCTGTAAATCTCTGGTCTGCTGTACGAGCTTTGACGGCAGGTGTGGCAATCGGAAACCTTTACAGAGGTGCAATGGCAGCAAATGGTTTGACTAGATTTCTTCAAGAATTCTTTTTTTCATCAGCACTTTTGTATCTGTGCTTCTCGAACAAAAAAAAGCGGAAAAAAGTAGTGGTAGCAGTGTATCTTGTGGTTGCCCTCTCTATGGTCTTAGTTGCAGATAGATCCGGAGGCGTTACTGCATTAATTGTTTGTGCACTATATTATTATTACACCGGAGATAAAAGAAAGAGAAAAAAGAATACCCTTGTTTTAATCGGGGTGGGTGTTGTACTCGCAATTGTTTCATCAGCTGTTGCGAGCATTCGATCTGGCGAAAGTAGTCAGAGCGGAATAAGTCTATTGTTTAGCGCATTGGAGGAAATGGGATTTAATTTTACCAGCTTGTGTTTTGTGATGGATTATATACCGTCAAGAACATCCTATCGCCTTGGAATGTCTTACATTGTAGCGTTGATTCTTTTAATACCGAAGTCGCTTGGACTGGGGGCGGTGTATCCGAAGCTTCAATCATACTTGGGTGAGACATGGCTTTGGAATGCAAACAATTTATATGGTAGAGATTTTTTGAGTTTTGGTGTTGGATTTTCGATGATTGCCGAAAGCTACTACAATTTCTCTTGGTGTGGGCTTGTTGTGATGATTCCATTGGCTGTAATAATAACGCACTTGTTGAAGGAAAAAAATTTTGAAAATGCATGGAGCCTATATATTCGACTGGCTTTAATGTTGAGCTTTTTTACAGTACCAAGACGCCAGTTCCAGTCGGTGATTAAAGCTATCGAATACTCTGTTTTCTTTATGGCACTCTATTTGTTGGTTTATATTGGAACAAAAAGAAAGGATAAGCGCAATGAAACTGCTAACGATATCAATCGCTGCATATAATGTTGAAAAGTATTTGGAAAAAGCATTAGCCTCGATGGTATGTTCACCTACAGCAATGGAGAAACTGGAGGTGATTATTGAGGATGACGGTTCAACTGATGGAACCCTTAGCATAGCAAAAAAATATGAAAAGCTATATCCGGATGTTTATAGAGCTATTCATAAAGAAAATGGTGGTTACGGGTCAACCATCAATAATTCAATTGTATTGGCGCAAGGAAAATATTTTAAGCAACTGGACGGAGACGATTGGTTTGATACAGAAAATATAGAGCAGTTTTTAAATTGGCTGTCTGCTGTGGATGCTGATTTTGTAGTTACGCCATATTACAATTGCTTTGAAGGAGGAAAGACAGAATTGGTTGATAACTGTAAGGCGTTGAAGTCGATTGAAGGAAACATATCATTAGTAAACTCGTGCGGAAATATTGCAATGCATGAGTTGACGATAAAGACCGAACTGCTAAGAAACAATCATATCAGCATCACAGAAAGATGTTTCTATACAGATAATGAGTATACTTTTTTACCGCTGATGTTTGCAAAAACGGTAATAAAATTTGAGAAGCCACTCTATTGTTATCGTCTGGGGAGAGAGGGACAAAGTGTTTCGATTGAAGGCGTAAAGAAACATTATCGGGACGCTTTTTCGGTTGCAGAAAAGATGTACAAAGCCTACGAAGATAACAAAGAAATAACAGGCGAAATTGATGCGATTGCGCAAAAAAAACTTTGCTATATTACGGATACGGTATATACATACTGTCTTGTGGTTTCACCGAATCGAGAGATGAAAATCAAATTAAAAGAATTTGATGAACACTTAAAAAGAGACTATACGGATATTTACAGGATGACAAATGTAATCAAAAAGGTAAAACTTTTAAGATTGTCTGGTTTTTTGACATACGCCTACCTTAGAGAAGAAGTATTGAAAAAGTGGAAATGAAAAGCATAAAGAAAAACTATATTTATAATTTAACATATCAAATTCTGGCATTGATGGCACCATTGATTACAACGCCGTACGTGTCAAGAGTTCTTGGCGCAGAAGCGATTGGAGAATATAGCTACGCTTATTCAATTGTGTATTACTTTATGCTGGCGGCTATTCTTGGAACCGCAACATACGCTGAAAGAGAAATTTCGTTTTGTCAGGATGATAGAACAAAACGAAGTGCCAGATTTTGGGATTTGTTTTTTCTTAGGAATATTACATCTGTTGTTAGTGCTCTTGTTTATGGCTTGATGGTTGGACTGTGCTTTAATAACAAATTGATGGCAGCGATTGTGGCATTAAATATAGTTTCAGTTGGATTGGATACAGTCTGGCTTTTTCAGGGAATGGAAGAATTTGGACGAATAACACTTAGGGATACCTGTATAAAAATACTTGCGATTGCTTCTATTTTCCTTTTTATAAAAAGAAGCGAAGATATTTATTTATATGCGCTGATTATGTCTCTTTCACCAGTAGTGAGTGCTGTGTCGTTGCTTCCGTTTCTGCATCGTTATATTGATAAAATCTGCATAAAAGAAGTGCATCCTTTCTACGATTTTAAAAGCATCATAGGACTTTTTATTCCAACAATTGCTATTAGTGTATACGCGATGCTGGACAAGACTATGCTTGGAATCTTTACTACTACAAAAGTAGAAAATGGTTATTATGAGCAAGCTACCAAACTGTCGAAAACAGCTTTAACAGTTGTAACTTCGTTAGGCACGGTAATGATTCCTAGAATTAGCTACTATTTCGAGAAGAAACAGACAAAACTGATCAATGAGTATATGTTGAAAAGTTATCAGTTTGCGCTTCTGCTGGGATTGCCAATCTGTTTTGGCCTGATTGGTATTTCTGATAATTTAGTTCCATGGTTCTATGGAGAGGGCTATGATAAAGTTTCTGTTCTCCTAAAAGTGTCCGGATTTTTGGTGATTGCTATTGGACTCAGCAATATAACAGGATTGCAGTATCTTGTGCCGACAAAACAGCAAAACAAACTTACAAAATCTGTGTGCACGGGTGCGCTTGTAAATATAGTTTTGAATGCAATCTTGATTCCAAAGTGGTATTCGGTCGGAGCGGCTATCGCGTCAGTGATAGCAGAGTTTTCTGTTACATTTGTTCAGTTCATATATGTAAAAGACCAGTTTAACTTGAAGCAGGTCGCAAAACTTGTACCACGATATTTTGTTGCAAGCATGATGATGTTATTGTTGTTAAAAGCAGAAGATATCGTGCTTCAACCGGGGATATTTAATACAATGCTAATGGTTGTCAGTGGCGCAGTAACTTATTTTGTGGTTCTTTTTATTCTAAGGGACAAGTTTGTTTTTGAAGCATTTGCTATCTTAAAAAAGAAAATCAGAAAAGGATGAGATAAGTGTACGATTTTTTAATTGTTGGTGCTGGATTATATGGTGCAGTTTTTGCGCATGAAGCAAAAAAATGCGGAAAATCCGTTTTAGTTGTGGATAAGCGTCCTAACATTGCAGGTAATATTTATACGGAAAATATCGAGGGCATCAATGTCCATAAGTACGGTGCTCATATTTTCCATACCAATAGCAAAGAAGTTTGGAACTATATTACTCAATTTGCGGAATTTAATCGTTTCACGAATAGCCCGGTGGCTAATTACAAAGGTGAACTCTACTCGCTGCCGTTTAATATGTACACCTTCAACAAAATGTGGGGCGTTGTAACGCCGGAGGAAACCGCCGCTAAAATCGAGGAGCAGCGCAAAGAAATCGTCCACGAGCCGCAGAACTTGGAAGAACAGGCAATTTCCTTGGTTGGCCGTGACATTTACGAAAAGCTCATCAAGGGTTACACAGAAAAGCAGTGGGGCCGCGACTGCAAGAACCTGCCGGCTTTCATTATCAAGCGTTTGCCTGTGCGTTTAACTTTTGACAATAACTATTTCAACGCTCTATATCAAGGCATTCCAATTGGCGGCTATACTAAGATGATTGCTAGTCTACTGGACGGTATTGAGGTTCATCTAAGCACAGATTACCTTGTACACAAGGCGGAATTGGATGCTATAGCTGATAAGGTGATTTATACTGGTCCTATTGATGCTTATTTTGATTTTAAACTCGGTACGCTGGAGTATCGCTCTGTCCGCTTTGAAAATGAACTGCTGGATAAGCCAAACTTTCAGGGCAACGCCGCCGTCAACTACACCGACCGCGAGACGCCGTGGACTCGCATCATCGAGCACAAATGGTTCGAGTTCGGCAAGGACGAGAACGGAAACGACCTGCCCAAAACCATCATTAGCCGCGAGTATTCCTCTGAGTGGAAGCCTGGCGATGAGCCATATTATCCAGTCAATGATGCCACCAATAGCGCACTCTACGCTGAGTACAAGAAGTTAGCTGATGCCGAACCGAAGGTTATTTTTGGTGGTCGATTGGGAGAGTATAAATACTATGACATGGATAAGGTCATAGAACAAGCACTTGAAAAAGTAAATGTGGTTATAAAGTGATATGAATATTACATTTGTTTTTGACGGCCTTCAATTCGGTGGAATCGAACGTGTCGGAGTTGAGTATATTAAGCTGTTAAGCGATAGAAATTATGCGATTACAGTTGTGAATTTGCGACCGTGTCTAAATGCAATGGAAAAAGAAATTCCAGCTAACGTTAGAATCTTACATATACCATTCTCTCGGAATCTTGCGCCGCAACGATATAGCAAATTAGTGAGAGTGCTTCCTATGGGCGCGATTGCATTTTATATCTGTGCAATTCCGGTAAATGCAGTTCAAAAGATTTATAAAATAAAATACAAAAAAAATGTGCCAAATGCGGAAATTGCAATTGCTTTTTCGGGTCATTACAATGATTTGACCTTTGTAAGTGAAAACTTCAAAGATGCAAAAAAGATTGCGTGGCTTCACGGCAATGAAACATCCTACAACGATATTGCACCTGGATACTTTGCATTATACAAAAAAATAAAAAATTTGGTTTGCCTTTCTGAAAAAAATGACGATAAGAGCGAGGAGTTTAACGAGAAAAATGAAATCAATAAGGCTCTAATTTATAATCCAATCAATTTAGAGGGTAGAAAAATTGATGAAAAACTTGTTGAGTCCTTGAAACAACGCTATGGTGATTTTATCTTGATGGTTGGGCGCATGGCAAAGGATAAAGATCAGGCAACACTGATTCGAGCGCTTTCTTATTTAAAAGAAAAATACAGTCTCAAAAAGAATCTGGTGTTGGTTGGCGATGGCTCGGAGCGTGAATCGCTGGAAAAGTTGGTGCAAGAAAAGCAGTTAGAAAAACAGGTTTTCTTTGCTGGCGCACATTACGATGTGCAGAATTATTATATGGCGGCTTCTGTTTATGCACATTCAAGCCCAGCAGAAGGACTTCCCACAGTTCTATTGGAAGCGATGTACTATGGGCTTCCAATCGCATCGACAAATAGCGAACCTGGTGTTTATGAGATTTTAAGAGAAAACTGCGGCTTAATTACACCAGTGGGTAATGCGGAAGCCCTGGCAGACAGTATTTATAAACTGTATACAGATAAACCCTTGGTAGAAGAATTGAAAATGAATTGCCAAGATAGAATCAAACAGTTTATGCCGGAACACGTTATAATGCAATTTGAAAATTATATCAAGACTCTTAAATGAGTAGAGGTGATGACATGTTTGAATTTATGTATAAATTATCCAGAAAAAGTGTAGTTATGAACAAGCTTCTGCAGTTTGTTTATAAGTGTGAAATCCCTAGAACTGCTCAAATTGGAAGTGGCGTTACATTCAATCATAAAGGACTGGGTGTTGTGATTCATCCCAATTCGCAAATTGAAGATAATGTGTACATAGAGCATCATGTATGCCTAGGACAACGAACAGGAACAGACACCGCTGCACCTGTTGTTAGAAAAAATACGGTGATTGGTGCTTATTCCGTAATTCTGGGGGGGTGGAGATTGGCGAAGGATGCGTGATTGGAGCATGCAGTCTTGTGTTGCATGATGTCCCTGCACATACGATATTCTATAATGAAAGAATTGAAAAAACAAAAGAAAACCATAAGCCAATTGGACAGTATTAATTTAAGGAAAAGAGGACACGATGCGATTTATTTCATGTGCGAGTTATTACGGAAGTGGATCAAGTGCTATCACAGACTTTGTCTCAGAATTTGACACGGTGTACTCTTTTACAGATGAAGAGTTCCGCTTTGTGCAGGATCCAGATGGGGTCTCAGATTTGGAATACAATCTGGTGGAGAATTTTAATCGGCATAACTCTGGTCACGCAATTAAAAGATATAAAAAGTTAGTTGATTTTTATTGCGGTAATATGTTTGGTAAAAAGTATGAGAAATTTTTCCATGGGAATTGGAAAAAATATTCTGAAAAATATATTGATGACCTTACCGATTTTACCTATCATGGCTGGTGGCAATATGATTTGATGGATAAGGGAGAGTTTTTCTATTTTCGGAAACGAATTTTGAATAAGATTTTAAGAATGACTGTTTGGAGAAATCAGCCTGAACGTACATTAAATACAATGAAAAATGAGATTACATATTGTGCGCATCCAAGCGAAGAAAAATTTCTGAACTGTACAAAAATGTATATTGAGGATTTGTTTGGATCTGTTTGCCGAGGTGCAAATACGGTTATGGTTGATCAGATTGTTCCACCAACAAACTTAAAAAGGTATCTTCGATATTTCAATGATATTAAAGTTTTTGTTGTTGATCGTGATCCGCGAGATATTTTTGTACTTGAAAAATATGTATGGAAAGATGGGGTGATACCCAACAACGTAGAAGATTTTTGCAAGTGGTTTAAATATACACGAGCACACAGAAAAACAGAATTGTTTGACGACAAAATGGTTTGCTTCATTCAGTTTGAAGATATGGTTTATAAGTATGATGAAACAACGAAAAAAATTGCGAATTGGCTAGGTTTTGAACTGAAAGAGCAAACCAAGAAAAAACAGTACTTTGATCCAAGTCGCTCTATTAATAACACATATACATGGAAGAAAGTAAAATGCAATCTGGCAGAAATTGAATATATCGAAAATGAGTTGGGAGAGTATCTTTACAGCTTTCCTAATAATTGAATTTGTAACGAAGTGCAGGAAGACCAGCCAATCTTTCTGATAAGAGGGATTGGCTATTTTTGAATGATGATGTTCGCAGAAACAAAAAAAGGAGAGTACATGAACAAACAGGAAAGTGACATCCTGAACGCACTTTTGCTGGAACCTTTTATCAATCAACGAATTTTAGCAGAAGTGTCAGGACATTCGTTAGGAGTAGTAAATCGTTCACTCAAGGAACTCATTAAAGCTGAGTATCTGGATGATTCTATTCGCCCCACAATGAAAGCCATAACTGAGTTTAAGCAGAAAACCCCACAGCGAGCTATTATCTTGGCAGCGGGGTTTGGTATGCGTATGGTTCCAATCAACACAGAAATGCCAAAGGGTCTTTTGGAAGTTAATGGTGAGCCTCTGATTGAACGTATCATCAAGCAGCTTCATGAAGTGGGGATTGAAGAAATCTATGTAGTTGTAGGCTTCATGAAAGAAAAATACGAGTATTTGATTGATGAGTATGGTGTAGAACTCGTAGTAAATGCTGATTACGCGGCAAAGAACAATCTACATTCGGTCAAACTTGTAAAAGAACGTTTGAAAAACGCTTACATTATTCCTTGCGATATTTGGTGTGACAGAAATCCATTCCATCGACATGAATTGTATTCCTGGTATATGGTCAGCGATCTTGTAGACAACGACAGTACGGTTCGAGTTAATCGTAAAATGGAACTGGTAACTGTACCAGAAAGTTCTGGCGGTAATGCAATGATCGGTATCTGCTACCTGGTAAAAGAGGATGCCGACATAATTGCAAAACGTATTGAAGAACTATGCAAAAATCAGAGGTACGATGGAGCATTCTGGGAGGAGGCCCTTTATAATAAGGAGCGGATGATAGTAGCAGCTCGTGTGGTTCATTCAGCGGATGTAGTGGAAATCAATACTTATGAGCAACTCCGGGAAATTGACAGCGATTCTAACCAGTTGAAAACAGATGCAATTCAGGTGATTTGTGAGGCTCTGGATGCAAGGCCAGAAGCAGTTACAGATATTACGGTTCTTAAAAAAGGCATGACGAATCGTTCTTTCCTGTTTACCTGCAAAGGAAAGAAATATATCATGCGAATTCCGGGCGAAGGAACTGACCAGCTTATTAACCGTCGTCAAGAGGCGGCAGTTTATCAGGCCATTGATGGGAAACACATTTGTGATGATATTGCATATATCAATCCGGAAAATGGCTATAAGATTACGGAATTTCTGGAAGGCGCAAGAGTATGCGATCCATTGAACTACGAAGATGTTAAGAAGTGTATGAAGCGGCTGCATGCGTTCCATGACTTGAAATTGAAAGTAAACCACGAGTTTGATATTTTCGGACAGATGGAGTTCTATGAAACGCTGTGGGAGGGAACACCTTCTGCTTATAAGGATTATGAAATAACAAAAGCAAATGTTCTGTCACTGAAGCCTTATATTGATGCACATGCTGGAGAAGAGGTTTTGACCCATATTGATGCAGTGCCGGACAATTTCCTTTTTGTGGAGAAAGAGGGCAGGGAAGAAATCCGACTGATTGACTGGGAGTATGCAGGAATGCAAGATCCTCATGTGGATGTGGCAATGTTCTGTATTTACTCACTTTACAATAAGCGTCAGGTGGATCGCCTGATTGCTGCTTACTTTAAAGAAGGTTGTGATGATGCGACCAGAATCAAAATTTACTGCTATATTGCAGCCTGTGGTCTGTTGTGGAGCAACTGGTGTGAATATAAACGCAATCTTGGTGTAGAGTTTGGCGAATATTCGCTTCGACAGTATCGCTATGCAAAGGACTACTACCGAATTGTTCAAGAGGAACTGAAAAAGCAAGGGGAGAAAAAGTAAATGCCGAAAGTAGAAAGAGCTATTATTATGGCGGCGGGATTGGGAAATCGAATGCACCCAGTAACGCTGACAACACCAAAACCTTTGGTTAAGGTGAACGGAGTCCGAATGATTGATACAGTCATCGGCGGTCTGCATAAAAACGGAATCTATGAGATTTATGTTGTTGTTGGCTACCTGAAAGAGCAGTTTGAGGAGCTGAAAACAGAATATCAGGACATTCAACTGATTGAAAATCCTTACTACGATACCTGCAATAACATTGCATCGCTTTATGTGGCAAGAGACTATATTGAAAATGCGATCATTCTTGATGGAGACCAGATCATTTACAATCCGGAAATTCTTGCGCCGGAATTTGAACGTTCGGGTTATAACAGCGTCTGGACAGACGAGGAAACCGATGAGTGGCTTCAGACTGTTGAGAATGGCATTGTTACGGCCTGCAGCCGGACGGGCGGGAAAAGCGGTTGGCAGTTATACAGCATTTCCCGCTGGACGGCAGAGGATGGGAAAAGGCTGAAACGTCATCTCGAAATTGAGTTTGACCAAAAGAAGAATCGGCAAATCTACTGGGATGATGTGGCGATGTTCTGTTATCCGGAGGAGTATCAATTAGGTATCCGTCCTATGAATAAGGACGATATTATAGAGGTGGATAATCTGAGCGAACTAATTGCTTTGGATGCCAGCTACAAAAATTACATGGAGAGAAAGTAAATGAATACGAAAAAAGAACGTGGAAAAATTGACTGGATGATAACACTGGTGCCGTTGGCAATCGTAATTGCATTATGTGTTCTATTCTTTTTTGCGCCGGAACAATCGAATACCGTACTAAGTCAGATACGTTTTTTCTTTGGTGATACCTTTGGGACATATTACTTGGTAATTGGATTGGGAATTTTCATCCTTTCTCTGTATATTGCCGGTTCTAAGTATGGTAACATCGTCCTTGGTGAGCAGAATGAGAAGCCGAAGTATTCCTTCTTTGCGTGGGGCTCAATGATGTTCACCTGTGGTCTTGCAGCAGATATTTTGTTCTATTCGTTCTCGGAGTGGGTGCTGTATGCAACTGATCCGCATCTGGCAGAGATGGGTAGTATCCAGGATTGGGCAGGTGTATATCCGCTGTTCCATTGGAGTTTTATTCCGTGGGGATTCTATTTGGTGCTGGCTGTTGCCTTTGGCTTTATGCTCCATGTGAGAAAAAGAAACCGTCAGAAGTATTCAGAGGCTTGCCGTCCGATTCTTGGAAAGTATACTGATGGCTGGGCAGGTCGCATTATTGACCTGTTAGCTGTGTTTGCCCTCCTTGCTGGCACTGCTACAACATTTAGTGTAGCGACACCTCTTATGGCAACCATTATTAGTGAACTGTTCCATGTTGCCGTTAGTCGTACTGTAATCAACATTATCATTCTTCTGATTACCTGCGCTGTATATACATATTCCTTGCTGCATGGATTTAAGGGAATCAGCAAGTTGGCAAATATTTGTATTTATATGTTCTTTGGCCTGATTGCCTTTGTGCTGCTGTTTTGTGGAGAAACAAGGTACATTATTGAAACTGGTTTTTCTTCCCTGGGACGGATGATTCAGAACTTTGTTGATTTGTCTACGTTTACTGACCCGCTCCGTACATCGAATTTTCCGCAGAACTGGACAATCTACTATTGGGCTTACTGGATGGTCTGGTGCGTGGCTGCTCCGTTCTTTATCGGCAGCATTTCTCGTGGCAGATCAGTACGTCAGACGATCCTTGGCGGCTATGTATTTGGTGTTGGCTCTACGTTGACGAGTTTTATCGTACTTGGTAACTATTCTATGGGAATGCAGGTCACTGGAAAGGCCGACTTTATTGCAGAGTATCTGGAAAGCGGAGATCTGTATGGTATGATTGTGTCTATCATCAAAACGCTGCCGGGCGCGCCTGTGATTATGGTTGTTGTTCTGCTGACGATGATTGCTTTCTATGCAACTTCTTTTGATTCGATTGCATTGACAGCATCCTGCTATAGCTTTCACACACTGGAAGATGGTGAACAGCCGAATAAGGGCATTCAGTTGATGTGGTGTATTCTGCTTATTTTGCTTCCGATTGCTTTGCTGTTTGCAGAAAGTTCCATGAACAACCTTCAGTCGGTGAGTATTGTTGCGGCTTTCCCGATTGGTGCGGTAATCGTGATGATTGCCATCAGCTTTATGAAGGATGCTAAAAAATACATGAAAAATTTGGAAAAGTCGGCAAAAGAAAAAGGTGAGAATTAACTGGAGAAATATGTAAGTCAGTAGTATAATTGGATAAAAGGCCGTGTGGTTATCCCACACGGTAGCTGCTCAAAAATGCACACCGCTACGAGGTGAGCAGCAGGCAACACAGCAGGGGCTGTGGCTAAGAGGCAAATATCTTACTGTAGGTTTAGGCTAGCACAGCTAGGGAGAGCAGGGATTCCAAGTATAGTTTTAGTGTTCATCGGTCTAATGGTGATAGGTTGTTTAACGAAGCACCTTGAGAGTGATTCTGCAAATAATCAGGAGAGAAAGCCTATGAAGATTAAGATTAGTCAAGCAGAGCTGAGTTGTTGCGAATTGATTTTCTGTTTGGAATTTTGGTGGAGGTATAAAATGATTTTGTCCGATAAATCTTTGAAAGAACTTATGGTGAATAAGGAACTTTTAATTACACCATATAGTGAAGAACAGCTAGGACCAACAAGTATTGATTTGCACTTGGGGCATACGATTGTTAAGTATACTTGTGAGTGTATTGATTTGAAGCATAATGTTAATACATATAGTTCTTTTTCGATTCCGCTAGAAGGGTATACGATTTTTCCGGGAGAGTTTATACTGGCAACTACGTATGAAAAAGTGAAAATTCCAAATGGATACCAAGGGTTTATTGAAACGAAGGGGAGCATCGCACGGGCAGGATTGCAAGTACATAATACAGATGGTCATATTGATCCTGGAAGTAATCATGTGATTACACTTGAGATTGTGAACAACAACAATATTCCGATTATACTATATCCAGAGATTGCTATTTGCCAGATTTTTATTTTTAAGCTTACCACACTATGTAATCAGGTATATTGTGGGAAATATTTAGGGCAAACCGAACCGACAACTTATATTCCGTGATCTAATCAAAGAAAAGTGGTGGAACTATGCTGGTTGTTATTTTTGGTGTGTCTTGTGTCGGAAAATCGACAATAATAGAGCAGTTAGTAAAGGAAGGTTGCAAGTCTATTCGAGTATTCACGACACGAGAACTACGGGGTGGTGAAAATACAAAAATCCATCTTTCTGACGAAATGTTTGAACTGTATATGGCTCAAAATAAATTTATTTGGACAAATAATTTTTTTAATATAAAATATGGAACATCTAGTGAGGATGTTTTAAACGCTACATCTAGTGATGAGATTTTTTTGCTTGATTATGCACTGTCAAAAGAATTGGATTTAAGGAATATAAGCTGTATAAAGATAATACTCATTCCTGAAAATTTGGAGACACTTGTTATACAAATTAAAGCAGCTAAAAGAGTAGAACGTATGAAGGAAATTCTTGCGGAATATGAAACATACTATAGTCCAAATAGGTTAGAGGAATACCAGAGAAAAGGTTTTAAAGTGGTAACAAATCACTATTTGATGCCACAGTATGCAATTGCACAAGTACAATCTTTGATAAATCTGGAGGGCAACGATGGCAGTATTTAGCGATGTGGATATTAGAAAAATTGTTAATAATAAAGAACTTGTCATAACGCCATATAATCTTTCTCAATTGACTGGAGTTGGCTATGATTTATCAATTGGTTGCATCGTCGATGCAAACTCGACGGAACTGCCAGAAAGTGATAATGAAAAGTATCGACTTGAAAGTGGACATAGATATATAGTTATTACAAAAGAATATGTGTCTCTTTCGCGGTCAATTATGGGAACATTACATGCTAGAGGGTCTTTAGCATTGGAAGGATTAATTACGTCATCGACTACAGTTGATCCGAATTTTAGGGGACATATGGCGATGTGCATTGTAAATTTATCGAAAAATCCTATTATTATTGGCATTAACGAACCATTCATAACGTTAGTAATACATCAACTGCGAACTTTAACAAGATTGCAACTGGCAACAACAGAAGATGGACAACCCAGAGTTGCACAAAGAAAAATTGCAAGCATCTTTCCCGATGAAACAGATGTGCGCAGGGCCAAATTAAATAATTATCTGACGCAGCAAGAACAGCTTGAATATTTTACAAATTTCAATGTGATAACAAGAGCTGATTTGAGAAACAATCTCGTAGATATATTTGGCGAGAAGTTGAGAAGTATTTTGGCTACAAAATCTACGATATTGATATGGATTACAACGATTATATTGCTTGCGATTATATCAATTTGCCTATACTCGGTGTATGATGGTAATTTCATTCGAAGATTTTTTCCTAATTATAATAGTGGAACAAGTTTTTCTCAAGTTCTTTCTGTGATTATTGCATCAATAGCAGCTTTGATTGCGCTTCATAAAAAGAAATGAGTTGGAGAAAAACACGGTATACATAAGTCGGGTGACTGTAAAGCAGCTTTTCTGAAAAAATTCATTGTAGACGAAAGTTGGATATGGTGACTGAAATTTCTGGAGAATTAGAGGTAGAAGAGGATGGGTAATTGTTCATATTGCAACTAGAGTGGGGCGCGAGTTTGTATAGCTTTAACAAAATGAGCCGCCTGAGATTCTATGGCAATAAGGGTCAACACTTTGAAAAATAGATGTACTGTCCATTATGGTATGACAATAAGACTCAATAAGTTCAGTGAAAGGTTAATAATACACGGCTAAATAAAGGATAGCTTCAAGAAGATGCTGGAAGACGGCATGTATAAAGCCGATTTATTTGCGGATTTGTAATAAAAGAGTTTGGCTTGAAAGATTAACAGAATAATATTTGAACGCATCAATTTGAGGATTACATAAATGAGTGAAGCTATAGGAACACGAGAATTTGCTGAAAAATATGGTGTGCCGATGGCCACGGTGTCCAAGTGGTGTCGGGAAGGTAAAATTCCAGATTGTAACCAAGATAGGAAAGGATCACCTTGGCATATTCCCAAGGATGCAGTTCCACCCGCTGGATATAAGCGAAGGAAAAAGTGATATAGAAAGGGAGCAATCAGAAGCAGATGTTGATTTCGCGTGGCTTTGCCCATGGCTACCTGACGCTTGAAGATGGCACCTTGATGCAGTGGTGTGTAGATAATGACTTTTATGGAGCTGCGGCTAAAGCCGTGAGGTACGATTCGGAATTCAACTGGCAAACGAATCTGTGGCCAATAATGGAATATATCCTTTCCGAGAAAGATAAAAGCGTCAAGTCATTGCAGGAACGCCGGCAGGGGGGAATGTCAAGGGCGGCGAAGCCGTTCATATACCCTTGACATTCCCCCGCAGCAGGTGTTAATCCGGCATACGCTCAGCGAAATAGATGGACAACTGCGCATGGATGCGGCTCCAGTCCTGCCGTCGACCCGTCCACTTTTTTGTAATATCCATCATCGCCAGATACAGCATTTTCAGCAGACTGTCGTCCGTCGGGAAAACGCTCTTGGATTTTGTGACCTTCCGCAGCTGCCGATTAAATCCTTCGATCGTGTTCGTGGTATAGATCAGACGGCGGACTTCCTGAGGATATTTGAAGTAGGTGCTGAGGTTGGCCCAGTTTTCCCGCCACAACTTTGCGATTTTGGGATATTTATTGTCCCAATTCTGCGCGAAAGTCTCCAAAGCGTCCAGAGCGGCCTGCTCGTCCACTGCTGCATATACGGCTTTCAGATCGGACATGAGAGCCTTCAGGTCTTTGTAAGAAACGTATTTGCTGGAATTTCGCAACTGGTGAATCATGCAGTTCTGAATCTCCGTTTCCGGGAACACTGCATGGATGGCTGTATCGAAACCAGTCAAATTGTCTGTACATGCGATGAAAATATCCTCTACGCCCCGATTTCTCAGGCCATTCAGTACGGTCGCCCAGAACTTTGCGCTCTCATTCTCGCCGACCCACATGCCCAGAACATCTTTGCGGCCGTCCAGATCAAGGTCGATGGCAATGTATACTGCTTTCTTTACGATCTGCCCTTCGCTGCGGACATGGTAGTGGATCGCATCCAGAAAAACTACGGCATAGATTGATTCCAGAGGCCGCTGCTACCATTCTTTTGCCACAGGCAGGATCTTATCCGTGATCCGGCTTACCGTAGTGTCAGATACAGACAGCCCGTAGATATCCTGAATATGCACCTCGATGTCGCCGGTCGTCATGCCTTTCGCATACATGGACAGGATCTTCTCTTCGATATCCTGACTGATGCTGGTTTGGTTCTTTTTCAGAAGCTGCGGTTCAAATTCACCTTTCCGGTCACGGGGAACAGAAACCTCGACATCGCCGAAACTGGTCCGCAGATTTTTGCTGCTGTGACCGTTCCGACTGTTGTCCGTAGCCTTGTTCTTGTAGTCATATTTGCTGTAACCAAGATCCTCATCCAATTCGGCCTCTAATCCATTCTCCATGAATTCGGCAATGGTTTCCTTGAACAAGTCCTGAATGTCGTCCATGCTGTCGATATTTGCCATCTGCAGCAATTCACGGATTTTTGCTCTACGGGCGTTTTCTTCCGGGCTTCGATTCTTTCGGGACATATCTTTTCCTCCATCCTGATGTTTCTATTTTACACCTCTCCGGAGGTTTACACAATTATCGGGATGGTCTCGAACTGGCGTAGTGTGGTTTAATTAAGCCATAAAATCAATCTTCATCCGACTCTGCTCGTATCGTCATCGGCAAAGATACTCGTCGTAGCTCCTATATGTTCGAGTACAGTCTGGTGGCTGGTCTGACTGCTTCTGGTGCAGATGCCTATTTGCTCCATGTCACAACTATCCCGTCCGTGGCTTACATTGCTCGTGTGGATGACTTTGACTGCGGCATCATGATCTCTGCCAGCCATAATCCGTATTATGACAACGGCATCAAGCTGATCGACTGCTATGGTGAGAAGATGCCTGAGGAGACTCTGCTGCTGGTGGAGAATTACATCGATGGCAAACTCCATGTGTTTGAGTGCTTGACAAGGACAGGCCAAAACTGCCTTTTGCTCATCGTGAGCATATCGGCTGCACTGTGGACTATGTGGCAGGCCGTAACCGTTACATGGACTACTTGATTTCTCTGGGCATCTACTCCTTCAAGGGAGTTAAGGTCGGTCTGGATTGTGCTAACGGCTCAAGCTGGAATATTGCTAAGTCCGTGTTCGATGCTCTTGGTGCAGATAGCTCTGTTATCAATAACCGGCCGAACGGTCTGAACATCAACAACAACGCTGGCTCTACCCATATCGAAGGCCTGCAGAAGTTTGTGGTGGAAAACGGTCTGGACGTCGGTTTTGCCTTCGATGGCGATGCTGACCGCTGCCTGTGCGTGGGCGAGAAGGGTAATGTGATTACCGGCGACCATATCCTGTACATCTACGGCTGCTACATGAAAGAGCGCGGTAAGCTGCTGGCCAATACCGTGGTCACAACTGTCATGTCCAACTTCGGTTTGTACAAAGCATTTGACGAAAAGGGTATCGGTTATGCCAAGACCGCTGTGGGTGACAAGTACGTCTATGAGTACATGGCGAAGAACGGCTGCCGTATTGGTGGCGAGCAAAGCGGCCATATCATCTTCACCAAGTATGCAAGTACCGGCGACGGTATCCTGACAAGTCTGAAGATGATGGAAGCCATGCTGGCTAAGAAGAAGCCGATGAGCGAGTTGGCAGCACCGCTGAAGATCTATCCGCAGGTGTTAAAGAATGTCCGTGTGACCGATAAGAAAGCCGCACAGAACGACCCGGCGGTACAGGAGGCAGTGTCCAAAGTTGCAGAAGCTTTGGGGGATACTGGCCGTGTTCTGGTGCGTGAGTCTGGTACGGAGCCTTTGGTGCGCGTGATGGTGGAAGCCTCCGACCATGGTACTTGTCAGAAGTATGTCTCTCAAGTCGTGGAGGTTATCAAGAACAAGGGCTACGCTATTTGAACGTAACCTTGATACAGTATACGGGCTGATGTATATTTCACTGATGCCCTTGAAAACTAATTTTTAAAGGATTATATTTGAGCCATGGGAAGTTTCTCACGGCTTTGCCGCTCGAAACTTTGCACACCTCTACGCGGTGGGCGGCAGGCAACGCTAGTATAGCGGCTAAGAATGCAGAGAAAGATAATCTGAAGAATAGAGAATATTATGGATTTATGGACATCTTTAGTTCCCGCAATAATTGGTGGCGTATGTACACTGGTTGGTGGTGTATTTGTTTATCACAGACAGAATAAGGCGCAAACAAGGCAAGCTGCTTCGGTTATGTATTACGATCTAAAGAGCATAGAAAGCTATTTAAAAGCAGAAAGAAGTTCTGTAAATATCAGGTACTTCAGTGAGTGGCAGTCCATTGTGGCTGAGTGCACATTCTTGAAACCAAATGATGTTGAACAGCTCTACAAAATATATGATTTGGTATATGACTATGATTACCACTATAAGTTGAAGGAGAAACAAGGGACTGTAATAAAAGACGATATTTCGCAGTACGAAGAATTGAAAAGAGTTATGTTTTACTCATCAGAAGATAGGGTGGATTTGAAGGAATATAATTCGAAATATAAGCGACTTCTCGAAACCTTGAAGAAAAATCAGAAAAAATGTTTTTAGAAATTTTTGGGAAAAAGAGATATGAAGCAAATTCTGATTGATAATGCACTCGAATCATGGGAGTCGGCAATTTCATACGCAAATGATATTATGAAAGGAATGGCTACTTTAAAGTACAGAAAGAACTTTGTGGCGTCACTTCACAATGCGACAGAACTGTTTATTAAACAGTTAATGCTTGATACTGGAAACCATGATGTGTGTAAAAGGATTTCGGCGCGGAGAGATCCGGGGGGTGTATTACAGGCGGCGTTTGATACGGCAAGAGATTTGAATGGCTTCTTTTCGAATTTATCACCGGTAAATGCAGAGAAATATCGTTCGGAAGACTATAATGTTATCTGTGGAATGACAGGAACTTTGTTCAGTACATACTATGCGGCACATCCACAAGACCAAGCTGTTGTGGATGATGCGTTGATGGTATTAAAGGATTTACGAAACAATGAGACACACTTCTTTATAGATAAGTGGACATTCCTGACGGAAACTGAGTTTGCACAGCTGTACAATTTTATGATTGTATTTTATAGAATACTGCAGAAGTATAATTTGCTACCGTTCTTGGGTGAACCGTTAGGAGAATATAAAAATCTTGAATTTGTGAAGCCTTCATTGACATCGTTTTCTTATAAGGGTGCATTAGTATCGTCAAATGTTCTAAGAGTTATTGCGGAAATCTCAAACGGTGTTCAATTGCCGTGTGTGGATGATTCGGCCTTTTCTATCACAAAGGAAATCGTGGAATATTGTGGCCCAAGGGTATGGGAGGGACGATTTGATGAGCTTTGGGCGCAAGTTGAAACAGCGATGCAGTATGGGCTACTAACTGTTAAAGATGACACTGAAGAATATGATGAGCCGGGAATTGGAAAAGGCGTCAATGCCTATCGTTATCTGATTGTTCAATATCGATAATATTTGTTGATAACATTGCCCTCGTTAACTCACAGTGCTATACTAAAACTACAATATATAATAGAAAGGCTGATATCTTATGCCTAGAACCAAAGGAAGCAAGAATAAACCGAAAGTCGCCAACGACTACGCATCTCAGATCGCAGAGAAGCAGGAATCGATCGCTTCTCTGACTGCCGAAATCACTTCCATCACGGCCAATATCGACACCTTGAAGGCCGACCTGAAAGAAAAGAAGGCTGCTCTTAAGACATCCCAGAAGGAACTGACCAAGCTGGAAGCCAAGAAAGCCGCCGCTGATCAAAAGGCCGCCGAAGCAGCGAAGAAGAGCGAAGCAGAGGCTGTGCTGAAGAAGCTGCTGGCCGAGGGTGTCAGTGCTGATGATATTATCGAGAAGCTGAAATAATCGTTTCAAAATCCAAAACCGTGTGGACGGAGTTACAAAATCCCATCCATACGGTTTTCTAATGGAACGATTGCTTCATATCAAACAAAATGCACTGTTTCCCACACCATCTCCTAAAATCATGTCCGGTGAAATTTTAGCAAAAGAGGCAGCAGAGGAGCGTATCTGGGCAGAGCAGACGCCCCGGCGGTGCTCCGGGCCCCGGACGCTCCGAACTATGTGTTCCGTGAAAATAGACTTCCCAATATGAAAAAAATGCAGGTCGGATGTAAAATTGACGGAAACCTTGCAAATGACGCTGAAACGTGATATAATCGTGGTACGAACAAGCCGGTTTTGGTACGACAACGGTATGCTGTAGTACTGTAACTGTTGTTTCGAAATTATGAACGATCACAAAAAATGTGTGAAAATTTAGCGTAGCTACGGCGACACCTATCAGGTTCAGGTCGTGTCCTGGTACGACAACGAGAACTCCTACACCTCTCAGATGGTCCGTACCATTAAGTACTTCGCTGAGAACTGCTAATCACAGCTCTACGCTCAAAAGTGCTTGAGATGCCGTGCTGAGTAACAGCCTGTGTTGACCTTTCTGGTACGAACATGCTGTGATAGGTGCGACAACAGGAACTTGAGTTCTACACCCTTCCTTTTGCGGGTCTCCGTGAGAGAAAGGGTGTTTTTGTTATGTGAGCTCCATCATAAACCAAGCGCCCCTTCCGATGTGGTCTGCCACAGGGAAGGGGCGCGTTTGAATGCGGGATATTTTATTTTTTGCTGTTTCCCACCCGCATTTTGAAATCCTCATAGCCGAACTTTACAAGCTCGTGGCAGGTGCCGGAGGCGTCCATCGTCCAGATGGGCGGGAGGGGCATACCGTTGAAGGTATTGTTCTTGCAGGTGGTGTAGATGGCCATATCCCCGAAGAGGAGACGGTCGCCCTCGGTGAGGGGGGCGTCGAAGCTGTAGTCGCCGATGACATCCCCGGCCAGGCAGGTCGGTCCGCCGAGCCGGAAGGTGACAGCCTTTTCGCCGGGGTCGCCCGCGTTCAGCAGGGGCGGGCGGTAGGGCATCTCGATGACGTCCGGCGTGTGGCAGGCAGCGGACAGATCCAGGATGGCAAGGCTGGTATCGCCGTTGCGCAGGGTGTCCAGCACCGTGGTGACGAGATAGCCTGCGTTCAGCGCCCAGGCCTCGCCGGGCTCCAGATAGACCTGTACGCCGTATTTTGTCTGCGTCTCGGTGATGCAGCGCTCCAGCGTGGGCAGGTCGTAGCCGGGGCGGGTGATGTGGTGTCCGCCGCCAAAGTTCAGCCACTGCATCCGGGGCAGCAGGTCGCCGAAGCGGTCTTCCACTGCGGCCAGCGTCAGGGCCAGTGCGTCGGAATCCTGCTCACACAGGGTGTGGAAGTGCAGGCCGTCCAGCAGGCCCGGCAGGGCCGGGTCTGCCTGCACAGCGGCGTCCCACTGGGCACGGGTGGTGCCCAGACGGCTGCCGGGGGCGCAGGGATCGTAGATCGCGTGGTCGCCCTGAGTGGAGCACTCCGGGTTTACGCGGATGCCGATGCTGACGCCTTTTTCCTTACAGAAGTCCGCGTATTTTTCAAGCTGGGAAAAGGAATTGAATACCAGATGTTCGCAGATATCGGTGAGTTCCCCGATCTCCGATTCCTTGAAGGCCGGAGCGAATACGTGATTTTCTTTTCCCATTTTTTCATATCCAAGCTTTGCCTCGAAAAGACCGCTGGCTGTGGTTCCGTCCAGATACTGCCCGATCAGCGGGTACTCAAAGAAGTTCGAGAATGCCTTCTGGGCAAGGAGGATCTTGCAGCCGGTGTCGTCCTTTACTTTCTTTAAGATTTCCAGATTTTTCCGAAGCTTTTTTTCATCAATTACATAACATGGAGTGGGTAATTCATTAATTTTCATTTATTCTACAATCTCCGGATTTTCATCCACAACCCACGGAAGTCCCCACTTATTCAGCGCTTCCATATACGGATCCGGATCGAACTCTTCGACGTTGAATACGCCTGCGCCCTTCCAGGTTCCGTCAACGACCATCATGGAACCGATCATAGCCGGTACGCCTGTCGTGTAG
>ERZ780149.1423-NODE-1423-length-26325-cov-12.374267_pt1 | contig 26325 bp, 19 predicted proteins | sample MGYA00511367_ERZ780149 | MGnify/ENA primary metagenome ERZ780149 (study PRJEB29588, sample SAMEA2153852) | human gut metagenome | biome: human gut; feature: human-associated habitat; material: faeces | place: Denmark | collected 2008/2010 ... | reverse complement strand
ATAATATTCTTTTTATTCTTTTTACTCTTACTCATTTTACTACCTTACCTACTTTTTTAGTATAGCATAGTTTAATAAATATTACTAGTGTTTTTTTATTTCTTCTTAAGCCTTTATGTCTTAAGAAGTCTCTTAAAGCCTATAAAATAGTCTTTAAGAGAATATTATTATATGTATATAGATAATTATTTCTAATTATATTAGTATCTATGTAATAGAAAAAACTACCTATTTATTTAAAATAAGTAGTTTTATTAGTCTTCTATTTAGTTAATGTTTTAGTTTTAGGTTTAATATCTACATAACTATCATCATATTGATATAGTTCTTCTAGCATATCTTGATTATCTTTTAACTCATACATTAATTCTTCTAATTCCTCTCTAGTTAAATCATATAATGGTTTTATATATAGATTATCATTTGTAAATCTTCCTACTATTCCACAATAACTTCTCCATACAGTTATATAGTAATAACCATCACCATTATAATTCATTGATACATCTGTCTCTTCAAATCTTGGAATATAATTATCTTCAAAAATATCACCAAACTCATACTGAACAGAATTACTATTGGCAAGTGTCATCATTCCGTCTGCTTGTGTTCCCTTTAGTAATATATATTTTGGTATATTATCATTATAGTGTATAAAGTCATCTTCATCTTTACTATTTTTATAACTTTCTTCTAGATTTAATACAAAATACTCACAATTTATATATTCCTTTTTTCCAGTATTTAATATGTTATTAACATTATTATTAGCATATTCTTTTTCTAATGTATTTCTAATAGGTAATACTTCACATTTCCAACCAGATTTAGGATTAATAGTCCAAGTATTATTATTTCCTGATAAAACATATCCTACTGGAGTAGATACCTCTTTCAATATATATATTCCATCTTCTAGTTTTTCAATTCTATGTGCTTCAGATGAACTACTAGTCCAAGAGTCTACTAAGTTACCAGCTTCATCTCTTAACTCAAACTTTGCACCACCTAAGATTTTATCATTATCCCCTTCTACCCAAACATCGCAAAACCAATCATCTATAGTACTTGCATCATTTAAAAAATTATCACATACATTATACTTCTCATTTGTTCCATATGGATTATTTTCTATTTTTTTACCTGCACAACCAGTTAAACCTAATGATGTAGCAGTAATACTAGTAGCAAGTGCTAATGATACTAATCTTCTTTTAGTGTATTCATTAATTATATTATTTTTCATTATAATTCCCCCTCAGTGCCATATATTATAGCAGATTTTCATATTTTGTCAAGTTTTCAATAAAAACTAGTAAACATATGTATATGTAGTAAAATATAGAACCATTAATATTTCAAAAGAACAAGACAATTTTATCTTGTTCTTTTTCTAACCTTTTCTTCATAACTATACATTCTTTCAAGTTCATCATCATCTATATAAATTACTTTTCCTCCATCTGGATTTATTCTTTTACCTCCAAATACTATCCAAATTGCGTCAAGTGACATACTTGGCATTGGAGCATATCCATCAGTAAATATTATTTTATTTTCTACTCTTCTTGTAAAAGCATTAACTGCTGCATTAAAGTTAGTTCCTCCATAACCTTCAAAATTCATATCTTCTATATCCTTCTCAGTTCTAATATCATGAAAGCCATAAAATTTATAATCAAAACAGCCTACTTTTACTCTTGATTGTTTTAATATATTTTTACATTCTCTTAAAAAACCCTTAAGTAGTTGTTCACTTATTGAGTTACTTGTATCTAGTACAATTTCAGTCTCTGGCATAGGTTGTTCTTCTAAATTAGCACTAACTACACCGTCTTCTATTGTTGCATTTTTATATGACCAATCAACATCATACTTAATTGCTTCCCTTAAAACATATCTCCAATCAATTATTGGCTTTGCATATCCAATATCTTCAACTTTTCTTACATCACCATTTGTAGAGTCCCCAGCGGCCATTGCACCATTTAATAATGATTTTTTTAAATCTTCTAATTCTTTTTTCTTTACTTCTCTATTTTTATTAAAAGATTCCTTCTCTCCTAATTTTTCTGTTTCCTTTTGCTTGTTTTCTAATTCTTTATCATTTTCTTTTTTATTATTTTCCCCTAAGTCTTCACTTTTTTCAGGCTTTTCTTTTTGCTCTTTATGTTTTTTTACTGCATCTTTCCACATACTATGAGTATCATGTCCGACATCTTTATTTTCATTTTTTTCTTGCGAAGAATCACTAGAATTACTAGCTTGTTTATTGCCAACTTGTTTTTGATTTTGAGATTCACCATTACTATTTTGACTTTGACTAGAAGATTGTTCTTTATCTTTTTCATCTTGTTCATTATTTGATGAATTGTTATTCTGTCCATTATTACCACTTTGACCATTTCCACCTTGTCCATCATTTTGTTCTTTATTTTCTTGCTTGTTTTGCTTCTTTTCATGTAGTAATTTTTCATATAATTGCTCGGCATCATAGTTTATTGCTTCTTCCATGTCAACTACACCATCAATTAGTTTTAATCCATCACGTTTTAAAAATTGATTAATAACTCCATCAGTAGCAATATTCCATAAAGTTGAATCTTTTCCTTCACTCCTTAAAATATGATTAAAAGCAATATGACATACTTCATGAGCAAATACAAAAACTTGTTCTTCATTACTAATTTTTGATAAAAATTCTTTGTTATAGTAAATAGTTTTTCCATCTGTTCCAGCAGTTGATATATTTTTATTTTCTTTATAATCTACATAGGTAACTACGCTTCCAAAGAAAGGATACTTTACAAGCATTTTTCTTTTGATTGATTCAATATCACAAACCATAAATTACTCCTTTATATGTGCAACCAATGAATATATCTCTTCATTAATTGTCTTTTCATTTATTACATCTGCAGTAATTATAATTTTTGTTTCTTTTGGAAGTTCAAATGTAGATACCTTTTTATATTTTAATATTTCTATAAACTTTGCTTGCTCTTCTTTTGATATATTATCTATTTTATCAATAACTAATAATTTATTTCTTTTCATATTAAACAGTTTATCATACCATTCAGGTGGATTAAAAGATGTTTCTTCATAATGTCCATTTAATTCTTTAATATCTAAATTAGATGGCAATACAACATAATCATTAAATACATCAGTAGAAACATTTTCTAGTAAAATAGGTATATCAGTATTCTTTAAATATTCTTCTAATAATTTTAACTTTTCACTATTCATAATTATTTTTCCTCCCTCTAAGGTATATCCAAATAACCCTTAGGCAATTCTTCTGCTTCTATAGTATAATTAGTGTAATTAGTATAATCTTTTGAAAATCCTACCACAGTTTTTACTTTTTTCTTAACATTTTTCATAGCAATTTTTGCCTCAGCAATTAATTCAAGTCTTCTCTCATCACCATGACACCATTGCAAGTCAAATAAAGAACAAAATTCTTCTCCTAGTTCAGATAAAATAAAACTTCTTACCTTTACTAAATTATCTTCATCTACTTGTGTTAATCCTATAGTTGTTGCATACTTTTCAGCTGTATTTAATGCTTGTATATCATCTTTTGTATAATTATCATTTAAAACATCTTCGAGTGTAATTACTTTTTGATTACAAAATGCTACAAACTCTCTTGTTATGTCTTCTCCTACTAGACTTCTAAGCATTTCTGGATTACCAGTTGCATAAAGCATCTTCGAAGCCATTTCCCATTTTCTTGGATCAGCATTAGGTTTTTCTCCATTATATTCACTTCTTAAAGTCTTTCCTTTTTTATATGCAATATAAGCATATATTGCTGGGTGAATATTGTTTTCACTTGCCCATTTTAACCAAGACTCTGTCGTTGTTTTTATATATACATGAGCAAATCTATTAAATAAAGGCTCTGCTAGTTGATTGGCTGCTAAACTATCTTTCATATCATTACCAGCTGCTACTATTCTAGCATTATCTGGTAATTTCCATATACCATTTACTTCTCTATCTAATACTATATTAAAGGCTATACCCTGTATACTTGGCAAAGCATTTGTTATCTCATCAAAGAATACTATATGTAGTTTATTTGGCTCTCTCTTACATTTTTCTTCTATCTTTTTAAGCCATGAAGGTTTAATATCTATCATTTCTCCTGTACTTTGATTATATACACTTTTACCATTTAAACTTTCAGGTGTAGCATTTCTTAAATATATTATTTCACAATTAGGATCTATTTGTTTAACTCTCGCACTCTTACCTTCACTAGATGGTCCATGCAAGAATACAGCAACTCCACTTTCTATAGCTCCCTTAATTATATCTTCTTCACTTACTCGTTCGAGCTTTAATCCATAAGGATTTATTTTTCTCTTTACTTGTTTTTGTGCTTCAGTAGTATCTTGTATTTGCATTAAAGATGAATTTTGAAATAAATCTTTTACCATATATTTATTCAAGAACATATACATTTCTGTTTTATTAAAATCACCTTTATAAGGAGCTACTCTATCAAGAAATCTTATTCCTGAGACTAATCCTTTTTTTGAAATCAATGTTTTTGTTTTATCATCAATTAGCCATTTAACTGGTGATACTTCTACCCAAACGTAATCACCATCTCTATATTCTACATCATTTGAAAGTTTAAATCTTTTTTCTTTAAAAACAGAATTAGCTTTTATACGAATATATTTCTTTCCTTGATACTCATATTCTTCATAAGTTACAGGTTTAAATCCTGTATCATAATCATCATATGTTGCAGAATCAAATGTGTAACTTCTTCCTGTTTTATCCATTCCTACATTATATTCTGATTCTAGTATATTTTGCATTCTTGAATCAACAGCATTTTGAGGATATTCTCCATATTCTACTTCTTCTATTCCATTGTATCCTTTCATTCTGTTTGAAGAAACTTTAAAAAAAATTTCAGAAGATTGCAAAGATGGGCGAACAACGCCATTACGTTCATACCTATAAGTGCTGCAGCTGCCATACTCACATACCACAAGTACATCATTATCGCCATCATCAGATATAGTCCAAAACAATAAATCTTTCGAGTCAAAATAACCACCTGTTAAAACACATAAATCTGTAATTGCAGCTTTTGTTCCGTATTTTTTTAGCACTTCTAAAGAATTCTCACCCCAAATATCTTCTTCAGAAAGTAACGTTAATTCTACATCATCATTCATTTTTTCACCTTAACCTTTCTCCTAGTTAATTTTGCTTCAGCTATTAATTCAAGTCTTCTCTCATCACCGTGACACCATTGTAAGTCAAACAAAGAACATAACTCTTCTCCATATACAGACATAATAAAATTTCTCACCTTTACTAAATTATCTTCATCTACCTGAGTTAGTCCCATAACTGTCGCATATTTTTTTGCTATATTTGGTACATATATATCATTATCTGTATAATTATCATTTAAAACATCTTCGAGTGTAATTACTTCTTGATTACAAAATGCTACAAACTCTCTTGTTATATCTTCTCCTACTAAACTCCTAATCATCTCTGGTTTACCTGTTTCATAAAGCATTTTCGAAGCCATTTCCCATTTTCTTGGATCAGCATTAGGTTTTTCCCCATTATATTCACTTCTTAAGCCTTTTTCTCCTTTAAATGCAATATAAGCACATATTGCTGGATGAATATTATTTTTATTTGCCCAGTTTAACCAAGATTGTGCCGTCGTTTTTATATATACATGAGCAAATCTATTAAATAAAGGCTCTGCTAGTTGATTGGCTGCTAAACTATCTTTCATATCATTACCAGCTGCTACTATTCTAGCATTATCTGGTAATTTCCATATACCATTTACTTCTCTATCTAATACTATATTAAAGGCTATACCCTGTATACTTGGCAAAGCATTTGTTATCTCATCAAAGAATACTATATGTAGTTTATTTGGCTCTCTCTTACATTTTTCTTCTATCTTTTTAAGCCATGAAGGTTTAATATCTATCATTTCTCCTGTACTTTGATTATATACACTTTTACCATTTAAACTCTCAGGTGTAGCATTTCTTAAATATATTATTTCACAATTAGGATCTATTTGCTTAACTCTAGCAGATTTACCCTCACTAGATGGTCCATGTAAGAATACAGCAACACCGCTTTCTATTGCTCCCTTAATTATATCTTCTTCACTCACTTCGGTAAAATCTAGATTATAAGGATTTTTCTTCAAAGCAGGCCGTTTAACTTTTGCTTTTTTAACTTCTTCTACTTTAATAGTTAAAGGTATTTTTAAGTCTGAAATAATATCGGGTAAAAAACAGTCTTTCATAAACCTCTTAATATCAGTATCTTCAAAGTCTTTAATAATAGTATCAGAATTTGCAAATTGTATACCTGAAAATAATATTCTCTCTGAAATAGCAACATCTGCTTTAACATCTACTAGCCAAGTTATTGGTTCAACTTTTATCCAATATCCAGTTTTAGCACATACTGTAGAAAAATTGGATAATGTCCTACCTACTGCTTCAGCATCACCTACAACCCTAACATATCTTTTTCCATTATATTCATATACATTGTGTTCCTTTGCTTTAAAAAAACTATCTTCATCATCCACAGGAATAGAATCTGTTGTATATTTACCTACAATTTTTAATTTTCCTTTAGAAAATTCATTTTCTAATATGCTAGATATAACATTAAATGCTACCATTTGAGGATACATCCCAAAATTAATAGAAATAACTCCATTTCCTAATGAATACTCATTTTCAGCAAATGATTTAATACTTGAATATGGTAAAACAACTCTAGAACCATAAAATCTAAACCAAGGATAATCTTCATAAGTTGCATCATAGCCATTTATAATTTTAATACGACGAGTATTAATTTCTGTAATTGTTTTAGTCCAATAATATCCTTTATTATATGAAAAAGTAGTAGAATTATTAAAAGGAAGTTCTTCAATTCCTCCTAGCAAAATAGCGAAATCACTTATTTCTGCCTGTATATGAGCAACTTCAAATATCTTCAATCTATTTTCTCCATATATTTGTTCCTCAATTAAAAAAGTTATATCATCTTTATTCATAGTTTCTAATCCCCCTTGAGTACCGATTATTATAGCATATTAACTACTATTTTGCAACTTGTTATTTTTACTTGATAATACTAAAATGTCATAATTAAAACTAAGTAAACACTTACTTAGTTTTAATTTGTTTTATTTCATTATATTTATTACTAACGTTTCTTCTGACTAATCCTTTAGGATTTTTAAAACTTAATGTTTCACTTTCAATTCCTGCTGCTGCATTTATAATTCTTACTTTTTGTTCTAATTCAAAATCATAGTATGAATATGTTGAATACTCATTTCCTAAATAGTCTTTTCTATTAATAAATGCTTTGATATCCTCAGGATTACTTTTCAATAAAGTATCTAATTCTTCATATATCTTTTGATAAAAAGTAGAATAAATAACTTTACCATTTTTTAATATAGATACTCTAAAATCAAGTGTAGGAATATCCATTAAATAATCAAGTTGATTTCTAAAAACACCTCTTCTTGTACTTATAGATAAAGATAAGTCTTTATCTATAACAACATTATTATTCTTATTAAGTAAATATTCAGTTAAAGCAATATAATATAATTTTTTTCTAAATGTCATATTTATCTTCCCCCTCACAGACAAGTAAATTATAACACATTAATTATTAAAAATCAAATATCTGTATCTGAATCATTTACATTATCTATATATTTTTTCTTATTGAATAATAACATAATACAATAAACATCTGTACATAGAAAAAAGTCACTCATTACCATAAGCAACTTTATTTAGTTAACACTCTACTTTTAGGAGTATCATAATCATATGAATGTAACTTGTCTAATTAGTGAAAGAAATAACTAGAACTATACAAGATTCTTTATACACTATTATAACATTGATTATTTTGATTTAATAAACATTCTAACAGTTCCTTTTTGTGATAAGTCAATATCATTTTCAGCAATTCCATCTTTTACTAATAAAAGTGTAGAAATTAAAGTTTTTAAATCACTTTCATAATATGAACTTTTGATAAAAGTTTCAAGGGAAGAATAACCAAATCTTGGTGTTTCTTTTCCACAAACGCCATTAGATTCACGCATTTGTGATTCGTATACATAACCTTTATATGCTGTTTCATATAGATAGTCTTCTACATTAAATATATTTCTAGAAAAATCTTTATTCTGCATATTAAAGCCATCAGTTATTGATAAATTAAGACTTAAAAGTTCATTAGAATCGTTCAATAACTGTTCATAAAACATTTTTCCATTAGATAACTTAGTAAGTCTTATTAGACTAAAGATGTTCTTCAAATCTTCAAGCAATTCACTCTGCAATCCAAAGTTCATACATATCCTTTCAATATCAATACTATACTCATCTGTAATATTATATTCATTCAAAAAATCACAAAAACTCGCATATGAAAGTAAGCATAATGCCAATTGTAATCGCATTGGTAATAATTTTTCATTTGTATCATTTAGTATCTGAATTAAAGAATTATCATTATTAACCTTAAAAAGATTTACAAACTTTATTGCAGTCATCTTATCTATTTCACCAAATAAATACATCGGAAGAACAAATAGTCTTTTACAAGTTATTCTTCCTGTCATAATTTGTTTAAAGTTTTCTTTCTTTATCCATATATAATTAACAGCCCTCTTATAATTCAATACATAATTAGACCATTTTTCTTGTAAATTATATTTGTCTTCAAATAAATTATCATTTTGTTTAATAGATATTAATGGCAAATAATTTTTATTTTGTACCGAGCCAATACATTTTAGGAATCTATATTCTTTTAAAACAAAAATATTAAAATCATTAGTCCATACATTTTTATTAACCTTCATTATATTATATATTTTGTCTGGTACTATTGGTCTTCTAGAACCTTTAATATATAGTTCAATATCTGTTGCTCTATATAGCATATCTTTCACTATATATTCTTTATGTATATTTTTAATATTTAACATTTCAAAGATAATATCTTCTAATTTATATAAAGTATCTGCTATTTCCCTTTCCCCAATATCTACATAATCAAATACAATTAATATTTTGGGAAAACGATTATTTGCCCGATAGAAATCCACTAATTTTCTAGCACTACAAAAAAGTCCATTTTGATTTACAAATGTAGTGTTGCGTAATTGTTCCAACTTTGTTTCTTCTTCAGTTCCTATATTTTCAAACCTATATATATTTCTAAAGACTTCATTCATATTAAAGGTACTATTTGAGGCATATACACGATAGGCATAATCTTTTGCATTTTCTCCTAACCCCCATGTATTTTTATGAAAATTATATAAGTATCTAAAATCTTCTTTACCAAAAATTGTTTCTCCAAGATTTATAATTTCATCACCATACTCATTAAAATTATCATCAAAATTAAACATTATTTCACCTTCTTCATTTATTTCATTTTGTTAACGCTCTACTTTTAGGAGTATCATAATCATATGAATGTAACTTGTCTAATATTTTTGGATAATTCATATGTTCTTCTTCTAATTCATTTAGTTCTTCATTAGTTAAAGAAATAATTGGTACTATATATAAATTATCATTTGTTAATTTACCTTTAATACCTAAATATGTTCTATATAATAAAATCGTATAAGAGCCATCACCATTATATGTTAATACAACACTAGTATTATCAAATGAAATATCAGAATTAACATCATTAAATTGATACTGAATAGTATTACTATACTCTGGTATAACTATATCCGCTAACGTACCTTTTAATAATATATACTCAGGTAATTTACCACTATGTTCTAGATGGTCCTTCTTACTCATTCTATTATCATAACTTTCTTTAATCTTTAATACAAAGTATTCATCTTTGATATATTCTTTTTCTCCAGTATTTAATATATTTTTTTCATTATTGCTGATATAATCTTTTTCTCTAATATTTTTAATACCTAATACTTCATGTCTATATCCACTTTTAGGGTCTATTATCCAAGTATTATTACCTGTTATAATATATCCCTCTGGAGTAGATACTTCAGTTAAAGTATATATTTTGTTCTCTAAGTTAATTAATCTATGAGAAGATTTAGTGCTAGTCCAAAAATCAACTATATTACCAGATTCATCTCTTAATTCAAACTTTGCTCCTTCTAGTATATTTTCATTATAATCTTCTACGTAGATATCACAAAACCATTCTTCTGGACCATTATCTACTTGTTCATAAATTAATTGTTTATCTTTAGTTAAATAACCGCTCTTATTTCTAGTAGTACATCCTGTTAATCCTAATGAAGTAAGCGTCATACTAGTCGCTAAAGCAAGAGATATTAATCTTCTTTTTGTATTATTATTTATCATATTACTATACTTTTTCCTTTCACCATTATTATACCAATTATTATACTAATGTCAAGTATTTTAAATATTTTAGCAATCTCTATTGACAATTGCTAAAATAGTGCTATAATATAGATGTATAAAAAGGAGGATGATATATATGAATATGAATAATCCATATGAAGAAAACTTACAAAAACCATTAGAAAAATATGGTAGAAATATTACTGATGCTGCCAAAGATGGAAAAATTGACCCTGTTATTGGTAGAGATGATGAAATAAGAAGTATTACTAGAATATTATCTAGAAAAACTAAAAATAATCCTGTATTAATTGGAGAGCCAGGTGTTGGTAAGACCGCTATTGTAGAAGGACTTGCAACAAGAATTATTAAAGGAGATGTCCCAAATAGTCTTAAAGATAAAACAATATGGGAACTAGATATGGGTTCACTAGTAGCAGGAGCAAAATATCGTGGTGAGTTTGAAGAAAGACTTAAAGCCGTACTAAAAGAAGTAAAAGACTCTGAAGGTAATATCATTATGTTTATTGATGAAATACATATGATAGTAGGAGCAGGTGCTCTAGAAGGTGCTATGGATGCTGGTAATATGCTTAAACCTATGCTTGCTCGTGGTGAAATACATTGTATTGGTGCCACTACTCTAAATGAGTATAGAAAGTATATTGAAAAAGATGCTGCTTTAGAGAGAAGATTTCAAAAAGTACTTGTAAAAGAGCCTACTGTTATCGATACAATTACTATCCTAAGAGGATTAAAGCCTAAGTTTGAAGTATTCCATGGTGTTAACATCAAAGATAAAGCCCTAGTAGCAGCGGCTACCCTATCTGATAGATATATTACTGATAGATTCTTACCAGATAAAGCAATTGATTTAATTGATGAGGCTGCTGCCACTATCAAAGTTCAAATGGAATCTGTTCCTACAGAACTTGATAATTTAGAAAGAAATATTATGAGACTTGAAATAGAAAAAGAGGCATTAAAGAAAGAAAAAGATGATATTTCTAAAAATAGAATTAATAGTATTGATGAAGAACTATTTAATCTTAAAGAAAAAGAAAAATCTCTAAGAAATAGATGGGAAGAAGAAAAGACTGTTAATACTAAGATTAGTAGAAAGAAAGAAGAAATTGATAATGCTAACTTTGCTTTAGAAAAGGCTGAGAATAATTACGATTTAGAGACTGCTGCTAAACTTAGACATGGTACTATACCTAGATTAGAGAAAGAACTATTTGAATTAGAAAAGATTAATAAGTCAGAAATATTATCTGATACTGTTGATGAAGAATCAGTCGCTGCCATTATATCTAAATGGACAAATATCCCAGTATCTAAACTTGCTGAAGGAGATAGAGAAAAAATCTTACATCTAGAAGATAATATGAAGAAAAGAGTTAAAGGACAAGATGAGGCTATCAAACTTGTTAGTGATGCTATTATTCGTTCACGAGCAGGTATTAAAGATCCTAATAGACCTATTGGTTCATTTATCTTCTTAGGACCTACTGGTACTGGTAAAACTGAAGTTGCTAGAACTCTTGCCTATGAACTTTTTGATGATGAAAGACATATGATTAGAATTGATATGTCTGAATATATGGAAAGTCATTCTGTTGCAAGATTAATTGGTGCTCCTCCAGGATATGTTGGCTATGATGAAGGTGGACAATTAACTGAGGCTGTCAGAAGAAATCCTTACTCTATTATCTTATTTGATGAAATAGAAAAAGCCCATAAAGATATCTTTAATGTTTTACTTCAAATACTAGATGATGGTAGAATTACTGATGGTCAAGGTAGAACTGTTGACTTTAAAAATACTATTATTATTATGACATCTAATCTTGGTAGTGAATATATTCTTGAAGGTAACTCTGATGCTAATGATATGGTTATGAAAGAACTTAGAAATACTTTTAAACCAGAGTTCATTAATCGTATTGATGAAATAGTTATCTTTAAATCATTAAGTAAAGATACTATTTACTCTATTCTTGATAAAATTATTAGTGATACTGAATATCGTCTAAGAGATAAAAATCTTCATCTATCTATTACTGATAAAGCCAAGGATTATATAGTTTCTTCTTCTTATGATGAAAAATATGGTGCTAGACCTATTAAAAGATTCGTTCAAAAGAATGTAGAAACCTTAATTGCCGAAGCCATTATCAATGATAGAATAAAATATAATAGTACTATCTATATTGATTATGATGGTAGTAAGTTAATTATTAATGACAAAGAGAATTAATTAGTTCTCTTTTTTTTTACTAAAACATTTAATTATGAAGACCATAGGCTTCATAATTCCTAATGAAGACTTAAAATATTTAAGACTTCATAGGCCAAAAAAAAGAAGATGTTACTCTTCTCTTAATACAATATTTAACTTCTTACCTAGTACTTTTAAAATACCTCCTACTTTACTAGTAATCTGTTCTGTAGTCATAGTACTATCACTATTACCAATCTTTACCCTTATAGTAATAGACCTCTTATCTTCAGGTATCTTATCTCCTCTATATTCTTCAATAAAGATAATCTCTTTTACCATTGGTTTAACAACACTCTCAATTTCCTCCCAAGTAATATCATTATTTACTAATAAAGATAAATCCTTCTCTACAAGAGGGAATAACGGTAATCTCTTATATTCATTATCTCTTGACTTAAATGGTACTAATTTATCAAAATTAATCTCAAATACTGCTATATTAGTTCTCTTAATACCAGACTCATTCATAGTTTTAACACTAACTAAAGAAAGTGAACCTACTTCTTCTTCATTTATATATATATTCAAATATACATCTTTATCTGCCCAAGAAGGTTTATTATCTTTCTTAAAGGTTATTCCTTCCATATGATTATAACTTGCTATATTCTCAAGTACTCCCTTTAATTCAAAGAATATTTCTTTAGGATTCTTTCCAACTATAGCCCCAGATAACATCTTCTTATGAATAGGTAAAGTCTCTTCCATAGTAGACTCATGATACTCTCCCTTTTCATATACTTCTGTCATTTCAAATATCTTAAACTCACTTAAATATCTAAGATTTTTTGCAGTTGTCTCAAGTAATCCTGGAACTAAAGAACTTCTTAAAATACTTAATTCTGGTGATGGTGGAGTTGCCAATTTTACACATTTTTCTATATCAATACCAGCTGCTTTTATATATTTTTCATCTATCCAAGGATATGTAAATATTTCATTAAAACCACATCTATATGCTAAGTATTCTCTTAATCTTCTCTCTAAAGATACTTTAGGTTGATTTACACAATGAGTATAATTTACTGGTAAAGGTTTTGCTTCAAAGTATTCATATCCAATTAATCTAGCAATATCTCCCATTACATCATCTTTTAATGATACATCTCCTGTACTTCTAAAAGTAGGTACTATAGTTTTAAATACATTATTATTATATTCCACTTTATATCCTAGTCTCGTTAAAGTATCTATAATTTCTTCTACACTAAGTACTTTTCCTAATCTAGTATCTAAGAAATCTTTCGATACCTCTACTACCTCGTTAGCAGTAGGTCTAAGATAATTATCTCCATAGGCTTCTATTTTACTTTCTGGATATATTTCTTTAAATAATTTTAAGGCTAATGCTAAACCTTCATCTACCCTCTGTGTATCTAAGTTCTTCTCATATCTAATAGAAGCATCAGTCTTTTCATCAAATCTTTTTCCTGTATTTCTAATTGTTTTAGCAGTAAAGTTAGCAACCTCTAACACTATCTCTTTAGTATCTGGAAGTATTGAATCTTTTCTTCCCCCTCTAATACCTGCTAGTGCCAATGGCTCTTTAGTATCACATATTACTAAATCTTCCTCTGTTAGTTTTATACTATTTCCATCTAGTAATAATAGTTCTTCATCTTTTTTTGCATTTCTTACTATTATTTTATCTCCTTCTACATGACTTCTATCAAAAGCATGAGTAGGTTGTCCAACAGCCATCATTACATAGTTTGTTATATCTACAATAGCATTTATTGGTCTCATTCCCCCATTTATTAAGGCTGTCTGCATCCATATTGGAGAAGGTTTTACATATACTCCAGATATTGCTACTGCTGCATATCTAGGACATTTCTCTTCTTCCTTTATTTCTATATCGTATTTCTTTATATTCTTATCTATCTCTACTTTTTCTATTTCTTTTAAAGGTACCCTGTAGATAGCGGATAGCTCTCTTGCTATTCCATAGTGTCCCCATAAATCTGGTCTATTAGTAAGAGACTTATTATCTATTTCTAATACTGTATCATTTGCTCCTGTTACATCGGCAATATTTTGTCCTACCACGCAAGGTATATCTTTTAAATCTACTATTTCTGATTCATCTTTTGGTGGAAAATAACTATCTAGATATACTTCAGTAGCACCACATATCATTCCGTATGATACTTCTCCTCTCATCTTTGTTTCTTTTATTTTTACTAATTCTCCTTCACCATGCCAATATACTTCTGAGCCTGGTTTAGATATTACTACTTTTTCTCCTACATAAAGATTAGAGCCACCACATACTATTTGGACAGGAGACTCTTCTCCTATATTTACTATACATACTTTTAATGTATCAGCATTTGGATGTTTTTTTACTTCTAATATTTCTCCTACTACTATATCATGAAACTTAAGAGAAGTATCTATAGTATCTTCTACTTCTACTGTTCTCATTGTTAAATCATATGATAATTCTTTATTTGTTATTTTATCTGGTAAATCTACATATTTTTTTACCCAATTTAATGATACTCTCATATTAATCCTCCTTATTTAAACTCTCTTAGGAATCTTAAATCCCCACTATGGAATAATCTTACATCATCTATTCCATATCTCATCATTACTAATCTATCTAGTCCTATATTTATATAGAAGCCAGTCCATTCTTCTGGGTCTAATCCAGCACTCTTTAAGACATTTGGATGAATTACTCCTCCTGGCATTACTTCTATCCAACCATTATGGTTACATACTTTGCAGCCTACTCCTCCACATACTAAGCATTCCATATCTATTTCATATCCTGGCTCCGTAAATGGGAAGAATCCTTCTCTCATACGAACATTTACTTTTCTTCCAAATACTTTTTCTAATATTGTCTCTATCATTACTTTTCCTGAAGCAAATGATAAATCTTTATCTACGATTAATGCTTCATATTGGAAAAAGGCTCTTTCATGACGGGCATCTGTTGTTTCATTTCTATATACTCTTCCTGGATATACGAATCTAGCAGGAGCCCCATGTTTCATTAAGTAGCGGACAGAACCTCCTGTTAAATGAGGACGAAGACATAATCTTTCTTCTGCTTCATTATTTTCTGTTCCCTCTATCCAATAAGTATCCATTGATTGTCTAGCTGGATGGTCTTTTGGAAAATTTAGATTATCAAAAGCAAACTTTTCACTACTAATATCATTTTCACTATATACTTCAAATCCTAGTGATAGAAAAGCATCATTTAAGTCATAACACATTTGGGTTATTGGATGTAGTGCACCTGTACTTGGTAATTTCATTCCTGGTAGTGTTACATCTATTACTTCTTCAGTTACACTAGTATTATTTATTATTTCTTCCTCTCTCTTCCTTACTTCTTCATCAAAGTATATCTTAATCTCATTTGCCATCATTCCAACTTGTTTTTTCATTTCAATATCTAAAGTACTAAGATTTTTTAATACTTCAGTTAATCCACTTTTCTTTCCAAGTAATTCTCTTCTTATTTCTTCTAAATCTTTAGTACTATTTGTATTTTTTATTTTTTCTAATCCTTCTTTTTTTATTTCTTCTAATCTTTCTAACATAATTTCCTCCTTATACACTCTCTAGAAGCATTATTACTTCTTCTTTAGTTAATTTTCTTTCATATTCTTTTATTTTCTTTAGATATTCATTATGACTCATTGTTAATTCTTCTAGTGAATCATATACTACTTTATCTATATCTTTTACTCCATACTTTATTAAATATTTTATATTTAAGTCTGTATCTATATAATTATCTTCGACTAATTTTAGTATATAACTATTTTTATTTTTTAATATCTTCTTATATGTGTCATTTGAAATATATCTAAGTAAATAGTCTATCTTATAATTCATCTATCCACCTTCTTTTAATATAAAAAAGATGATACCTAAAAGGACGAAATTATCGCGGTACCACCTTTCTTTATAACTATTGTTATACTCTCTATAATCTTTAACCAGATTAACGGCTAAGACTAAAGGGTGAATTCGTATTAGATATTTTATTAGGCTTCCACCATCCCTAACTCTCTATTAAACTTCTCTAATATTACTACTTCCTTGTCATTGTCTTATTTTCTATTTATACATCTAAATAATCTTTTTACTTCTGTACTTTGATTAGTTAGAATATCTTGTTTTTCTTCATCATAGTGTCCCCTGATGACACTAGGAAGACTATAATTAAAGCCATATCTATTTATATATTCAATTATAGCATATTTTAAATAATAGGCTCTCTTATTACCATCAGTACTTTGCATAGCATAAAATGGCTCTATTTTTGCAAGTTTACGAATACTCTCTTCTCTAGATAAAATACTTGCATAAGGATATACTTCTTTAGCATCAATTCTTCCCATAAAGATATCTTCTAGTACTGTGTTCATAGAAACTTTAGGATATTCAAAGCGATACTTTGGATTAGTCTCTAATTCACTAGATAATATATTTATTACCTCAGGAATTAATGCACCAGCAGCACAATTTGTAAATCTACATAAATTATCTAATCTATATATATCATTACTTGTTTCTCTTGTAAGCAAAGCCTCTAGTAGTGAAGCATCATATTCTACTACTTTAGAATGTACTATCTCTTTAGGATACATAAAGCATACTCCATGTGCTATTATTTCATCTTCTTGGATATATTTAAACTCATGCTTTAATATGCTATCCTTATTATAGTAATTATTATATTCTATACATAAGGCTTCAATTGCTTTAGCATATAGATATAATTTTATATTAGCTCCCATATCTTGCATTTTATATAAGTCATCCATTGATGGCATAAATACTTCTTTCATAACCATTATCCCCCTAACTATCTATATAGTCATTAAATCTTTTTCTTTCTCTTTTAGTTTTTCTTCAACTATTTTATTATATTCATTTATTAATTCTTGAACTTTTTCATTACCTCTTTTTTCTTCATCTTCTGGTAATTTTAAAGTTTCTAATGCTTTATTAGCATCCTGTCTTATATTTCTTAAGGCTATCTTTGCTTCTTCCGCTAACTGTTTTACTTGTTTTACTAATTCACGTCTTCTATCTTCAGTAAGTGGTGGTATAACTATAAATACTACTTCACCATTATTATTTGGTGTTACTCCTAAATTTGCCTCGAAGATTGCCTTTTCTATTGCTCCTAGTGTTGACTTATCAAATGGTTTTACTGATAATTGTCTAGCCTCTGGAACTGATATATTTGCTAAACTCTTAAGAGGTGTAGCCACTCCATAATATTCTACTGTTATCTTATCTAACATATTAGGATTTGCTCTACCTGCTCTTACATTTGTAAACTTTGTTTCTAATGATTCTATTGTTAACATCATTTTCTCTTCTGTATTTAAAATTATTTCTTCCATAATCTCTCCTTTTTATATAAGATATTCTATCATATTTTTTATATTTATTCAATATTTTTTCATTAAAAACTAACAATTTTGTATGTTATAGTTTTAAGTATGAAAAGCCTATTTTAGTCTTTTCATATTACCTCTAGCCTGTAGTCTAGAGGTAAACATTTTTCTTCTTTATATTCGCAGTGAATACTTTCTAAATTAGATATATCAAAATAAATAGAAAGTACTCTCGTACCTTCTACTGATTATCTATATCTATTAATTCATAGTTAGTACTACCAAATCCTAAGCTTTCAGCACTATCTATAATATGACCACCATTTCTACTTTCAATTCTTTCTATCAAATGTTTCTTGCCCTCATCTTCACTATTATAAACAAGGTCTAAACAAGCTTTATCTGTAGCAACAGGATCTAAACTAGCAAGAACTCCTATATCTTTCATACATGGATCCTCAGCTTTAGCACAGCAGTCACAATCTACACTTATATTCTTCATAACATTAATATAAGCAATCTTATCTTTAAACTTATTATGTACTGAAGATGCAGCATCTGCCATTGCTTCAATAAACTTATCTTGTTCTGGTAAATTATCCCATAGTTTATTCATATCAGTAGTAGCTCCTGCTGTATGAATATATGTTTTTCCACCAGACGAAGAAACTCCTATTGATAGCTGTTTTAAACTTCCACCATAGCCTCCCATTGGATGACCTTTAAAGTGAGATAAAACAAGCATACTATCATAATTATCTAAATGACTTCCAACATAGTTTTTCTTTATAACTTTACCATTTGGAATATCAAGTATATCTTCTCCCTCACTATCCATAATATCAACTTTATAATATTTATTCCAACCATGATTAGTCATTAACTTATTATGTTTTTCAGTAGTATTTCTCTCACCCTCATAAGCAGTATTACATTCTACTACAGTACCACCTACTCTAGCAATAATATCTTTCATAAATAAAGGCTTTAAATAGTTTTGATTACCTTCTTCACCAGAATGAAGTTTAACAGCAACATTTCCCTCTAATTCAATACCTAACTTATCATAAATCTTTACTAAACTTTCACTAGTTATCTCTCTAGTAAAATAAACCTTTACCTTTTCCATCTTATCAATTCCTTCCTATTAAATTATAACATTTTTCTAAAGAAAAGTGAAGATTTTTTTATTATGTAAAAATCACCAATTTATAAAGTTATTTCGTTCAAACGAAATAATTTTTTTAAAAAGATAGTACTATATTTAGTACTACCTTATTTTATTAATTCTCTCTACTATTCTATCTTTACCTAAAAGTCTCATTATTTCATATAAATCAGGAGTCATACTCTTACTAGTTAAAGCAACTCTAAGTACAGTAGAAATATCTGCTACACTACCCTTATATTTATCAGGATTCTCTTTATACTCTTTCATATTACAACAATAACCAAGTTCATCAGTTAATAATTTAATATTATTAAACCATACATCCCTATCAGTAACATCAAAATATTTATCCATATAAATATTAATAATATTTTTTATTTCCTCTATGTCAGTAATCTTACCCCATTCATAAGAAGTAGGATTAAATAACTCATCATACATATAAAATATTTGATTCTTTATCTCACTATAACTAGCATAATCTTTTCTAGGTTTCTTTTGTTCCCTTTCAATATTTAATATATTTTTAGTATATTCTTCATACTTAGTTATTAAATCATAGAAATCTTTATCATATTCTTTAGACCAATTAATTAAATTATTATATACTTCATCTTTAGTCATTCTACTAATATAATTTCTAGATATATTATTTAATTTTTCTAAATCAAATAATGCTCCCGAAGAAGACATCTTTTTAGGAGAAAACTTAAAATCTAAATAACTTTTATCTTGGTTGCAGCCTCTCCATTCTTCATAATTTGAGTTAGCAATTGTCATAATAGATTCTATAACAGCAATACTAGGATAACCTTTTTCTTTATAAAAACTCATACTAGCTTCTGGATCTTTTCTTTTACTTATCTTTCTCTTAACATCACCATCTTGTTTCATAATTAATGGTATATGAATATACTTAGGTAATTTATAATTAAATGCCTTAAATAATTCAACATGAAGAGGTACTGAAGATAACCATTCCTCTCCTCTTACTACATGAGTAGTATGCATTAAATGATCATCTACTAAATGAGCAAAATGATAAGTTGGAAGCAAATTATCACTCTTCATAATAACCGCATCTTGATCATTCTCTGGAAACTCTATTCTTCCCTTTACTAAGTCTTCAAAAACAAATCTCTTATCAGGATCTCCTTCTGATTTAAATCTAATTACATAATCTTCACCATTTTTAATTCTTTCTATTGCTTCATCTACACTAATACTTCTACATTTAGCAAATCTACCATAATAACCTGTTCTCATCTTTTTTTCTTCTTGATTTTTTCTTAAATCTTCAAGTGTATCTCTAGTACAAAAACAAGGATATGCTCTTCCCATTTCAATTAATCTCTTAATAAAAGCATGATATATTTCTTTTCTTTCACTTTGAATATAAGGACCATAATTACCTACTACTTCACCATTATACTCATATTCATCTGGTTCCATATTATATTCTTTTAAAGTTTCTCTTATCTTCTCTACAGCATCAGGTATTTCTCTCTTCTTATCAGTATCTTCATTTCTTAAAATAAATACCCCATTAGTATTTCTAGCAAGTACATAACATATAGTAGTACTCATAAGATTACCTATATGCATATAACCAGTAGGACTAGGAGCAAATCTAGTAACCGCGGCTCCTTCAGGTAAATTTCTTTCTGGATACATCTTTTCATAATCTTCTACTGTCTTAGTAACATTTGGAAATATCAAATCTGCTAAATCTTTATTTGTCACATTAATCACCTCAATTTTATGTTAATATTAGGTATCCATTATATTCATTAGTAACATAGTTTAATATAATATACTGAAAGGACTGGTGACTACTAATGTACGGTTATGGATATCCAAGTTATGGATATGGCTACGGTAATGGAGCAGGAGCATACTGGATAATAATAGTAATACTACTTATTTTCTTTGTTCTATTCTGGGGAAATGGATGCAACCAAAATAGATGTAATTCATGCAATAGATAACCATATCTAAAATAAAGCCCTTTATAGGGCTATTTTTTTATTTGGTTGCCCTGGTTAGATTCGAACTAACGCGTGTCAGAGTCAGAGTCTGATGCCTTACCGCTTGGCTACAGGGCAATAACAACAATATAATTATAGCATTACCTAAAAGATTATTCAAGATAATTCCTCCAAAAAAATATATTTTTAGATAATCTGCTTGATTTTATAACCTTATTTTACATTTTGGCATAATTTCGTTTTACATTTTGGAATGATTTCATTTTACATTTTGGCAAAAAAATAAAATAACCATTTGGTTATTTTATTACAATATTAACAATTCTATTAGGTACAGAAATTACTTTAACTACTTCTTTACCATCAATCCATTTCTTAATAATATCACTATCCATAGCAATCTTTTCTAATTCCTCTTTAGAAGAATCTTTCTTAATTCTAATGGTATCTCTTACTTTACCATTAACTTGTACTGCTATATCAATAACATTATCAATAGTTTTATCTTCATCATAACTTGGCCACTCTCTATCACAAATAGGAGTATATCCTAAACTTTCATTTAATTCTTCAGTAATATGAGGAGCAATAGGATTAAGTAAATCAAGTAATACCTTATAATCACCTTTCGTAATAGAAGCCTTTTCATCATAAGCATTAACTAAAATCATAAGTGTACTAACTGCAGTATTATAAGCCATATGAGTTAAATCATATCCTACCTTCTTAATACTCTTATTAATAATAACTTCTAAATCTTCAGAATACTCTTCACTATCAGTAACTTTATCTTTTAATCTAATTACTCTATCAATAAATCTTTTGCATCCCTTTAATGAATCAGTACTCCATGGAGCATCTTGTTCATAATCTCCCATAAACATCTCATATACTCTAAGAGTATCAGCACCATAATCATTAACAATATCATCTGGATTAATAACATTACCTTTACTCTTACTCATTTTTTCATTATTATCTCCTAGTACCATACCATGACTTACTCTAGTCCATATCATTTCCTTTTTAGGTACTAATCCAAAGTTATATAACATTTGTACCCAGAATCTAGCATATAGTAAGTGTCTAGCAGTATGTTCCATACCACCATTGTACCAGTCTACCTTATCCCAGTATTTCATAGCAGACATACTAGCAAACTCATTATCATTATGAGGATCCATAAATCTTAAGAAATACCAAGAAGAACCAGCCCAGTTTGGCATAGTATCAGTTTCTCTTTTAGCAGGTCCACCACATTTTGGACAAGTAGTATTAACAAAACTATCTATCTTAGCAAGAGGAGACTCACCAGTATCCGTAGGCTCATACTCAGCAACATCAGGAAGTAACAAAGGTAAATCCTCTTCATTCATAGGTACCCATCCACATTTATCACAATAAATCATAGGAATAGGCTCTCCCCAGAATCTTTGTCTAGAGAAAATCCAATCTCTCATCTTATAATTATTAACTCTTCTAGCAATACCTTCTTTTTCAAGTTTATTAGTAATAGCTTCTTTTGCTTCTTCTACTGTCATACCAGTAAACTCTTCTGAATTAATAAGTTTACATCCTTTACCTAAATAATCATGTTTCTCAAAGGCTTTAACACTAGTATCTCCACCTGAAATAACTTCAACCATTTCAAGATTATGTTCTTTAGCATATTCAAAGTCTCTTTGGTCATGAGATGGAACAGCCATAACAGCACCAGTACCATAATCTCCTAATACGAAGTCTCCTAAGAAGATAGGTACTTCTTTACCATTAATAGGATTAATAGCCTTAATACCTTTAATTTCTACACCAGTCTTACCTTTATTAAGTTCAGTTCTCTCCATACCAGACTTCTTCGAAGTCTCTTTAATATATTCATTTACTTCTTCTTTATTTTCTACTCTAGGCATTAACTCTTTAATTAATTTACCATCAGGAGCAATAACAAAGAAAGTAATACCATATACAGTTTCAATACAAGTAGTAAATACTGAGAAAGAACCTCCTCCTACTATATTAACATCAAGTTCAACACCAGTAGACTTACCTATCCAATTTATTTGACCTAATTTTACTCTTTCTTTAAAGTTAGTATCATCAAGTCCCTTAAGTAAATCTTCAGCATATTCACTCATTTTAAGCATCCACTGAGACTTTTCTTTTTGAACTACTGCTTCTCCACATCTTTCACATACACCGCCAGCAGCATCTTCATTAGATAAAACAGTCTTACAATTAGGACACCAATTTACAGGTACTGTTGCCTTATAAGCCATACCATGTTTATAAAATTGTAAGAATTGCCACTGTGTCCATTTATAATAATCAGGATCAGTAGTAGAAAATTCTCTACTCCAATCAAATGAAAAACCAAGTTTTTTCATTTGTCCTTTAAAAGTCTTAATATTCTCTTTTACAGCATCTTTAGGATGAATATGATTCTTAATAGCATATTGTTCAGCAGGAGCCCCAAAAGCATCCCATCCCATTGGATATAGTACATTATATCCTTCTCTTCTCTTCATTCTAGCAAGAGCATCTTGTGCAGTATAACTTCTAACATGTCCTACATGTAATCCACTACCTGATGGATAAGGAAACTCTACTAATATATAGTAAGGCTTTTTATCACTACCTGTTACTGCTTTAAAACTCTCATTATTATCCCAATATTCTTGCCATTTCTTTTCTATCTTTTTAAAATTATACATATTATTTCCTTCTCTCTATATTTTGCTTTTTCATATAATATCTACCTAATATTCCATAACATATTATAATCAATAATACTATAATAACAATACCACATATAAGCATCCAAAACCAACTATCTAATAACTTAAATACTACTATATATGTAGTAACTATAATAAAAGTATTAATTAATCCAGATATATACATAAATCTTTTATAATCTATTTCTTTCTCTTTTAATTTATATAAACTAACTAAATAATAATATTCTACTGGTACCTTATTCTTATTATACTTAGTTTTCTTTCTAATAAAAAGAAGATAATAGAGTAGAAAAACCAAAGCAAAAGAAATTATATACTCTATAATTATACTAAATACTTCTCTCATTACCTATTACCTCCACATAATTATGTATTATACAATATATTTAAACTGTAATCAAGTATATTTATTAATTTTATTATTCACTAACAAGCTACAATTATCTTGTTAGTGTTATTTATAGCCAATTAAAATTGTCTATAAATAATATGTCAACCACATCTATTATATATAAGCATAAAATATATATTTTTTAAATTTTAATTTTCCGCCTACAGGCGTAATACGCCCATTCCGACTCCACATCTTATCTTCTTGCTTGTCTATCTTACTACCGCACTAGATAGTTTGCATGAAGAATCGCTTCGCCTTTGGCTCGCGAGAGCTCGCCCCCTTCAGACCAAGCCTGAACGGAGGCCCTTATTCTCACAAGTTTAGCCTACCGCTTTTTGTTATCAGTCTGCCTGCGTTTCTACGCAGACAACTGATATGGCCCACTACTTGAGCCATCACCCCCCGCCTTAATTTCTAGTTCAGAACCTAGATAAAGGACTGGCACCACCCCATACGCATTGTAAGTGCTGTTGCCGTAGTTGACAATGCCCGCACTACGGACATCCCACGCAAGGTTGGAATAGCCCGAGGCAGGGGTTAATAACCATCCATAATTTGGTGCTATTATTGTCTTCATCCAATTATTACTTGTACATGTACTATCATTATAACCACTTAACTGCTTTTGACACTTACCAAAGTCTACTGCATAGCCATAATCACTTGGATATGCTAGGGCTATTTTTCCTGGCCATGATGTTGGTCTTGTTGAATTATATACACTTCCCTTTGTTCTTTCATATTCATATATTTGGTCTGAATATACTGAACTTCTATTATATCCTCTTAAGTACCACATCGACTCTGATATCATATTTTTTGTACTATCTTTTATTCCTATTGTACTTGTTGACACTGTTGTAGTTGTTGTTCCACTACTTCCTGAATAATATGTTACATTTGCTGTTCTATTTAAATAACTTGTATTTAATAATACTTGTAATGATGATGTACTCCAATCATTATCATAGGTTGTTTTACTTGAATCTATATTTTTATCTTGATCCCATGCCAAACTTCCTATTTGACTTCCTCTCATTATCTTTACTTTTCCTTCAAAGACTCCTATTATTCTCCATGTTTCACATGTACTTGATGATTGATTACTATAATCATCACAATTAAAGTATATGTAGTTATTAGGAGATGCTCCATAATATCTTATATTACCTCCAACATCCTCCATTAGACTATGTGTTGTATCATATTTATAATATATATTATTATTCTCAACTAATTTATTAGGAGCAAATACTACTTTATTACTTAATAAAGATGTAGTATTATAATTAGGAACTAATATCCTTTTCATACTAGCTTCACATCTAATATTAGCTTTTATTGTATCATTAGATTCATTACCAGTACTATTTAAATTATCAAACCATAAATATATAGTATAATTTTTATTAGTAGTTCCAAGTACAATATTAGATGCTAAACATACACTACCAGTAGCACTCTTTAAATTACCTTCAGATATAATAGTATCTCCATCTAGTACTGTATATCTTAATGCACTACTATTTTTTAAGTTATCTCCTATCTGTGTTATATCTAAATATATATGTCCATATATATCATATGTATTATCTTTTTTATATAAAGTAACATCTATACTATTACCACCAGTATAATCATCACTAGGATTAAGTACTGCTGATGTTATATCAGTACCTTTATTATATACAATATAATAATCTAATCCTCTTGTAATAGTATTTACATTAATATTAAGTAGTACAAATCTATAATATGCATAAGCACTACCTAGTAGTGCTATAACAAATATAGTAATACCAATAATCATAAATAATTTACTTTTATCTTTAATCTTTTTCATATATATTTCCTCACTATCCTACTGAAATAATGATACCATAAAAACAGAAAGAGTGCAATATTATTGCACTCTTTTCTTAATTAATTTTAA
>ERZ780149.1422-NODE-1422-length-26328-cov-4.919689_pt1 | contig 26328 bp, 27 predicted proteins | sample MGYA00511367_ERZ780149 | MGnify/ENA primary metagenome ERZ780149 (study PRJEB29588, sample SAMEA2153852) | human gut metagenome | biome: human gut; feature: human-associated habitat; material: faeces | place: Denmark | collected 2008/2010 ... | reverse complement strand
CGGGGATATAGTCACCGTCCTGCAGGAGATACAGAATACGCATATTCTTGCAGGCTTTGCCTTTTCCGTCTGTTGCCGTACCGTAGCGGTTCAGCTCGCAGGCAGCACAGGTGCCGCCGGGTGTACCGTAGCCCTGCTTTCCGTCCACGGTGGAGCACAGAGGGACGGTGTTATCATCGTATTCCATGCCTTCAGGCCAATAGGCACCGCTGGCGTGGTGGAACAGGATGATGCCCTGCAGAAAGCGGACATACTCCGGATTCTCCGGGTCGCCGGTAGGCAGCTCGAATTGCAGAGAGCCGCCGGCCGGGATCTTGACCTTGGGGAAGGAGAGCGTCAGGCCCTCCATATCATCGGCAAGATCATCATTGCCGAAGTCAAGACCGTCCATAGAGGGAAGGTTGAACGTGTAGGGGGTCGCCATCGTCGTAGTTTCAGGATAACTCATTTTTTGATCCTCCATTTAGTCATTTTGTTTTCACATTACGCTGCGGACGCTGTGGATACCTGATTCAGCCGTGACCACACGCTTCTGGGCATTGCCAGAATGTTGTAGCCGATGATCTCCAGATCCGTGGCACGGTCATAGCTGTTTACATCCTGACTATACCGTGTTACCGCATTGGAGAGACCGTACAAGCTCAGGTCGTGGCCTTCGATCAGATATTGCAGGACACCCTCACCCTCCGAGTCCGTAAGACCGAACTGTCGGGTGGTCAGCTTCACGACGCCGGGTACATCTGCGGTGTTCATGGGGACAGCCGCAGCCTCCCTCATCATGCCCACCACCTGACTGAACCGTGCCTCCTCTGCGGCGGCACGGACAGTGTCCTGTACCTTCATCAGAAAAGCCTGATCGTCCGCAACCAATGTCTTTTCAGAATAGAGCTGGAAGTTCTCCTCCGCATCTGTCGCCCGACCGATATGGTTGCGCTTCGTGGCGGCATCGTTGACCACCATGCCATTGTTGCATACCAATCGGTAGATCAGGGGCTGGATGTTGACAGAGCCTAAGCCCACCTCACTGTTGCTGATAACCACACCGGCCTGCACTGTGTCACCCGGCGTCACGTCCTCCTGTAAGCGGGGATTGACCGCCTTGATATACATGCGGGAGTCGGTGATCTGGCAGCTCTCGATGCGCACATCGGGGATCTCCGCCAGAATGGGCAGTACCGCCGAGGCAATGCTGTAGTTGTCCATACGCAGATAGCGGTTGCTGAGGTAGGCACGGGCCTTACCGTCCAGAACACGGATCATACGCTGGGCAGGCGTCCGCTCCAGCCATGTGTTGACATTGTGTGCCAGAAGTCCGGGGTCTTCGCTGCGCATTCGCTCATAGTACTTGGCGGGGATGCTCAGGTGCGTACCGATCTGCCGGTGGGCAATATCGCCGATCTCCAGCGGTTCGATACGGTCTGCGCCATCACTGTTCAGCACATGGAGTGCCAGATCTTGGCCGTAGCTCTCAAGACGAAGGTTGCCGGTATTGACCACATAATCCTCTTTGGCATTCTGCTGCCGGGTGATCTCGGCGGCAAGCTGTTCCAGCGTCAAGCCTGTTTTCATGGCAGCACCCTCCTTACCAGTTCAGCGCGATGGCATCATCCGTCATGCTGGCGGCGATACCCTCACGCTCGAATACCTTCAGGAGCCGGGGCCAGTAATGCTTTTCCGGCAGGTTCTTGAATGAGGTCTGTGCTTTCTCCACGTCACCCTGACGGATGCAGACGTCACCGTTATCCTTGATAACCAGACTGCTGTAGCCGCGGGAGTTGAGGTCGTAGATCAGATCATCCAGAACCTTACGGCCCTGCTGCTCGAACCAGACCTGCGGATCGATTTCACGGGGCGGAGCGGGCAGCTTCTCGGAAGCGCCGTTCTCCGCTGTGCTCTGCACCACAGGTGTGACTTTCAGCAGTGAGCAGGAAAAATTGGCCTTTTGGTCAAATGTCACTTCTGCCTGGTCGTAGTCGGGAATACCGGAGATGGTGATACGGCCTGTTCCGCCGTGAAGGATCAGTTTCTCCGGTTCCGGACTGCGCCACTCCCATGTGGCATCCGGATACACCGCTTTCAGATACGCAGAGATCCTGTGATTGACATGGCGGAGCAGCAGTGGGCCGAAGCCATCTTCCTCTTCCATGGACAGTGAGCGAAGGCTCTGCCGCTGTGCGTCATAGGCAGCTCTGCGGGCAGCACGCCGCTTCTCGGTTTCCTGTTCCTGAATATAAGGGAACACGAACGCGACCGTGACCCAAATCGCCCAAATGGTAAATGCGGCTGTCAGAAGCCAGATCTGTGTGTCGCTGCGTACAAACGCAACGATAGCCAGAACGGCCGCGATAAGGACAGAGACACCAGACCAAATGGACTTCTTCTTATTCATGCTTTGCACATCCTTTCATTTTTGTGATAAAAACAAAAAAGAGGAGCTGCCACGCATCTTTTTTGATACATGACAGCTCCTCTTATGCCCGGCATTTTATCCGGGCAGGGGTTCTCGTTCTCCGTCGATCTCCGGCGCCTGTTCCGGCGCTTTCACCTCACTGGGCTGGAGATAGCGCCATCGAAACGCAATGACCTTCAGACGCTTATCCCGCGTCCAGCCATCCCGTTTCAGATAGTCCTCCAGCTCCAGTACGCCTTCCACATTGATCAGCGCACCACGGTGCAATTCTCTTTTTGCAAATTGAGAGGCGATAGCGCCAAAAGCAACGACCTGATAATACTGCGTTCTTGCGTAAGCTCCCTTACCGGTGCGCTCTGCAAGATCAAACCGAAGATAGGGCCGGTTATTGGCACTGATTTTCAGTTCAATATCATCCGATACGATACGGCCGACGACGGATATATTTGCCATTACACTCCTTTCTGCCTTACGGCTAAAATATCTATATAAAAAGTGCCGGCATACAGCATCAGCCATTAAGGCAATGCTGTCATGTCGGCACAAAATTACAAACTTAACAAACGTGTGCGATCCGAAAAGTACTCGGAAACCCTGATCGGGCGATGCACAAAAAACAACTACAAGTGCATTGTAACACTATATATTGCGATTGTCAATAGTTTGCAATTCTATATATAGATATTTCTGAAATAAACGTGGGTGTTGTTTCTCTCGCTTGAAGCAGGCAATGGTATGGTAAGCGGCTATTTTTCTTCCGCTGCACCAAACAGAACACGCAGATAATCCTGCCGCCCATCCAGAATACGGGCGACCTGTACCGCCTCGTTCTCAACACGGTAAAAAAGAAAATAATTCCCGCTGAGCAGTGCCCGCAGATCGATCTCCCTGCCGGTTTTGGCGGAAACAGAAAAGCCAAGATGCGGGTTTTGCTGTAGATGCCGCAGATCGTGAGTAATACTCTTCACAATTCGCTGTGCTGCCTGCGGGTTATGCAGCTCCAGCGAGATGTAGGTCTTGATCTCTGCTAAGTCGCTGGCTGCTGCCGGCGAGATACGCAGCTTATTCATCCGTCAGCCTAAGCTGGGACTCCACTTCTTCCAGTGAGAGCCAGCCCCCTTCTTCCGCAGATTTCCAGCCCTTGTCGATCTCAGCCATGAACTGCGCTGCAGCCTTGGATTTCATGTACTCCGCATTTTCAGGGGACAGCAGAAACGGGAATCCCTTGCTGTTCAGTGATTGCTGGAGAAAAATATTAAAAGCATCCGTCAGACTCAAGCCGTAGACAGAAAAGACATTTTCCGCCTCTTGCTTGATCTCCGGGTTGATGCGCATCTGAAACATAGCTGTTTTCGGCGCGGTAGCCACATTGATATTTGACATAGTAGCAGGCCTCCTTTTTCTTTAGTATACCCATAGCACAAAAGTATGTCAATACATTGTCACTACAAACAGGCGGTGCATATCGGTCCCTACGATACCGTGCACCTTTCTATTGTCCCATCTATCGTCTGCTCAAACAATTCTCTATTACTGTGTAACATGATAGATGATCTCACTTTCCACCAGAGTGCGCATAGCCTTATCAGGGAATGCCGGTGCGTATTCTGTGATGTCGCGTCTTGTAATGCCGTTATTTGTGATAAACTCTATGGTCAGTTTCTTTCTTCCTTCGGAGAAATAAGATGCCGGCACCTCATTCATAAGCTCCAGAAAGCTCAAAACAGCAGCATTCTTTGCCGTGATCTTACTTCTGGCTCTGCGTAAAATAACACGCTGTTTCCCGATAGTTATCTCACGGGAACGTGTCTTTTCATTGTTGGTACAGACTTCAATGGTATTTGGCATCTGCGTTGACAGCCCCAACTGGTTTAAGAAAGCTGCACCGGAATAGTAGCCGTAACAGCCAGAACTATCCTTTACATATTTTTTCTCGATTACCTTGCAGGGGTCGAGCAGACTGACGCCAAATGCTGTCTCAGTGGGAATATAATAAATGCCCCGATCAAAACGCACCAGTTTACCGGTCCTACACAATTCGTTCAGTTCTTTGAAGAGCCACGGGCGTGAATAACCCCCGCAGTCAATCTCATCAAGTAAGATCGGCTCGTTACAGCCGAAATTCTCTGTGAGTCTATCTAAAAGTGCCATATCACAACCCCCTTCTAATCATAGTATGCTCACCTTGACTTGGATTATACTATTTTTAATACTGCGTGTCAATATTACTATAATCCGACGCCTCCTCAAGCCCAAGAAAACCATCGGTCGGGAGGGATGCGTCAAGGAAACTGCTGCCGGTCAGGATACGCTCAGAAGATTTGAAATAGAAACGGTACTGGCGTCCAATCTCTACTCTGTCCTGTTTGGGCAGTACGAGCGTCATTTCATGCTCCTGACTGTCTATGATCCGGATATTGCGGTACTTGCGGAGTGGCGTCTGCATGATGGCAATGCAAACGCCATCAATGGCGGTATAGCGGGCGGTGATAATAAGGCGATAGAGTACCACTGCTTTGTAAGCGAGCCCTATGGCGAGGATGCCGCTGAGCAGCACGGTGATGGTATCACGGGAAAAGAAAATGGTTGCCAGACCTACAAAGAAGAAAGCTGCTCCTACCAGTGCGGTAAGGAGCAGCTTTTTCTTCAGAGGCAGCGGTGCTGTCCTGAGCTTGTCCATCATGACAGCCTCTCAAAGATGATCTGGCGGCGCAGATAGAGGTTTGCCACAGCCTGCAGCACCGGGCGGCAGCAGCCGAATGGCCTGACCATATCCGCGATATTATCGCTGGTGGTGGTATCGTCTGCATACAGTGCATCCATCAGCTGGGAATCAGAGTGGATCGTATGGACATCATACTCCACGCACTTGATCAGCTCTGCTGTGGACAAAAGAGCCTGTTGGGACAGATGGTAGACCCGCCGCTCATTTGTGCTGCGCCGATCCTTGCGGAACAGCTTCCGTGTAATGGCAAAGGGAACATGGCCGAAGACCGTCAGCTTGATAAAGGAAATCAGGCGCAGCAGCAGGCTGTCGGAGATCGGCACCACATAAAGCCCTGACAGCAGGGCATACAGTGCATCCTCACCGGTCTCGCCGCAACCCTCCACCACCAGCCCGCGCTGAAGCAGCCGGCGCATACAGTCATGGAAGCTGCGCTGCGGTGCGATGCCGCTGGACTTCAGCTTGGCGATATAGGTATCCTCAAGGGCTCCGGCGTCCATGATCTGCCAGTTCAGCGTGGCCCATAGGATCATCTCCTGAATGTCCAACGCGTACTCTCGTTTATTGATGATGACCATAGGGCAGGTCATATCGCCCATGTGGCCTTTGCGCTCGAAACGGCCCACTGCCGTGTAGTATTTCTGCATGTATTTCACCTCACATTTTCTCATGAAGCCTTGGGGCCTTTCTTCATCGGCTCATATTCAAGACTTTGCAAAAACTCCTTGTTGGACTTCAGGCGCTCGGCAGCTCTATGTACGGCCGCGCCCAAGTAGTTTGCCTTGATGCCATAATGGGCGGCGATGTCTGTATTGCTCAGGCCGATAAATTTCAGCTGCATTGCCTCAATGCCCAGCCGTGCGACACCATCGTATTGCCGCTTTGTGCTTTCCAGAAGGGATAGTGCATCTACCTCAGCCAACTGCTCCTGAAAGCTGCGGATACCGGAAGCCATGGCACGGCGGCTGTCAGCTTCCGTGTCAAATATCTCCGATACTGGGAAGCAGCGCCGCTCCTTGCTGCGCTGCAGCCGGCAATAGGTACGCAGACCGTTCTCAACGACCTTCTGGGCATAGGTGGGAAAGCTGGCGCCGCCATCCGGGTCATATGTCACCGCAGCCTTGCAGAGCCAGATGCAGCCCTCTTGAAACAAATCGTCATAGCCGAAACCATAGCACTGCTCATTGACCTGAACACTGGTATGGATGGCCCAGCGTACCACGTCCATGTTCGCCTCTACCATATCGCGCTGGGTATCGGTAAGGGCGATATCCTTATTCTTCATTGTTGAATTCACCTCTCTTTTCCGGTGGATTTAGGCACGGTTTCTATGCGATCTCTGTGCCGGGGATACGAAATTGCTCGCAGGCGCGGATCAGCCGGTCACACATATACGCACCGAATTGCGCGATGTGCGCCTGATCTTTATGCAGACCGAACTCTGTCTGCATCCATTGGTACGCCTCTCGTTTGGACATCAGGCCGGAGCGCCACAGGCGGTCAAAAGCTCGGTGTGCCTGGATACGTTTATGCCGCAGGTCCCCGTCTGCCAGAGAGCCCAACGGGAGCCGCGTGGTGCGATGGGCGGCCACATAGCTGTTGCAGGCGGGGTAACGGTCACAGACATACAGATACTTGTATGTGCCGCGGTCATTTCCATACACAAAGCTGGCCGGGTGTAGAGCGGCCTTGGCCCCGCAGTTGGGGCAGTGGATGTTGACTCTTTTCAGATGATTCACCTCCTTTACAGGGTGTGTATACGTTCATTGCTGGCAGTTCTCCCACATCTGGGAAAGACTGCACCGTTTCGGGTCCTCTACATTCCAGACAAGCCAACTGGTATAGAAGTGTTGGAAGCCTTCCAGCGTCATAACGCCGACGCAATCATACTTATCCACGGTCTCACCGGAAAGCTCCTCGAATACTGCTACGGGGATGATCGTTGGCACGGCATTGTGATTTACAGACAGAAGAAAGCCGGAGCAGCCGGGACAATGCTGACAGTCGATGAAAAAACTGTTCCGCCAATTACAGCAGGTTGCCTGTAAAAATCGGTAAAAACGCTTGTCCATAAAAATCCCCCTATTATCATTATCCGTAAAACGAAATCAAAAGTGCGCCACTTTTTGAAAAAATTTTCAAATTTCTCTGCGGCCGCGGGGCCGGGGTCGTCTGGATACGATAAATGTCATGGCAGCAGCCACGGCCAGAATGATGCAAATTGCTTTTTTCATGGTATGTTCCTCCTGTTAATTTTCGGTTCGTTCGCAATAGACCACATAACGCTGCCGCCCACCCGAAGCGTAAGGGTGGCAGGTCAACAGCGTCAGCAGGTCGCGGTTCGGCTGAATTTTGATTTTTTCCACCGCGTGGAGTCAGATGATAGAAATATGCCAAACTATTGAAATGTTGTCGGGTTTACCCGCAAACATTTCAATAAACTTCTTGATTTTTCCCGTGCGCTGGCGTATACTATCCATTGAAAAGTGGCATGATAATACCAGCAAGTTTTCAACGGAGGTTGGGTTATGGAAATCAAACGGGACCGCTATTTGAAGAAAATCATCTCCTTCATGTGGGACGGTCAGGTAAAGGTGATCACTGGCATCCGCAGATGTGGTAAGTCCTATCTGCTTCGCAATCTGTTCAAGAGCTACCTCCTCGGTGAGGGTGTGGCCGAAGATCACATTCTGTCCTTTGAGCTGGATTTGACCCGTGATATTCGCTATCGCAATCCGCTGGAGCTTGCAGCTCATGTCCGTGAAATCGTGGAACACAGCGCAGACCAATATTATCTCTTTGTAGACGAGATCCAGATGTCCGACGAAGTTCCGAATCCCTACAATCCGGACGGAAAGAAGATCACCTTCTACGACGCGCTTAACGATTTGAAGTCCTTGTCCAACCTGGACATTTATGTGACCGGCAGCAACTCCAAAATGCTGTCCTCTGACATACTGACTGAGTTCCGAGGGCGAAGCGATGAGATCCGTGTGCATCCGCTTTCTTTTGCTGAGTACTACTCGGCTGTTGGCGGCGATAAGCAGGACGCTTTCGATGAGTTTGCTTTCTACGGTGGTATGCCGCTGATCCTGTCCCGTCCCACAGACGCCGCAAAGATGGCTTATCTGAAATCGTTGTTTTCCGAGGTCTATCTGAAAGACATTGTGGAGCGGAAGAAGATCAAGCGTGAGGATGTCCTGTCCGCGATTCTTGATCTGCTGTGTTCGTCTATCGGCTCTCTGACCAATCCGACGAAGGTTGCAGCCACTATCAACACCGTGCAGAAGCGCAGTGGAGAAAATGTCGTTGCCTTGAACACCGTGAAAGCCTATATGGATCACTTATCGGATTCCTTCCTCTTCACCGAATGCAAACGCTGGGATGTCAAGGGCAAGAGCTATTTTGACTATCCCAACAAATACTACTGTGAGGACATTGGACTGCGAAATGCCCGTATCGGCTTCCGCCAGCAGGAAATGACGCACATCATGGAGAACATCATTTTCAATGAGCTGATGATCCGTGAATGCTCCGTTGACATCGGCATCGTCTATGGCAATGAGAAAAATGCCAAAGGAAAGGTCACTCCGGTCGCACGGGAAATTGACTTCATTGCGACCTCCGGCGGTAAGAAGACCTATATTCAGTCCGCCTACGCATTGGGGACAGAGGAAAAGGCAATCACTGAAAATAAGCCTTTCGCGCTGACCGGCGATTCTTTCCCGAAGATCATCGTGCGCCATGATATTCGCAAGCGTTGGTATGACGATAACGGCATTCTCAATATCAGCGTCATCGACTTCCTGCTGGATGATACGCTTGTCTGATGCGCTGCCAACAAAACTGCTCACCGTGATTGGCTTATTGCCTCATGGTGGGCAGTTTTTTCACAATAAACTACATAGCGCTGCTTGCCGCCGCTGGCATAGGGATGGCAGGTCAGCAGCGTCAGCAGGTCGCGGCCTTGCTGGATTTTAATTTTCTCAACCTCATGAGGTTGGATAATCTGGATGTCCGATACTGTATAAGTCAGGGTTTCCCACAGGTTCGTGAGCTTCACGGTATCGCCTACAGTCAGTCTGTCAATGTGCCTGAAGTAATCCGCGCCGCGCCAGCCTCGGTGCCCAGCGATAACGCAGTTGGTGTTGTCGCCGCCGATGGGTGCTGATGTGTTGCCCAACACCGCAGCGCCTGCCGCAAGGTGGGCATCGGATGCACCTAAGTAAACCGGCATGGTCAGCTCCATGGCAGGAATCTCTAAGACACCGATGATCTCATCGTCAATGCCATAGGCGGTCAGGTCGGCGGCGGGTTCTTCGCAAGCTTCGAGGTCAACGAGGTTACACTGCTTTTCCGTGTAAAGCTGGCGGTTATATTTCTGTAAAGCTGCCAGCAGTTCAGAATATTGCTGCTCTGGCTCATTGCGCTCGTTTAAGAACTCCTGAACGGCAGCGTTCGTGTCGGCTTGCAACCTATGTCCTGTGAACATCGGCCATAGCATGACGCAGACGCCCGCCACCGCCAGCAGCGCCGCCAGAACAAGGGACGTCCTACGCATGGTGCACCCTCCTTACAAAAAAATACCCGCCACCTACCACGGCCACCGCTGCAAGACCAATGCCAAGGCCGGTGAGGTAATGTTGTGTCCATGAGGATGCCGCTGGCTTTTCTGCGGCGGCAGTCGCTTCCTGTTCGGGGGTATAGGGAATGCGATGGCCCCGTACCAGCAGGCGATGGGTATTAACTCCAAACGGCGTGCACGTCACCAGTGTGACCATATCCTTACCTCCTACGATTTGCAGCAGGCTTGTATCCGTAGGCAGTACCGTATTGATGGCGTCTACCTCATAAGCCAGTACCTCGCCCAACACATGGATGTAAAATTTATCACCTTTTTCGAGTTGGTCAATGTCCGAAAACAGCTTGGAACTCGCCATTCCGCTGTGGGCAGACAGCACGGCGTGGGTACTGTTGCCGCCCACCGGGAGGGATGTACCTACCACATGGCCAACCGCCTTTTCAAGTGTTTCGGCTCCTGTTCCGTGCTGCACAGGGAGGTATACGTTGATCTTCGGAATATCTACATACGCCATGACACCGCCCACCGTGAGCTGCTCGGTGTAGGGCGAGGGAGGGGCAGAAGCCCCTCCCTTAGTAATGGCCGCTCCGGACAGCATGGCATTGTACTGCTCTGCGGTTTCACGCTGGGCGGTCAGTTCGGCATCGTCGGTGTCCTTGATAGCCGCGGTGTAAGTGGTTTCCACGTCCGAATGATACTTTTCGCTCAGATGTTCTCCCACCAGTGGGTAGAGCAGAAGTCCCAGCGCCACAGCACCGCAAGCCGCCGCCAGTAGCCAGCGTTTCACTGTTCGCTCTTATGCTTGCGGGACTTGACCACGATGAAGGCCGCCGCACCTAGCAGGGCCACGCCGCCGATGGTGAACATCCAAGTACCGTAGCCGCCGGTCTTGGGCAGATCAAAGCCGGGGTTGTTAACTACGGTCAGGGGGACAATGGCATTGCCATCACTCATGGTGACGTCCTTGCCATTGACGGTGGCGGAGGCGGTCAGCAGCTTGGCGCCGCACTTCTCGCAGGCACCGTTTTCGGAGGTCTTAATAACGATCTTGACTGCCTCCTTGAGCAGCACATAGCCCTTATCCGTGGCAATTTCGGTCAGGGAATAGCTATCGTCCTCCAGACCCTTGACCACGATGTGGCCGCTGCTGTTGGGGATAAAGGTGGTAGCATCAGACTTCTTGGAGGTAAATCCCTTGGCGTAGTACACGCCATCCTTCAGGTCTGCGATGATGTAGCAGTCGTCGGTGTCATTGTGCAGCAGGAACTTGACGTTCTGGACGCTGCCTTTGCCATCGCTGAACTGCTTCAGCACGTCAATGCCGTAAGTATACACGTGGCAGCAATCTTCCAGAGTGTCGTAGTAGGTAGTATTGGTACGCTTCCAAGTCAGGGTCACAGTGTTGGGATTATCAGTATCGCCCATCTGCGCGTCGGCAGTCAGGGTGGCGGCGTAGGTGATCCGCATGGTGCAGTCGGAAAAGCCGCGCTTCACGCTGTCGGTATACACGCTCTCGGACTCATTGATCTCCGCTAGACCGGTCTCGGTCATCTTGATGGTCATGGTGTTGGTGGTATCTTCGTAAACCACGGTGAACTTGCCGGAGCTTTCATCCCAAGTGGTGATCTTGTCAGTGCAGGCGGAATCGCGGAAGAACTCGATAACGACGTCGTTCTTGTTATACTTGATGCCCTTGCTCAGAGTGTCCACATAGCTATACTCGCTCAAAGAAGAAGCCTTAGAAGTAATCGTAGGCAGGGTGCTGATGATCTGATAATCCACAACATCGCCCACGGAGGCGGTAGCGGTATGCTCGAAGCCATCGGTGATGTCGGTCAGGCTGCCGTTGTGCTTGCCGGTGCTGTTCTTGCTCTCACGGACAGTCTTTTCCAAGTCGGGGTTGCCAGTTTGGTTCTTGGGGTAGACGGTCAAATCGTAAATCCATTCGCTGCCATCAATGGTCGTCATGGGCAAGGAGACCAGGAAGGGATTGCAGGTAGAAGTTACGTTCTCAGGGACGCGAGTCTCCACGACGAGGTACAGGCCCTGCTCCATGTTGGAGACAGAGGTATGACCGGCAGTATCAGTCTCGGCCATGACCACGCCGCCGTTCTTCACGGCAGTTTCCAGAGCGTTCTTCACGTTCGTAGCGTTGGCTGCGAGAGCTGCGGCCAGCTTGTTGTTCAGGCTGTCAGAGGTATAGTAGTTGACGCCGTTCTCAGTCTTATGGGCATCTGCGGCGGTCAAACCGATGGCGGACAGCACAGCGCTGGAGCGGTCAGAAGTGTCGAAACCATACAGAACGCCCACCTGACGCTGATTGTCCACGACCTCGTTGTTCATGATGATGTCGGCCACCTTCAGATAGGTAAATTCGACACCTTGAATGGCATACTTACTCAACTTATCAACGACCGCGTCGTCATGCAGACCTGTACTGACGTAGGATTCCGCATCCCACACACCGTCCGCGCTTGCTTTGGTGATGTCATATTTATAGATACTCAGGGATGCTTTCTTCGCCGGGTCAATGGTAGGTTCCGCGGCAAATGCCGTAGTCATCAGGCCGAAGGCCATGAGCGCCGCCATCAGCAGCGCCAATACGCGATGAATCTTTTTCATGTTCAGCTGTTCTCCTTGATGTTAGATTTTTTGTAAAAATAAGCACCCGCCATCAAAGCGAGTGCTGCAAACAGAATATAGGGGGTAAAACCTGCGCTTCCCGTGAAGGGCAGGACGAAGCCCGCACTGTTACAGGCTGTGATGGTAACGTCAGGATTGGTGTTGTCCAGCGTTCCTACAAACAGAGGTTCCGTCATTAGGGTGTACCCCGCAGGTGCTTTTACCTCGGTAATACGGAATTGAGCACCAATTTTGAGGTCGCCCCACTTGGCAATCCCGGACTTATCGGTGGTGATCCGGCTTACTTCCGTCCAGCTCTGACCATCCGTGGAAGTTTCCAGCAACAGTTCAGCTCCAGCGAGAGGGCTGCCGGTAACGTCAACCTTGCGGACGGTAATGCAGCCCTTGACAGGCTTATTCTCGCGGGTGACTTTGATGTTAAGGTTCTCGCTGGTCAGGCTGAAATCATACTTGGTATCGTCCAACTGGTAGCCATCCACGGTGCTGATTTCCTGATAGCTATAGCTGCCGGGTTTGAGATTATCGAAAGTCACCTTGCCATTGGTGTCAGTCGTACCGTCCGCAATCTTGTTGCCCTCAGCGTCAAAGAGCCGATACACCACACCGGCCAAAGGCTTCTTGGTGTCAGCGTCAACCTTCAGGATCTCGATGCTTCCGGTAATCAGCTTGTTCTCACGAGTGACTTTCAGCACCTGTCCGTTCTGATTTAGCACAACGGGAAAAGCCGTATCAACCAGTTCATATCCAGTCGGTGCTTGGAACTCCTTGCAGGTGTAGTTACCCAGCTTCAGGCCGGTGAACGTCAGCTTACCATTCACATCTGTATAGCCTTCTGCGACTTGGCTTCCAGAAGCGTCATACAGTCGGAAACCGGCACCTTGAAGCGAGGTATTAGAGTCCGCGTCCACCTTGCTGATCTCAACACTGGCCTTCCCCAGCGCATTGGTTCGGGTCGCCGTGATATTCAGGGTGGTGGATGTAATGGTGATTGGGTACTTGGTGTTGTCCACCACATACCCGGAAGGTGCGCTGATTTCCTGATAGGTATAGCTGCCGAGCGGAAGGTCAGAAAAGACCGCTTTACCATCCGCACCGGTAATTGCATCAGCGATTTTGTTGCCAGCGCTGTCATAGAGCCGATAGGTGACACCCGCCAACGCCTTGCCGGTATCTGCGTCGGTCTTGTTGATGGTCAGACCGCCCTTATCTTCCGTCACGGTGGCCTTGATCTTGATGTAGGCCCGAACAGGATCAAGACCAGTGCCGGTATAGCTGGCCAGCGACTGATATTTGCCGGTGGAATCATACCAGCACAGCACCGCTTCGTCGGGATCAATAGCATAGGCACTGCCGGTGGCGGAATAGGTCTTCTCTGTGTTAAGATTCTTGGCGGCCTCCGGCGTAGCCGTGATGGTCAGGGTATTGCCCTTCTGAGAAAACGTAATGCCGTTGCCGCTGTTACTGGAAAAGTTGAAGTCGCCCAGCACACCGTTGCTGTCGGTGACGCTGGCGCTGTAGTTGCCGCTGGAGTCCTTCGTCAGCTCGATGGTGTCACACCAACGGGAGCTTGTCGCCGCGAAGCTGGGAATATCCGTGGCGCTCTGCATGGCGTCTACAATTTCGCTGTACCACAGCGCAAACGTGGGATAGCGAGACGTATCGACGCAGTTATAAAACGGACTGCTGCCCCAAGAGCGGTAGTCGTAGGGACTTCTGTACTCGCAGATCAAATCCCAGATAACGGCCTGCGTGGCGGCCCATTTCTCAGCACCGATAATGTCGCTGCTGTTGCTGTCACCATACGCAGTGCCGTACTCGGCGCTGGGGTAGCCACAGGCCAGAGCCAGCGCAATGCCGCTTTGGACAGAGGCGGGCAGGTTGTACCAACAGCCGCTGGAACCCTGCACATAGTTGCTGCTGTCATCTGAGCGAACACCGGGCTGGATGCAATAGGCCAGCGCACCGTTGACATACTTGACGTGATACAGAGCGCTACCACTTCCCAAGCTGCTGTCCGCCAGAATGGTCAGATTTCTCGTGCTGGGCGTGGTCGAACTGCTGTAGTCATACTGCTTAAAGGTCAACTGACTGGTATAGACGTAGACTTTATACTTGACCACGACCGTGGCAGCGTAGGCGGACACAGCCAACATGGCTGCCATGACCAGCGCCAAGATGAGTGCTGTCATGCTTTTGAATACTTTCAAATGTTTTTCCTCCTTTTGCAAAAGGTAAAGCCCCTCTGTTGCCAGAGAGGCTTTGCGTTTAGAGTATCAAATTTTAGTCGTAGAGAACATAGATCAGCAGGCTGCCGCCATCCGCCACAATGCAGACGTTGCAGTGGAATCCGGCATCCGCCACACTGTCCCGCCCGGCCTGCATCATGATCTGACGGAACGTGAAGTCCACCATGTCCCGCGCCTTGGCTTCTAACGTCTCTTGCGAGGCATCCACCGGCACTGCCGCTGGGAAGCGGTAGGCGCTGTTGTTCAGCGTCAGGCTACTATCCGTAATGACGCCGTATTGCGTCACCGCGTAGGCGTTGGCCGCGTCGATAGCCGCCTGCCGGTTTGCGGGAACTGCTGGTTCAGGCGTGGGTTCTGGCTCTGGAGCAGGCTCCGGCTCCACATAACCCGTCTTGGCGTGGACTGTCTCGGAAGGAATGTCCTCTGTGACATTGGGCTGCGTGGTGGGCACAGAGGCCGCTTGCGGCACCTCGGTTTCTGCATTTGCCGGAGTGTCCGCAGGGGTGCTTTCCACGATGCGTACCGGGGTATCTTCGTGTTCGGACTGCTGCGGAGTGGGGATCGTTTCATTCTTTGCATCATTCGTAACAATGGAAGACTGCTTCTGTTCAGGAAGCAGCGCCACAGGTTCCGGTTCTGCCGGCATCTGAGTAGCCTTGGCTGCACAACCAATCAAACATGTAATACTCAGTGCCAGCGGGATGCAATAGATCAGCTTATTCCTCATGGGTATCTCTCCTTCGTGTAAATATGGGATAGTCCTTTTCTGCGAGGACTTAATCATACTTACGACTGGAGAATCCCTTTTTTCAACAGCAGATTTCAGAAATCACGAAGCGCACACGATTGGGTAATGGTAAGTATCGTCTGTACCCAGTCACAAAGCGCCAAAAGAATGGATTACTGCATCGGGGCTCACCACCTTCCTACATGTGAAAGACCGCTGAGTTGTTACCCAGCGGTCTTTACAATTTTGACTGTACCAAGTATAGCATATGGGGATTTACGACGAAATCGCAAAACAGTGCCAATCTGTTGCCAACCTTTGCCGATGTAGTGACAGGTCAGATATGCTGCTTGATGATTCGGGTGATGATCCCTGCGGCGACGCCGCGTTCTTCGTCCAGATGGGTAACAACGAAGCTGACGTCATCCTTTCGTCCGGGTCTGCGCCGGTCATAGCAGGAGTGTGCGATGGCGTTGGCACCATTGCTGAGTCGGATATACACAATGCCTTTATAGACATGGGTGACTTTTCCTGCGTACTTGCCCTGAATACGGCATTTGCGGAGATTATCATTCCGGTTGTCACCTGTTACACTTTTGACATCGGCATTGATCCGGATCTGCTCCGGATCAGTACGGTCAACTTCCAGTACACGCACCAGCACATGATCTCCCACGGAAAAGCGGTCATTGGCATCGCCGATCCAGTCCCACGAAAGGTCACGGGACAGAATAGACGTCTCCACGCCAAATACTTCGACCCGGATGACCCTCTCTGACACGGCAACCACACGGGCCTGCACCACGCGCCCGGCACAGATGCGGTACTGACCGTCGCTGTCCGTGCCGAAATAATAGATCTGCTGCTTTTTCAGCATAGCGTCTTTTCGGCTGGCGACAACGGATCTGCTGTTGCCATCGATCCCCTTGATTACGAAGTCCACCTCAGCACCCAGCATTTTATTGAGGATCTTCTGATAGTTGAGGATCATTTCATCGTAGTCTATACCATAGAGCCCTTTGGGGAAGTCAAGTACCATCTCACGCAGGGGGATCACAATGCGGAATCCCTTGTAGTCCACGATGGCAATGGTTCTCCCGGCATCCGTCTTTTCAATACCACTCAGCATACCGGTGAGGATGCGCCGGGTACGATAGCCGGTATGGATCTCATGCCAGATGATGTCCTCCCGCTGCTCCTGTGTTTCCGCTTCGCCGCGGGCATCTACGGTCAGGATCTCCCACGGCTGAACAGTATCAGACTCAGGTTCCTCGGTGGTATCTTCGGCAGGCGGCGTCTCCGGCTCCTCTGCCGGCTGCTTCTTTCTGGTGGTCGTCCGCCTGCGAACGGTGCGCTTCGGCGGTGCCTCTGGGGCAGCCTCTGGCGCAGCTTCCGGTTCTTCTACAAGTGACTCCACAATTTGGGGGGTAATGTCCTCGGTTACAGGTTCACTCATGAGTTCCGGTAAACTTTCTTCCACGGCATCATCCACGGGCAGTACCGGAGTATCCGGGACAATGGCGATTTCTTCTGTTTTCTTTCTCGGCATAGTTGCTCCTCCTTGTACTACATTTTTGTTGACATGATGGAATCCTTATCGGTCTTGACAAACTCGCTGCGTTTGACGGGCGTCTTATTCGGACGAGGTGCGAGCTTCGGCTGCTCCGGCTTTGACTTTGGCGTGGGCTTCTTACGCCATTCCGGAACATGGGCAGATGCCTTGCAGTCCCGCAGCTTCTTTGCCTCATAGTGATTGGTATAATCGAATTTATCCACCTGCAGCACCTTATTGCCGCGGGCAATGACCAGCGCACGGTTTACCGGCAGGCGCAGCACCTCATCCATAGTCAGCAGCTTGCGCTTGCCCACGCCGCTGGTCTCGCGGAACTCCGGCGTGTAGTTGCTGATACGCCATGTGCCCAACTGCTTGGCCTTGCTGGAGACATGGACGCTGACCTCCCCAGTGCGGTCACTGAGGAACTTGGCGGTCAGCTCGTCGGTGCAGCCCAAAGCAAGCTGATAGTCACAGCAGCCCAATATCTCCTGCCATTGGTTATAGGGATACCGGTTCTGCAAGCCTGCCAGATTCTGGAATACGCAGCTCATGCTGACAGCCCGTGAACGGATCACACTGATCTTCCGGCTCAAGTCTGGAATAACGCCGCAGGCTGTCAACTCTTCGCCCAGCACATGAACGGGGACTGGCAGCCTGCGGTCGGCTCAGTTTTTATCCGCGTAACGGATCAGCTTGATAAACGCGAAGGACAGGAACAGGGACGTGAGAAAATCAAAGGTGCTGTCCTGGTCGGATGTGATGCAGAAATAGGCGCAGGGTTGCTTGCCCGGCAGCTCCATATCAATTTCATCATGGCTGGTGATCTGGCAGATAGGCCGGTTCTGAAACACCTGCAAGCGGCTGCCCAGCCCGATGATAACGCCGCTTCGCACCGTATCCGAGGATTGGCTGAACAGCGCATAGGGCGCTCTGGCGGGATGGCTGGCCGGCAGCATGGAAAAGAGGTTATCCAGCTCCTTTTCCGCGTTCAGTACCAGCAGCTTATAGACCTCGCCAATATTCCGGCTCTCTGGTGGATAGCCCAGCGCCACATACAGCACCAGCGCTTTCAGCAGGTTCATCTCCGCGGCGTTCCAGAAATGGTCGCCCTTTTCGCTGCCGGTATTCTTGATGATAATGTCACAGAAGATCTGCGCCATCAGCTCATCACCCTCGATCTCCGCCAGACAGTTCCATGAATCGGAGTTCTCCGGCTGGATCAGGTTGAACACCTTCACCACATAACCCTTGTCGTGCAGATACTCGCTGGTCTTTTCGTAAAGCTCCGATTTCGGGTCGGTGATGATCAGGGACTCCTTATGGCCGTTATGAGCCTCGGATGCGCTTTGCAGGATGCGGTTGATGCAGTAAGCTCTCGTTTTCATAGAGCCACTGGCACCGAACACGGCGATGTTGCCGTTGAGCCGGGAGTTCTCCGGAATACACACCACCTGATTGTCCAGCTTGCCCAGTATGACGCCGCTGTGCTTGCGGATGTCGGATACCAGATCAAGGACGCCCTTCATCTCCGCTTTCTCCATGAATCCAGCCGTTCCGTAGGTGCCTTTGTTGGAGTAGGTCAGATTACGCTCCGCGTCATATTCCCCAACATCGGAATAGCCCATGCGCATCACCATGACGATCAGCAGACCCAACAGCAACAGGCAAAGCCCCACGCCGATGATCCCGCTCTTACTGAACAGCGCTTCGCAGCAGGCGGAGAAGGACAGCACCGGTGTGGCCGGTGAGCTTCCGTCGCCGGGCGTTCCACCTGCGTCCTTCCACTGTTGATAGTTCCGAACGAATTGCGCCAGATAGCCGCCGCCAAACAGCAGCCCCGCCAGAAATAGTGGGAGCGAGAACAGCAGACTTCGCAGTTTCTTTTTCTCTACGGCAAAAACCTCCTCTCAAACGCATCAAAGTCAATGGCCTGCACAACGGCCCTGTCACCGCAGTAGCGGCGCAGTACTTCGGCCTGATGATCGAAGCAGATCAGGATGCCATAGCGGTCTTGAAGCCGCAGCGCCGTATCAAACCGCCTGATCCGCGGCAGGTCACAGTCATAGGCGAACAGCACCGGTGCGCCCTCTGGCGTCATGGCGTCGTTCTCCACTGTTTCACCCGGCTGCTGGGGCTCCAGATCAAGGAGCAGCAGCTCACGCAGGTCATTGTCCAGTTCTTCGTCGCTGATAAGGCGCAGCAGCACCTCTCCACGATGGTCGTTAGTCAGGAAGCAGAACCGTTCATAGCTGCCATCCAGAATGAAATAGTTCTTGCCGCCCTGGTTGGTCAGCAGCTCATAGGCCAGCTCCATGCTGTCACCCAGCAGAAGACCGTGCACGGTATCCGGATGATACTGGTGCGGCATCCGTTCACGGCACAGCACCGTCTGCATGAGCGCCTTCGTCCGCATCTCGGCTTTATAGCTCCATTTCATCAGAGTGTTGCCGAGGTTGTAGACCACATGGATGTGCTGCGGCGTCAGCAGAGCGCCCACAGACCGGGCACCACGGATCTTGACGAAGGCCGTTCCCATCTCCTTGATCTCACGGGATGTGTAGAAGGCCGAGGCGCAGATATCGCCAATCGCTGGCTCACCGGGGCGGAATACGCCGGGCTTTTCATCACGGAAGATGCTGATACCGGCGTTACGCATGGTGATGAGTGTCTGAGAGATGCGGTGGAGCCGGAGCCGCTGCTCCGGCTCACTCCTGATGTGGTTGGTGGCGCAGGCACCGGACAGGTAGAAGGAAAAACGCTCGGGGTCACGCTCCAACAGCAGCTTTTTCGCCGCGGCGGTGAGCCGGTATCCACGCAGGCCGTTTTTGTAGTAAGACAGCAAAAGCCGCTGACGCTTCAGCGACTTGACCACGTTCTCTTTGTAGCTGATGCCACCGGCGAGTCTGCTCAGTTGGTTGGCCGGCAGCTCACCGGATATGGCGACCAGCTCCAGCAGTTGATAGGCTTGGGATAGACTGCCGGGGGCTTTTTGCGGTAGGGTACTCATACTGACCACCTCCTTTTGGTGTGCAGTACCCAGACTGCCATGACCACGGTATTTTTGCCCGTGCCGGTCATGTAGAAATGCCCAGAAATACAGGCTTTGCCGTACCGTTGCCATGTGTGCCGTTTTTGACACGGCCAAAACGCTATAAATCGGATATGGAGCGAAGCCGGTTTTCGCGGTCCGAAAGCCAGCCCTGAAATCGCTCCTTATCCATCACCGACACGCGGGTGCAGTCACAGTCTCCGATCTCCGTCGTGTTATAGGCGTCGCACAAAAGGCCCGTATCATCCTCCATGACAAAGGTGGAGATCACATCCAGAAGCTGCTTGAGCTCCAGATTGTCGTAGTCCCGCACCCGCCTCGGTGACAGCTCACGGCTGTAGATATGAGAAAAGCAGACAACACAGTGCCGGAACTTGGGCAGCGTGTGCGTCTGCGCGTACTTACTGAGCGTGTAGTAGATGGGGTCGGTCAGATACTCGGAGCCGTGCTTCTTGCTCTTCTTGGGCAGTAGGCAGGGGAGCGTGATCTCCAGAATACCATCTTCATTCATGACGGAGATACCCTGCATGACGCCGGCTGAAGCCAGATACTCGGCTTTCCGGATGCTGGTCGTCTCATAGATCAGGTGCCGCAGCCGGCAGGCAATGACCTCACCCCGAAGCGCAGCCTCCGTGGACAGCATTTCATAGTTATCTGAATGCCGTTCGATATTCGTGTTGTCCATAGCGTAGAGCGTATTGGACAGGCGTGTGATCTCATTCAAAATGCTCTCTATCCGCTGTGAGAGGATGGCTCTCTCCACTGTATTCCTCCTTTCTGAAGTATTGCACGCAGCCGGACTGATCCACCATGCAGTAGGCGGCGGTATGGGGGATATGCAGGCGCTGCATCTGTGCTTCTTCCTCGATGATCACGAGCCGCCGCCCGGAATCATCTTCCGTGGTCAGTACGTGCTGCATCATCGTTTCCTTATCCGGGCTTATATAGACGACCTCATATACCTCGCCATCCGCGAAGAATACCAGCTTCACCGGCGTATCGTCGGGGCTGTGATACTCCACCTTCTCGATGAAGTCCAGAAGCACCCACAGCGCCGCTGTCAGTTCCTTATCCTCGCGGCAGTCGGGGACGTCTCCATAGCAATCCCGGTCAGTGTTATAGAATATCCGCTGCTGCCTGACCAGATAGCGCAGCAGGTTCTCAATGACGTCCTCCTTGCCCGGATACAGGCGCAGGAGCTGGTCATGGCGTATGCAGTGATAGACGGTAATGTTCCGCAGCAGTCCCGCGGCCTCCTGTCCATAGATCTGTTCTCTGTTTCTCATAGGCGGCATCACCTCCGTAATGCGTATTAACTCCGTATTAAATGCGTATTGATTTCGTAATGCGTGTTATCTCCGTATAAACGCCGTATTAGGCTTCCGGATGCTTCATGCGGCGCAGAAGATCAAGCAGCTCGCGGCGGTCTGTGGTGATAAGATCGCGTTCCAGCGGACTGGCCTTGAACTCTACCGTGATATTGTTGTTATTGCTGCTGATCAGGCCGTTGCCACGTTCAAAATGGGTGATCTCCATGACCTCCGCTTCGGAGAGGTGCAATACCTGCTGAACGCGCTGGGCCTCTTCGTCCTCCAGATTCAGTATGACTTTCGTGCGGCAGTTGTTGATGATGCCTTTGCCATATTTGCCGTTGTCCAAAGAGAAGAAGTCGTTCAGATCCTGCGTCGCGCAAATGCCGCTGCCGGAGTAGGCGCGAATGGTCTTGAAGATCTCCAGCACCATTTCAGCCGCCAGACGATTGCCGACGCCGAAGGTGCCGGAGCCACCACCAATAAGCTGCCAACATTCGTCGATAAAGATGGCCTTTTCCTCTGTGCGGTTGGCCTTGGCCTTATCCCATACGAAATCCAGCGCAACGAACATACCGATAGGCAGCAGATCACCGCTGAGTTCCGAGATGTCCAGCACCGTGAACTTGTTGTCCAGATTTACATTGGTCTGCTGGTTGAAGGTGCTGGCCGAGCCGTGTACGAATCGGTTGATGATGTTGGAAAGACGTTTGGTGTCGCTCTCCTCCTTCAGTACGTTATAGAGGTCGCCCAGCACAGGCATCTCGCGGTAAACGTCAGGGTTATCCGGAGCATTGAGAGAGGCGTTGTCGTGGGTGATGCCTTTCCGTGCATAGGTGCGGATCAGGGCATCATCCAAAAGCTGTTTTTCCTCATAGGACATATCGGGGATCAGCAGGGCGAAGAAGATATGGAGTCTCTGGATTTTGGCTGCCAGCTCAGAGCGTTCGATGCTGGGGCCATCCAGCATTTCTTCCACGGACTTGTCTACTTTGCGGATCTCCAGGACATTGATACAGCTTTTGGAGGCGGGGGAGATACTGATGAACTCGCCGCCTGTGTTGACACAGGCGCGGTGGAACTCGTGGCCTTTCAGGGGTGCCAGCATAAAAACTTGTATGCCTTTGCGTCGCATACGGAGCGCCATCAGCAGGATCAGGAAGGTCTTGCCTGCGCCGCTGGTGCCGCATACGGCAATGTTGGCGTTCTTATAGACCTTGGAATCGAAGATGTCGATAATGACCGGGGAGTTGTTGTATTTGTTCAGGCCGAACAGGATACCGTTTTCATCACTCAGCTCATAGGACGTGAAGGGATAGCAGCTTGCCACGCCGGTGGTCAGTGCGTTGCGCTTGGAGCGTTCATAGAGGTGCTTTTCCATGCTGACCAGCGGCAGCGAGGAGAGAAACGCCTGCTCCTCATGAAAGGCGCAGCTGCACACGTCCATATCGCGGGACATGAGCAGCTTTTTCATCTCATTGACCTTCCATTCCAGTTCATCCACTGTGGGAGCTGTCACCGTGATCAGCAGGTTCAGGTAATAGAAGTCCTCATTGTTGCCTAAGCCTTCCTTCAGAAAGTATCCGCTTCGGATGGCACCATCCAGATCGTCAAAGTCCGTGTTGGTATCGCTGGCGTCCTTGATCTTACTGCGGTTGATACGGAGCTGCTGTCCAAGCCGCTGCACCATGCGGGCTTTCGGCTGGCGGCTGATGAACATATCCAGATCGATGCCATCCCCGGCATTGACAATAAGGGACAGCCAGCCGGCCGGCACCTGTGCCTTATAGCCGGTGGATGGCACCAGCAGATAGGAGTAGTAAAGCCCATCAATGCAGATATGCCGCCCGTTGGTGAAGTCGATGCTGTCAGGGGCAAAGAACTCCGTACAGGGAATGGCGTCGATCTCGGACTCCAGCCCCTTTTCCTTATACTGCGCAATGATCTGGCGAACGCGATCCGGCAGCGACATGGCGCCGTTGCGGCACAGCAGGTGATAAAGCGTATCGACTGTGAATTCATCATCATTTTCCGGGATCAGCACCTCATTACCGCATTGCTTCAGGTAATTTACCGCAGTACGGGCCGCCGTTTGCAGAGAGGCGATGGCCTCCTCTTCCTCGTTGCCGCGTTTCCGGCCTGCCCACGCCTCATATTCAAATACCATGAAGAAGCGGCGTGTAGTGGCTTCCCGTGCGCCAATCCGGTCAATGAGCGTCAGATAGTCCTGCTGTAGCAGGCGGCAGTTTTCATCGGTCTCCTGCGCCATCTCCTGCTGCACGATCTCCCTATGCCGGTTCAGGTCGGCACGCTTGGCAATGACCTTGATCTGCATTTTGACCGGGCTGATCTTCAGGAACGAGATGAATGAATAGATGATGTTCCGCTGCTCTCTGGCGCTGCGCAGCAGGAAGTTGATAGGCACGACCTCAACGATCTTCAGGTAGCGGTGGTCCCGTGTGTAGATGATGCCGTTTTCAATCTTCTCCACGGGCAGGTACTCCGCCACGGGATTGATGTACTTGGGCGCGGTGTCGCCGCCCTTGGCCTTGCGCTTTTTCCGTTTCTTCCGCTTGCCCTGTTCCTCTTCGTTGCGTGTAATAACGCGGCGGTTATGGAGGTATTTCAGGACAAGGAAGATGAACGACGAAAGACTTTCGCCGTTGATGCCCACCAGCGCGATAATGCCCAGCGGCAGCGCGGTCAGGCATAGAATGATGATCTTGGCTGTCAGCGTCAGTGTGGACACCGAGAACACAGGTATGCCGATAGCCAGCACGATAACCAGCGCCTCAGCTGTGTTGCGGAGCTTCAGCAGCCCGCCGAAAAAAGTCCCGCCCTCGATAAAATTGGGCGGGATAATATAGGTATCATAATCATTTGGTTTACTCACATTTAGTTCTCCTTCTTATCCAATGATCCAGAACGGCCCACCGGCGCCGGCACGGCCGCTGGCTTCATTCAGGATGATGGACAAATCCCATGTCTGTTGGCTTCGGGTATAGCTGGCGGGATCGGCTACCAGTATCTTTCCGTTCTCCACGCCGCGCAGCACGATGAAGTGGCCAGAACTGGTGAAATGGCCTTTCAGCATGATAGCCACCACCAGCTTGCCTTGAGAAAGGGCGTCCACAATGCGCTGCCCCTCTGTTTTTCCACAGCCCTGTACCAGCAGGCCCCACGCCTTGGCGGCACCGGGGATCAGCGAGTGGTAGGAGCCGCTTTTGCTGCACCAGTAGCCGTTTTCATAGGCCCAATGTGCCATCTCAACGGGATCGACCGTCTCATTGGTCAGAGAAGATACCACCATCGCCATGCAGGTAGGCCCGCAGCCGTAGGTGCCGATGTCGTCAGTACCGTAGGGCTTGCTTGCATACCGCTTGTCCAACTGATTATAGTAGACCACCTGCGTCGCGCCATCTGAGAAACGAATATCGCCCAGAGATACGAGGTCGGCAGACTCGGCAGGGAGCAGGCCCTGCATCATGCCATCGCCCAGGAATACGCTCAGGTTCTGCGTGTAGTTCTCCGCCAGTTCCTTTTGTTCATCTGACAAGGCGAATATCTTATCCTCAAAATAGGCTTCTCCGTTGTAGACGATAGTATAGATCTTCCATATCTCCGTGACTTCCGTTTCCGTCACCGTGACCTTACCGGTTTTGGGATCTGTATTCGTTTCCGTTACCGTAGTCGTGCGAGACTCCTCCGTGCTCGTGAAGGTATAGAGGGCGTCCTTGGCTTTACGGATTATGTCCTCCATATCCTTGAGGGAGATAGATGTGTAGTCCTGATTTTTGGCGGCACAGTACATGGCAATGAAGCGGTTGGCATTGTAGGTTGGGGAACTTTCGTATGGATTGATGATCTCCTTCTGGTCAGCGCCGGAAGCGGTAAAATCCGCGTCAATCCGGGTGCGAACATCCTCCTGCCCTTCCTCCAGCAAGTCGCTGATCGCCTGCGAGATCTGATTGATGTTCTCCACAACGGCGGCGTTGTCGTTGAGGATCGGTGTGTCTGGACTTCCTTCAACCCCTGCCTTGGTCAACCCGCCGAAGATCAGGGAGGGCAGCAGCATGATGAACAGGACGGGAAGCACCAGCACCCCGGCAATGATGGCAGCAACCGCCTTGCGACGTGTCCAGAGTGCCGCTGCCGCCGCGCCGTAAGGGCCTGCGGCAGCAGCGCCTTTTGCCGCGCTGCTTACCATTTTCCCTGTCTTGATGGCGCCGCGCACGGCACCGGCAGCGTGTGCGCTGATCTCAGCAGTTTCGTTCAGACCGCTGCGTTCTTGCTGGATCATATCAGGTCTTGTCCTTTCTGCGAGGCGGGTCAGGCAGGCGCCGGATCAGGCTCTCACGATAGGAAATGCCGCCATCCGGATTCTGATAGGGCTTTTTCTCCACTACGTCCTGTGCGTACTGCCTATACCATTTTGCGCCATCCACAGTGGTGACGGTGGTGTATTCCCGTTTTGGCTCCATATACTGTTCAGTGCTGTACATGGCAAAGGCACGACCGTCAGGTTCTTCCTCAGAGGTCTCCGTGCCGGTGATATGCCCACCGCCGATCTCCACATTGGAGAAGTTCGGAATATCCGCCGCGCCTTCACCAAGAGCCGTATAGCCCATATAGGACTTGAGAGCGTCAGCTGCCATATTGCCGGACATGACATCCCCAGGTCCCGCACCGCCGGTGGCAATCCGGCTGATAACGTTATTGGCAATATCGCCGCCCTTGGTCATAGAGGCACGGAACGCCAAGCCGCCAACGCCGGCGCTGCCTGTGCCGGTGGCGTTTCGGTATGCGCCGTTATAGAAGCTGCGATTGGCAACTCCGGCCAGACCGCCTTGCAGGAAGGTATTGCTGTCACCGCCACTGCCACCGGTGCTTCCACCACGGCCTGCATTTCCGCCTCGACCACGGCCAGCAACACCACGGGCGGCAGCGATGCTCCGTGCGGCCAGCATCGCTTCTGCCAGCATAGAGCCACCTGTATGACCCACATTGATGCCAAGGCCCTGCATGAAGCTGTCGATCTTCTGTGAGGTCTTCAAAAATGCCACTGCGCACAGAAACCAGAC
>ERZ780149.1420-NODE-1420-length-26347-cov-15.580937_pt1 | contig 26347 bp, 38 predicted proteins | sample MGYA00511367_ERZ780149 | MGnify/ENA primary metagenome ERZ780149 (study PRJEB29588, sample SAMEA2153852) | human gut metagenome | biome: human gut; feature: human-associated habitat; material: faeces | place: Denmark | collected 2008/2010 ... | reverse complement strand
AGTGATAAAAATAATCATAGCAAGTGCTACAACTGATTCCACTACTCAAACCTTAAGCACCTTAAGAAGCAAAAAAGTACTTTCATCATAGACGTCACTCCTTCCTCTTAGAATTACTAAGATTTTGGAGAGAAAACACCTTTAAGTGTTATCACAGATATCATTTGTCTATATTAAAATATAAAATAGTTTAAGAAAAAACCTAAGAATTAAATCCTAGGTTTATAAAATTATATATTACTATACTAATTCTAGAATAACTTCTAAAGCAGAATCTCCTTTTCTTTCAGATTTCTTAATTATTCTAGTATAACCACCATTTCTATCTTTATATCTTGGTGCTAATTCATTAAATACTTTACTAACAGCCTTATCATCATTATGTAAGAATGCTAAAGCAAGTCTTCTAGATACTAAAGTACCCTTCTTACCATAAGTTATCATTTTATCAAAACTTTTTCTTACTTCTTTAGCTCTAGTTTCAGTAGTAACAATTCTTTCATTTTCAATAAGTTGTTTAGTTAAAGTAGCAAGCATACTTCTTCTATGCTTATTATCTCTACCTAATTTTCTATAAGCCATAATTACCTCCTTATATTAATTTTCATCTCTAAAGTTAAGACCCATGTCTTTTACCTTATCCATAACTTCTTTTAAAGATTTTTTACCTAAGTTTCTAATCTTCATCATTTCATTTTCAGATTTATCTACTAAATCTTTAAGTGTTAAAATGTTTGCTCTCTTTAAGCAATTATATGCTCTTACAGAGAAATCTAAATCATCAATAGAAGTTTCTAGTATCTTAACACTAGGATCTTCACTCTTAGATATCATAAGACCAGTTTCATCAGCAATAGCATTTAAGTTAGTCAATATTTCAAAATGCTCAATCAAGATTCTAGAAGCAAGTGCTAAAGCCTCCTCTGGAGTAATAGAACCATTAGTCCATACTTCAATTATAAGTTTATCGAAGTTATTGTTTTGACCAACTCTAGCATTCTCTACTTCATAGTGAATTCTCTCAACAGGAGAATATAAACTATCAATAGCTATTGCTCCTATTTTAGTTTTATCACTTTGGAATAATTTCTTATTATCATCTGCTACTACATAACCTCTTCCTGATCCAACAGTCATTTCCATATTAAGACTTCCACCTTCTACTAAAGTAGCAATCTCTTGTTCTGGATTTAATATTTCAATATCAGCGTCCTTCTCAATATCACCAGCAGTTACTACTCCTGGAGTATTTTTAGTAAGTCTAATTATCTTATTTTCATCTTTAGAATGATTTTTAATAACAACGCTCTTTAAGTTTAATACAATAGCAGTAACATCTTCTACTACACCATCAATTTTTTGAAATTCATGAGCAACACCATCAATTTTTACTGAAGTAATTGCATCTCCTGGTAATGAAGATAACATAACTCTTCTAAGTGCATTACCAAGTGTTGTTCCAAATCCTCTTTCTAATGGTTCAAGTTCAAACTTACCATAATGAGAATCTTTAATATATTCTTTTACTTTATAATCTGGTTTTTCAAATTTTAACATCTTTGGATTCCCCTTTCCTAATTATCCACGTCTTCTTTTAGGTGGACGACAACCATTATGTGGAATTGGTGTTTCATCTGTGATTGATTTTACTTCTAATCCTACAGTTTGTAGACTTCTAATTGCTGCTTCTCTACCAGAACCTAATCCCTTAACTTTAACATTTACTGTTTTCATACCAGCAGCAACTGCCTCTCTACCAGCAGCTTCAGCAGCCATACCAGCAGCAAATGGAGTTGATTTCTTACTTCCTTTTACACCTTGTGTTCCAGCAGAAGCCCAGCTTACTACATTTCCTTCTAGATCAGTAATAGTTACAATTGTATTATTGAAAGTTGAATGGATATGTACTTCACCAGCAGGAATATTTTTCTTAGTTTTTCTTTTTCTTGAATTATATTTTCCCATATTTTCCTCCTAATTATTTTTTCTTATTAGCAATTGGTTTTCCTTTACCTTTACGAGTTTTAGCATTTCTACTAGTTTTTTGTCCTCTTACTGGTAAATTCTTTTTATGTCTAGTCCCTTGATAAGAATTTATTTCCATCTTAGTTTTAATATTTAAGTTAACTTCTCTTCTAAGATCTCCTTCAACTGTATACTTATCTACTTCTGCTCTTATTCTAGAAAGTTCATCATCAGTTAAGTCTTTTGCTTTCTTATTTAAGTCAACTTTAGCATTTTTAAGAATTGTTTTTGATAATTGTCTTCCTATACCATAAATATAAGTAAGAGATATTTCAATTCTTTTGTCGTTAGGTATATCTACACCTTTAATTCTTGCCATTATTTTTTCCTCCTATTAACCTTGTTTTTGTTTGTGTTTTGGATTTTCACAAATTACCATTACTTTTCCATTTCTTTTAATTATTTTACATTTGTCGCATATTTTTTTTACGGATGCTCTTACCTTCATTATTCATCCCTCCTATTTCTTATTATATACTATACGCCCTTGTGTTAGATCATATGGCGACATAGCGATAACCACAGTATCACCTGGTAAGATACGTATGTTGTTCATGCGCATTTTACCAGAAACATGGGCAACTACTGTGTGTCCTCCATCTAGTTCTACTTTGAACTTTCCTTGAGGTAAATTGTCAATTACTTTTCCTTGAACTTCAATTAGTTCTTCTTTACTCATAATTATCATCTCCTGTTAGTATTTCATAGCCATCTCTAGTTACAATAATAGTGTGTTCAAAGTGAGCAGATGGTTTTTTGTCTCTTGTTATAATAGTCCAGTCATCATCTAGTAAGTATATCTTTCTCGTACCTGAAGTTAACATAGGTTCTACTGCTATTGTCATATTCTCTTTTAGAATAATACCAGTACCCTTCTTACCATAATTAGGTACACCTGGATCTTCATGAAGATTACTTCCAATACCATGTCCTTCTAATTCTCTTACTACTCCTAGTTTATGACTAGTAGCATATTCTTCAATAGCATTAGATACATCTCCTAAATGTACTCCAGCTTTAACTTTACTTAATCCTTCGTATAAAGCCTTTTCAGTATGTTCTAGAAGATATTCCTTCTCACTATTTATTTCACCTACTGGATAAGTCCATGCTGAGTCACCATGATAACCTTTATAACAAGCACAAATATCAAGTGTAACTATATCTCCATTTTTTAGTTTTCTCTTTCCTGGTATACCATGAACTACTTCCTCATTAACCGATATACATATACTAGCAGGATATCCTTCATATCCAAGACATGATGGAGTTGCATCTCTACTGATAATGTAATCATGAGCAAGTTTATCTAGTTCACCAGTTGTAATTCCTGGCTTTATATAGTCTTTTAGATACTGGTGTGTATCATAAACTATTCTGCCAGCCTTTCTCATAAGTGATAACTCATATTCACTTTTTATAGTAATCATTATTTAATTACCTTCTTTATCTCATCAAAAATATCTTCTGTACTCAAATCATCAACTTTAATCTTTAATAAATTACCCTTATTCTCATAATATTCTATTAGAGGATAAGTCTCTTTCATAAAAGTATCAAATCTAGTAATAAATGATTCTTCATTATCATCACTTCTCGTTTTAAGTGGTGATCCACAACTATCACAGATACCTTCTTTTTGTGGTGCATATTCTTTACTTATCGAATTATAAGAAAGTCCACACTTAGAGCAAACCATTCTAGATAATGCTCTTTTCATTGCAAGACTTTTATCTACATCAAGAAATACTACTAAACCTTCATCATAATTTAAATCTTTTAAGATATTATCATATGTTTTAGCCTGACTAATATTTCTCGGATATCCATCTAAGATAAAACCTTTTTTACAATCTTTAGCTTCAAGTCTTTTCTTTAGAAGTTTGGTAATAACTTCATCAGATACAAACTCTCCTCTTGCCATCGCAGACTTAATCTCTACACCAATTTTTGATTGAGCCGCTATCTCATTTCTTAAAAGGTCTCCAGTAGATATGTGAGGAATATTATATTCAGTGCAAACCTTTGCTGAAATAGTACCCTTACCAGCAGCAGGAGCCGCTATAAATATAATATTCTTCATTATCTCACTCCCTTATAATTTCTATTAATTAAACTACTTTCTATTTGTCTACATGTTTCAATAGCAACACCTACTACAATTAGTACTCCAGTACCACCTATTGATACTGATGTAGGTAGTCCCGTATTTATAAAACTACTAAATACAATTGGAAGTCCTGCTATTACAGCAATAAATGTAGAACCTAATAAAGTAATTCTATTTAATATCTTAGTAATATATTTTTCAGTTTCTACTCCAGGTCTAATACCAGGAATATATCCACCATTTTTATTTAAATTCTTTGCAAGTTCTTTAGGATTAATTTGCATATTTGTATAGAAGAATCCAAATACAAATATTAAGATTATATATAATACAAATCCAGTAGGTGTTGTATAATTAATATACTTTGTAACAAATACTGAGAATCCAGAATCTTCTCCTAGTAAACCTGCTATAAATGTTGGTATAGACAAGATTACTGATGAAAAGATAACTGGCATTACATTAGCGGAATTTAATTTAAATGGAATATAATTTTGTTTTGCTCCATAAGCAGAAGCTGTTCTATTTGAATATTGAATAGGAATTCTTCTCTCTGAACATTCTTCAAAGACAACTCCTACTACTATTGCAAGATAGAATAAGATGAAAACGGCAAACTTAATTATTCCTAAGAATAATGCTCCATTACCATCTAGTATAAAGGTACTAAATGTATCAATAAACATCTTAGGTACAGTTGATATAATACCAGCCATAATGATTAGTGATATACCATTACCAATACCTTTTTGAGTTATTTGGTCTCCTAGCCATAATAAGAATGCAGTACCACCAGTTAAGAATAATGCTATCTTAATATATTCTAAAGTACCTGCTCCTTTTACAAAGGTAAATGCCATAGCAAATCCTTGTAAGAAGGCCAAAACAATACCAAGATATCTATTAATTTGATTAATCTTTTGTCTTCCTTGTTCTCCACTTTCCTTAAGTTCAGTGAAGTAAGGTATAATATCCATTTGTAATATTCCAGTAATGATACTAGCAGAGATATAAGGCATAACACCTAGAGCAAATATTGAAAAATTCTTAAGTGCTCCTCCACCAATAGCATTATATAATTCCCATAATCCTAAACTTGATATAGCCCCCTTAGTTCCAGGTACAGGAATTGTTGTACCTAGAGCAAATATTAGAAGTCCCATTAGTGTAAAACCAATTCTTTTCCTAATATCTTTATTTTTAGGACTAAAGATTAATTTTAGATTTTTAAACATCTAAATCACCTCAGTTTTTCCACCAATAGTTTCTATTTTATCTTGTGCACTCTTAGTAAATGCATTAGCTTTAACAGTTAATTTCTTAGTTAGTTCTCCACTTCCTAATACTTTAACACCATCAAGTTCTTTCTTAATTAGACCTACTTCTTTTAATAAAGCAGTGTCTACTACTGTACCATCTTCAAATCTATTTAAATCTGATACATTAACAGTACTATATACTGTTCTAAATTCATAATTGTTGAATCCTCTTTTTGATAATCTTCTAAATAGTGGTAATTGACCTCCTTCAAATCCAGGTCTTACTCCACCACCGCTTCTAGCGTTTTGTCCTTTCTCACCTTTACCAGAAGTTTTTCCAGTACCAGAACCAGGTCCACGACCTACTCTTTTTCTATTCTTAACTGAGCCATCAAGACTACTTAATTCATGTAATTTCATTATCTTAATTCCTCAACTTTCTTATCTCTTAAGTAAGCAACATGGTCTGGAGATTTTTGTGCTTTAAGTGCATTTAAAGTAGCTCTAGCAGCATTAATCTTAGTACTAGATCCTAAACTCTTAGATAATACATCTTTAACACCAGCTAGTTCAAGTACATCTCTAACTGGTCCACCAGCTTTAACTCCAGTACCTTCTTTAGCAGGTTTAAGCATAACTCTTACTGCTCCTTCTTTAACGATAATATCGTGAGATATTGTTCTATTATCAATTAGGTCAACTTTTATTAAATTCTTACTAGCAGCTTGTGTAGCCTTTTTAACTGCATCTGGCATTTCTTTAGCTTTACCAGTTCCAAGACCTACTAGTCCTTTTCTATTTCCTACCACTACAGTAGCAGCAAATCTAAATTGTCTACCACCTTTAACAACTTTAGTTACTCTTCTAATTTCAATTACCTTATCCTCTAGATCAGATTTTGGTTTAGAAGTTCTGTTATTATTTCTAGGTTTTTTCTTATCAAATTTACGATTTCTATTATCGTTTCTTCTACCTTCAGTTTTAACTTCAGTATTTTTTACTTCAGCATTAACTTCAGTCTTCTTATTTTCTTCCATATTTTCTCCTCCTCTGTTCTAGAATTCTAATCCGCCTTCGCGTGCTGCTTCTGCTAAAGCTTTAACACGTCCATGATAAAGATATCCACCTCTATCAAATACAACGGTATTAATTTTTGCTTTTTTAGCTCTTTTTGCAATTTCTGCTCCGATTACTTTAGCAGCTTCTACATTACCACCATTTTTAAGATTTAATTCTTTTTCTAGTGATGATGCACTAACTAAAGTAACACCTTTAACATCATCGATGATTTGAGCTTCAATATTTGCATTAGATCTAAATACACATAATCTAGGTCTTTCACTAGTACCAGATAAATTTTCTCTGATTCTAGTATGTCTTACTTTTCTCATTTCATTTCTTGAAACTTTTTTAATCATACCTATTATCCTCCTATTTATTATTTAGAAGCTTTCTTTCCTTCTTTACGACGAATTTGTTCACCTTTGTATTTGATTCCTTTTCCTTTATAAGGTTCAGGCTTTCTAATCTTTCTCACATTAGCGGCAAATTCACCAACTTTTTCTTTATCAATACCTGATACTTCAATTTCAGTATTAGATATTCCTGTTACAGTAAGTCCATTTGGAACTTCCATAACTACTGGATGAGAATAACCTGCTGAGATAGTAAGTTTATTTCCTTGTACATTAAACTTATAACCTACACCAACGATTTCTAATCCTTTTTTATATCCTTCACTAACACCAATAATCATATTTCTAATATTAGCATTAGTAGTACCATGCATTGCATGAGTAAACTTATCATTCTTAGTCATTTCTACTACTACAGTATTATCTTCTACTTTAACATTAATTCCTTTAACTAGGTCTAAAGTAAGTTCTCCTTTAGGTCCTTTAACTGTAACAGTATTATTATCAACATTTACATTAACATTCTCTGGAATACTTAAAACTCTTTTACCAATACGGCTCATTATTTCACCTTACCAGATATAAGCAATTACTTCTCCACCTAAAGATAATTCTCTTGCTTCTTTATCAGTCATAATACCTTTAGATGTAGAGATGATAGCAATTCCTAAACCATTTAATACTGTAGGTATTTCATCTACTCCAGCATATACTCTTAGTCCAGGTTTTGATATTCTCTTAAGACCAGTAATAACTCTTTCTTTATTTTTATATTTTAATGTTAATGTAATATTTTTTTGAACTCCTTCGCCATCAATAGTATAGTCTTCGATAAATCCTTCATCTTTTAAGATTTTTGCTATTTCTTCTTTTACTTTAGATGTAGGAATTACAACTGAAGATGCTCTATTTTGATTAGCATTACGAATTCTTGTAAACATATCTGCGATTGGATCTGTCATTATAAATCCCTCCTTCTTTTAATTTCAAGTCTTACCAACTTGATTTCTTTACACCAGGTATTTGACCTTTGTATGCAAGTTCTCTAAAACAAATACGACAAATTCCATATTTTTTAAGTACTGCATGTGGTCTTCCACAAATTTTACATCTAGTGTATTTTCTAACCTTATATTTAGGTTCTCTTTCTGATTTAACAATCATTGATTTTCTTGCCATCTTATTATTCCTCCATTATTTCCTAAAAGGAACTCCAAGTTCACTTAATAAATCATAAGCTTCTTCGTTAGTTTTAGCAGTGGTAACGATAACAATATCCATACCTCTTACTTTTTCAACTTCATCAAATTTAATTTCAGGGAAAATTATTTGTTCTTTAATACCGATTGTATAATTTCCTCTTCCATCAAAACTCTTAGGAGATAATCCTCTAAAATCTCTTACTCTTGGTAAACTAATACTAATTAATTTATCTAAGAAAGTATACATATTGTCTCCTCTTAAAGTTACTTTACAACCAATTTTGTGTCCTTCTCTTACTTTAAATGAAGCTATTGATTTTTTAGCTGTAGTTTCTACTGCTTTTAATCCAGTAATTTTTTCTAATTCATTTACAGCATTTTCTAAGTTTTTAGAATTAACAGTAGCATCTCCTACTCCCATATTAACAACGATCTTCTCGATCTTTGGAACTAGCATTGGAGTAGTATAACCATGTTTTTCTGTTAAACTTGGAACAACTTCTTTAATATATTTTTCTCTTAGGCGGTTCATACTTCGCCCTCCTTCCAAATTACAGAACATTTATTAATTGTTCCTATCCTTTTTATTAGTTAATTTTTTCGTTAGATTTTTTAGATATTCTAACTTTATTACCTTTACTATCTTTTTCAATTTTTACTTTTGTAGGCTTTTTAGTTTTTGGATCTACTAACATAACATTAGATACATGAATAGCAGCTTCAGTTTCAATTATTTCACCACTTCCACCATTATTTTTAGGTTTTAAATGTTTCTTAACTATATTAACACCTTCAACTATTACTTTAGAATCTAATATTTTAGTAATTTTACCTTCTTTTCCTTTATTGGAACCAGATACTACTACTACTTTATCGCCTGTTTTAAGTTTCTTCATAATTCCTCCTTAAATGGCCTATAGCACATCTTTTGCTAAACTTACAATCTTAGTAAAATCTTTATCTCTAAGTTCACGTGCTACTGGTCCTAAAATTCTAGTACCTACTGGACTCTTATCATCTTTAATAATAACACAAGCGTTATCATCAAATCTGATATAACTACCGTCATCTCTTCTAACTCCTCTTTTAGTTCTTACTATAACAGCTTTTACAACTTTGCCTTTCTTTATAGTACCATTAGGAGTAGCTTTCTTTACTGTAGCAACAACTATATCTCCAATATTACCTGTTTTAACTTTACTTCCACCTAGAACTCTGATTACTAATACTTCACGAGCTCCACAGTTATCTGCGACTTTTAGACGCGTTTCTTGTTGTACCATATTATTTCCTCCTTCCGACTAAAGAGCTTATAGAATAACAGCTTTCTCTATTACTTCTACTAATTCATATCTCTTAGTTTTAGACAATGGTCTAGTTTGGGCTAAGCGAACTTTATCTCCAACATGTGCCATATTATTTTCATCATGAGCAGCATATTTTTTAGAATATTTAACTCTCTTGCCATATAATGGGTGTTTCTTATAAGTTTCTACTTTAACTGTAATAGTTTTATCAGCTTTGTCAGAAACTACAGTACCAATTAATTCTTTTCTTTCTTTCATATTCTATACCTCACTTACCCTTCTCTTCTCTCGTTAAGAATAGTTTTAATTCTTGCTACTTCTTTTCTAAGTTCATTAATTCTTGAAGGTTTTTCAATCATACCAGTAGCTTTTTGCATTCTTAAACTGAAAAGTTCTTCTTTACATTCAGTAACCTTATTATTTAGTTCTTCTGTGGTTAATTTTCTAAGTTCATTAGTTTTCATTTACTTCACCACTTTCTTCTTTCTTCACAAATTTACATTTAATTGGTAATTTGTGTGATGCAAGTCTTAAAGCTTCTCTAGCAGTAGCTTCATCTACTCCATCAATTTCAAACATTATTTTTCCTTCTTTAACAACGGCAACCCATACTTCAGGATTTCCTTTACCTTTACCTTGTCTTGTTTCAAGAGGTTTTTTAGTTAGTGATAAGTTAGGGAATATATTAATCCAAACCTTGCCACCTCTCTTCATATATCTTGTCATAGCTATTCTGGCAGCTTCTATTTGGTTAGCAGTAATCCATGCTCCTTCTTTTGCCATTAAACCATAACTTCCGAAATGTAATTCGGTATTTCCTTTTGCTTTACCTTCATAAGGTAGACGGAAAGTCTTTCTATGTTTAGTTCTTTTTGGCATCAACATGAGAATTACCTCCCTTACTTAGTATTTCACCTTTATAGATCCATACTTTTACTCCAATTTTTCCATAAGTAGTATCTGCTTCAGCAGTAGCATAATCGATATCTGCTCTTAGTGTATGTAGAGGAATAGTTCCTTCTGAATATCCTTCACCACGAGCGATATCAGCACCACCAAGTCTTCCTGATACTAATGTTTTAATTCCTTTTGCTCCAGCCTTCATAGCATTTCTGATGGCTCTCTTTTGTGAAACTCTAAATGAAACTCTACCTTCGATTTCACTAGCAATCTTTTGTGCAACTAGTTCCGCTTCTATATCCGGGTTCTTAATTTCTACTACAGAGATTTGAACTTCTTCACCAACTAGTTTAGATACTTCTTTTTTAATTTTTTCTATTTCAACACCACTTTGGCCAATAATCATACCAGGTTTAGCAGTATATATGAAGATTTCACATCTTTTAGCATTTCTTTCAATAATAATCTTAGAAACGCCATCTTTTTTAAATTTCTTATTTAAATATTTACGAATTTTATAATCGTTATTTAAATACTTAGCAAAATCATTTTCAGCATACCATTTAGATTCCCAGTCTTTATTGATTCCAATTCTAAGTCCTGTTGGACTAACTTTTTGTCCCATTAAAGTGTCCTCCTTCTTTTATTTTTCAGCCACTACTATAGTTATGTGACTTGTCTTATGATCGTTTCTACCTGTACGACCTCTTGAATCAAATTTGATTCTTTTAATTACTAATGCTTCATCTACGAAACATGTTTTAACATAAAGATTTTCTTCCTTCATGCCAAAGTTATTAACAGCATTTGCAGTAGCACTCTCTAGTACTTTAGAAATAACTCTAGATGCTCTTTGAGGTTGGTTAGCAAGAATTGCTCTTGCCTCATCAACACTCTTACCTCTTATTAAGTTAATAATAAGTCTTGTCTTTCTAGGAGATATTCTAACTGTCTTAGCTACAGCCTTAGCTTCAGTTCTTTCCATTTCTAATTCCTCCTCTTAAGAAAATTATTTCTTGTCTGATCCGTGTCCGCCAAACTTTCTAGTAGGAGAAAATTCTCCTAATTTATGTCCAACCATATCTTCAGTTACATATACAGGAATAAATTCTTTTCCGTTATGTACTGCAAAAGTATGACCAATAAATTCAGGAAAGATTGTTGAACGACGTGACCAAGTTTTTATTACTTCTTTCTTACCAGATTCATTTAATGCTCTTACTCTTTTTAATAATCTATCAAAGACATAAGGTCCTTTTTTAATACTTCTAGCCATTATTTAATCTTCCTTTCTTTATTTCTTACGACGAGTCACGATATATTTATCTGACTGTTTCTTATTCTTTCTTGTCTTGTATCCAAGAGCTGGTTTACCCCAAGGTGTCATTGGTCCACTTCTACCTATTGGAGCTCTACCTTCACCACCACCATGTGGGTGATCATTAGGGTTCATAACAGAACCACGAACAGTAGGTCTAAATCCTTTATGTCTAGTTCTACCTGCTTTACCTATTTTTACTAGTGAGTAGTCTTCATTTCCTACTACACCAATAGTAGCTCTACAAGTACCTAAGATTTTTCTTGTTTCACCACTACCTAATCTAATTAAAACATATTTCTCTTCTCTACCAAGAATCTGAGCAGATGCTCCAGCACTTCTTGCTAAGCTTGCACCTTTACCTGGTTTTAATTCGATATTATGAATTACAGTACCAACTGGAATATTCATAATAGGAAGTGCATTTCCTACTTTAATATCAACATTTTCACCAGACTCAACAACTGTTCCTACAGTTAAGCCTTTAGGAGCAATAATATATGCTTTTTCTCCATCTTTATAAGTGATTAGAGCAATATTTGCACTTCTATTTGGATCGTACTCAATAGCAGTTACTATAGCAGTAATACCATCTTTTCTTCTCTTGAAGTCAATTAATCTATATTTTCTTTTTACTCCGCCACCTCTATGTCTAACAGTAATTTTACCTTGATTATTTCTACCAGTAGTTTTCTTTACAGGAACTGTTAAACTTTTTTCAGGAGTCTTTTTTGTGATTTCACTTCCTGTTAATACAGATCTTTGTCTTGTACCAGCAGTCATTGGTTTATAAACTCTTATTGCCATTATATTTCCTCCTTACTAGTCGAAACTAATAGTTTCACCTTTCTTTAAAGTTACTATAGCTTTCTTATATTTACTAGTCATACCAGTATATTTTCCAACTCTCTTTTTCTTAGGATGAGAATTAGTAATATTTACTTTTTCAACTTTAACACCAAACTTCTTTTCGATAGCTTGTTTAATTTCAGTTTTATTAGCTTTATTTGCTACTTTGAAAGCATATTTTCCTTCTGCTTCCATATTAGCAGTTTTTTCAGTAATAACTGGTGCTAAGATTATATCTAAATAATTATTCATTATTTAAGCACCTCCTCTAGCATAGTTAATGCTTCTTCTTCAATTAATAAATTATCTAAAGATATCAAATCAAAAGTATTGATTTCACTTGGTAAAACAACTTTTACATTAGCTAAGTTTCTAGCAGCTAAGCAAACATTGTCAGTAAGTTCTTTAACACATACTAATACCTTATGATTAGTAAGATTTAATCCTTCTAATAAATTAATCATTTCTTTTGTTTTATTAGTCTCAAATTCAATAGTAGATACTACTACTAATTCTTTATCTAATACTTTATAAGATAATGCACTCTTAAGAGCCAATCTCTTTTCTTTCTTATTCATTTTCTTTGAATAATCTCTTGGTAATGGTCCAAATACGATACCACCATGTCTATAATGTGGTGCTCTAATACTTCCTTGTCTTGCATTACCAGTTCCTTTTTGTCTGTATGGTTTTCTTCCACCACCAGCAACTTCACTTCTAGTTTTAACCTTAGCAGTTCCTTGTCTAGCTCCTGCCATAGCGGCAACAACTGCATCTTTAATTACTGCATCATTTGGTTCTATATTAAATATGTTATCTTCTAATTTTATATCCTTTACCTTTTCGCCTTTAAGACTTAAAACATCTATTTTCTTAGACATAATTTCCTCCTTTATCATCACAAATTATTTATCTTTATTATATATAGTAAATTACTCTGCTGTTTCTTGTGATGCTTCAACATTTGCTAGTTCTTCATTAATAGTTTCCATAGTTTCTTCTGCTACTTCTTCTGAAGAAGTACCTTCTCCATAAACTACTAATTCTACTGGTTCATTTACTTTATCACCAGTCTTAACTGAAGTTCTAACTAATACTAAAGAGTTTTTAGGTCCAGGAACACTTCCTTTAATTAAGATAACATTATTTTCTAGGTCTACACTAATAACTTCAAGATTTTGAATAGTTACTTGTTCATGACCCATATGTCCAGGTAATTTCTTTCCTGGTAAAACTCTCATTGGTAACAATGTACCCATTGAACCTACTCCTCTATGATATTGAGATCCATGACTCATAGGTCCTCTACTTTGATTGTGTCTTTTAATAACACCTTGGAAACCTTTACCTTTAGAAGTACCAGTTACATCAACCATTTCTCCTGCAGCAAAAGTATCAGCTTTAAGAACATCTCCTAAAGCATATTCGCTAACACTAGCACCTCTGATTTCCTTTAAGAAGCGCTTAGGGGTAGCATTTGCTTTTTTTAGATGACCAATTTCAGGTTTATTACTTCTTGATTCTTTCTTATCAACTGTAGCAAGTTGGATTGCATCGTATCCATCTGTTTCTTTAGTTTTGATTTGTGATACCACATTATCTTCAACTTCAATAACAGTTACAGGAATAAGTTTTCCATCAGTAGTAAATACTTCAGTCATCCCTCTTTTTCTTCCTAAGATTCCTTTCATTTTCTTCCTCCTATTAATTATTTTTTAATCTTTATATCAACACCACTAGGTAAATCTAAATGAGCTAAAGCATCAATAGTCTCTTTACTAGGGTCTGTGATATCAATTAGTCTTTTGTGAGTTCTTTTCTCAAATTGCTCTCTTGAATCCTTGTACTTATGTACTGCTCTTAAAATTGTAATTTTTTCAATTTCAGTTGGTAATGGTACAGGTCCAGATACTACTCCACCAGTTCTTTTAACAGTAGCTACTATTTTAGCAGCAGCATTATCTAGAACTCTGTGGTCGTAAGCCTTTAATTTAATTCTCACTTTCTCCTTTGCCATTTTGTTGTCCTCCCTTCGCCTATATCTTGGTATAGACATAGCTCCGAACGAATTACCTGATAGCCCTTTAATTTATTTGACAACTTAACCGGGTGTATCAGCAACTTCGCACATCTAAGCCAGTCACACTCCTACAATTATACCCTATAATCATATGAAAATCAAGTAAAAAAATGACTTTTTTTAACTTTTTTCTTGCTATTTAGTATTTTCTAGGAAAATCTATGGTTTTTCCTAGTCATTTATAGCCTTTAAGTCTATAAATGAGTATCAATATACCTATTATATTTTAGAGTGAATACTTCCTTATCTATATTATCAATAGTAAAAAGAAGATAACTAGTACCTTCTCATTCTAAGTCACTAATACTTTGTAATCTCTTATAAAATAGTTAACATATATTTATTTCTACTCATTTAAATCATTAAATTCATCAATTACATCTAGTATTTTATATATACTAGTATGTGGTTTTGAATATCATTATCAACATATATCTTAAAAAAATAATTATACTCTCCTTATCAAAAAAGTATTAACCCTAAATATAATAGATATAGTTGATATTTAAATTAAGACTATTATAAATAGACTTAATTTAACCCTCTAATACCTAAGAATTAGAGGGAAAAAAAGAGAAACTACTTCTCTTTAATATATCTATAACCATCATACATAATCATATTTCTACTAAAAATAATCTTATTTTGAATAATATTATTAATATTATTAACATAAGTATTATCAATATCACCATAATACTTATTATTTAAACTATCATATCTACCCTTATCAGTAATCCAAGATAAATTATCTAAAATAACCATACCCTCACTATTAGATAATAAATCATTACCCGCTAGTAACCTAGAATCATACCTAATACCAAATAAATTATATATCGTAGGTAAAACATCAATAGGCATACCAGTCTTAGTAATATTAACATTCTTCATACTACTATTATAAATAATTAAAGCATTATGATTAATCTCAAAATTACCATCTCTTTCATAACTAGAAAGTTCATTAATTTCATCTAATGTAAGACCATAAGGATAATGGTCCGCTAGAAGAACAATCACTGTATCATCAAGAATACCCTTATCTTCTAATCCTTTAATTAATATTTCCATTGCTCTATCAAGTTCAATCTGTGTAGCAATATATGATTTAGCCTTATCACTATAATCCAAGTCTTTAACCAAATCCCAATTCTTACTAACAATACTATTACCATCTTTAGTATAATCAAGATGTCCTGATACTGTCATATAATAAGTCATAAAAGGTTTATCACTATCAATATAATCATTAATACTAGCATTAATCATCTCAATATCACTCTCAGGCCACATATTACAGTTAATATCAAGCCCAATATTACATGCCTTAAAATTATCAAAGCCTAATGCTTTAAGATATTTATATCTATTCTGAAAATAACCATTATGAGCATGATAAGCATAAGTATTATACCCCTTCTCTTTAAATACAGTAGCTAGTCCATAAGGAAAACTATTCTCTCCACTCTTCCACTTAGTCAAAGTAGCATAATTAGGATATAAACCCGTAAGAGACTGAGCCTCTCCTCCAATCGTCGATAAATAATAAGGTACATAAAAATTATCAAAAGTAAACCCATTATGCATAAGCCTATATAAAGTAGGAGTCCTCTCCTCATCTACTCCAATCTCACTAAAAGACTCTGCTACTACAAAGATAAGATTCTTATTCTCAAACAACATACTATATTTATTCTTACTAGTACCAGGATTATCTTCAATATATTTCTTAATATCTTTATTTAATTTATCACTACTTAAATCTAAATCAAGATTATTCTTATCATAAACAAATAATTCATTAGTATCATCATTCTCTTCATAATTAACTTCAATTACCTTATCTTCAAATCCAAATATAGTTCTATATATATCTAACCCAGTACTAGATAATACTCCCATCTTCTGAATACTAAGAGGAATATTATTAATATCATAATATAAATCATATAAAGAAATATTATCATTATTCTTAGTACTATTAATATATAATCTATAAGATAAGAAAGATAAAGGAATAAGAATAATATAACTAAATAAATATTTCTTATTACCCTTTATATCATAATCTAATTTCCTTCTAAAAACAATAAGTAAGATAAAAGGAAGAAAACATAAAATAATATATGGAAGATTATTAACAATAACTTTAACAGTCTCTCCAGCAAAACTCATTGCCTGGTCAGATAATTTAAAGCAAGATAAAGAGAAAAAAGTTTGTAAAAATGCCTTAAATACAGTTTCTAAAGCAAACCAAAAACATAAAACAAAATATATAATATAACCAAATATTCTATTTACCTTTTCACTCCATATAGTCATTAAAATAGTCATAATAAAAGAAGAAAATAATGAATATATAAGAATACTAAATACTTCTTCTCTTGAATAAATATCAAAAGAAATGAGAGCAAACATCGCCTCAAAAAATATTAATACCAAATAATTCATTCCATTAATCTTTAATATTTTCTTCATCTTACCCTTCACCTCTTAATAAGTATATTATTTCTTTTTATAATTATTATAAAATTCTTCTTTTAATTCTAAGAATCTATCTTCTTTAATAGCTTCTCTTATCTCTTCCATAATTCTAATTAAGAATCTTAAATTATGAATAGATAAAAGTCTTTGACCTAAAGTTTCATCCGCTACTAGTAGATGCCTAATATAAGCCTTAGTATAATTCTTACAGCATTTGCAGTCACAAGTACTATCTACTGGTGTAAAGTCTTCTTTATACTTAGCATTTCTTAAATTAATCTTACCATCTCTAGTAAATGCATGACCATGTCTAGCAAGACGAGTAGGAAGTACACAATCAAACATATCTACTCCTCTTTCTACTCCTTCAAATAAATCAGTAGGTTCTCCTACTCCCATTAAATATCTAGGTTTATCTTCTGGTAAATATTTAATACCATATTCAATCATCTTATACATCGTCGGTTTATCTTCTCCTACTGAAGTACCTCCAATTGAATAACCATCAAAATCAAGTTTAACAGTCTCTTTACAAGACCATTCTCTTAAATCTTCAAATTCTCCCCCCTGTACTATACCAAATAAACTTTGATTAGGATTATTAAAAACAGCCTTTCCTCTCTTAGCCCATCTAATAGTTCTCTCAACACTATTCTTCATATACTCGTGTGTAACAGGATATGGAGGACATTCATCAAAACTCATAGCAATATCACTATCTAGTTTGTTTTGTATTTCGATACTCTTCTCAGGTGTCAAGAATAATCTCTCTCCATTAATATGACTCTTAAATACTACTCCCTCTTCACTAATATCTTTTGGTTTGGCTAAACTAAATACTTGAAAACCACCACAATCAGTAAGAATAGGTCCATCATAATTCATAAACTTATGAAGTCCTCCTGCTTTTGCTACTATGTCTTCTCCTGGTCTAAGCCATAAATGATAAGTATTAGATAGAATTACTCCTGCCCCTATCTCTTTAATTTCTTCCGGGTCAAGAGTCTTAACTGTTGCCTGAGTACCTACTGGCATAAACATCGGAGTCTCAAACTTACCATAGTTAGTCTCTAATGTTCCATATCTAGCCTTAGTATCTTTATCTTTATGTAATAATGTATATTTAACTTTCATTAATACCGCCTCATTTCTTACTAATTATATCAAATATAACTATTAAAGTAAAGATTATTTATTCTCTTCCTTCCATGAAATGCCAAGGTCATTTCATGTCATTTCTAGCCTATAGTCTAGAAATGAATATGGGTCATATCTATTATTCGGGGTCATAATTAAAATAAAGAAAAGAACTATTCAATATAACCACATAAACTTTATGAGCAAGACAACAAGGCTTGCTCATACCATGGAAACCTTAAGTTTACTTAAGGTTGAAATGGCAAAAAAAGATATTAAATATCTTAACCCATTCTTCTTTTTAAATATTTATCAATATAGTCAAAATATTTCTCATATCTTTTCTTATCTTCTAGTACAGAATACATTTTCTCTAGTAGTTGTGATTTATCTAAATACTCAAAACTATAATCAAAGTTTAAATCATATATCATAGCAAGTACAGATATAACCTCATCATTATAACTTATTACATCCATTTTATTTATACATTGTTCATTAAAGAAATCATTCTCTATCTTCAAAGATATATCTCCACCCTCTTTAACAAAACTCTTATTAGTTCTTAAATAAAATATATCTAACTTATCAGCATCCCTTATAATTTTACAAAATAACTTAATTCTATTATCAAGTGAATAAGGAATAGTAATCTTATTATGATATTTTATAGCATTATATACTATTTCATAATCATTAACATCTAAATCATAATTAATAATCTCATTATCCTCAAATAATCTTTTTACTGCTAAATCACCATGGTCTATAGAATCCTTATCACTATAAGTTTTATACTTAGTCCATTGTTCAAATCTTGCATAATCATGTAATAACCCTATAAAACTAGCAAGAGTTATATCTTTATTATTTAAACCTAAATATTTAGCTATCAATATTGATAAATCCATAACTCTAAGAGAATGATAATACTTCCTCTTAATAGCAGTCTCTTCTATATCATAATTTTCATAATGCTTTTTAAATTCTTCTTTTCTTTTATCCACTTTTACACCTCTCTATACCCACTATTAAAGTATATAGTATTTTTTTATGTAAATCAAGATATAACAAAGTATAAAGCTTTATTTTATAATATAAAATATTTTACTCATGTATCTTCCTCATAAGTAAAGTAACATCTTTTATTTCTACATTAGAAGTATTAATATCTCCCGTTAAATTAGTCATAACCTCAAGTATAGTATCATCTTCAAATCTAAATAAGATACTCTTACTAAAATACATCTTACTAATATTACCTTCAAGTAATTCAAAAGTTAAATCTTTAACCGCAGATCCAGTACTATCTACTAAATAAAAACTACCACCATGAGTATTATCTACCCCATCAATATATCCTGATAAATCAATTTCATAAATACCTGGTACTACTTCTACTTCAGTATTATTAGGAACAATAAAATATCCACTAGGTTCTGGTACTAACCAAGTCTCATTAATAATCATTGCTTCTATATCATTAGTATCATTATAACTAGCAAAGAATATTCCTTCACTACTACTAACAGGAGTCTCTCCTCTCTCGCCTTGTGGTCCCGTTGGACCAATTAACCCTTGTGGACCTTGCGGTCCTATAGGTCCTTGAGGACCAGTCATTCCAATAATAACAGGATTACATATACATTTCTTATCTTTATCTATCTTATCATAAGGATTCATACTATCCCTCCCTATAATAATCTATGTAATAATTATATTTAAGTAAGTATTATCGTTTATTTTATTCTACCTTTCATGAAATGCCAAGGTCATTTCATGTCATTTCTAGCCTATAGTCTAGAAATGAATATCATCCATATCTATTATATTCACAGTGAATACCTAAAAGAAAGAAAAGAACTCGTATCACTGAGGATAATGATATTAAATATCCTGTTCCAAACGTCCTTAACGGGCAGTGATGCAAGTTCTTTTCACTACTGATTATAGCAGAATATTGTTTTAATGTCAAAATCCATAAACTTTATGAGCAAGACAACAAGGCTTGCTCATACCATGGAAAACTTAAGTTTACTTAAGGTTGAAATGGCAAAAAAAAAGACACTCAAACGAGTATCTTTAATTTAATTATTCAATAATTTCAGTAACTGATCCAGCACCAACAGTGTGTCCACCTTCTCTAATAGAGAATTTAGTACCATTTTCAACTGCGATTGGAGCAATTAATTCAACTGTCATAGTAACATTGTCACCAGGCATAACCATTTCAGTTCCTTCTGGTAATGTAACTACACCAGTAACGTCAGTAGTTCTGAAATAGAATTGAGGTCTATAGTTTGTAAAGAATGGAGTATGTCTTCCACCTTCTTCTTTAGAAAGTACATAAACTTGTGCTTTGAATTTTTTATGTGGATGAACTGTTCCAGGTTTAGCAAGAACTTGTCCTCTTTCAACTTCACTTCTGTCGATTCCTCTTAATAATACACCAGCATTATCTCCAGCTTCAGCATAGTCAAGTTGTTTTCTAAACATTTCAATACCAGTAACAACTGTTTTCTTAGTATCTTTTAAACCAACGATTTCAACTTCATCATTAAGTTTTAATTGTCCTCTTTCAACTCTACCAGTAACAACTGTTCCTCTACCAGTAATAGTAAATACGTCTTCAATTGACATTAAGAATGGTTTGTCATTATCTCTTTCAGGAGTTGGAATCCATTCATCAACAGCATCCATTAAGTCTTCGATAGCCTTAACATACTTAGGATCTCCTTCAAGAGCTTTAAGAGCAGAACCTCTAATGATTGGAGTATTGTCTCCATCAAATCCGTATTCAGTAAGTAATTCTCTTACTTCCATTTCAACTAGGTCTAATAATTCTTCATCATCAACCATATCACATTTATTTAAGAATACAACCATTCTAGGTACACCAACTTGTCTAGCAAGTAAGATGTGCTCTCTTGTTTGAGCCATAGGACCATCAGTTGCAGCAATAACTAGGATTGCTCCATCCATTTGAGCAGCACCAGTAATCATGTTTTTAACATAGTCTGCGTGTCCTGGACAGTCAACGTGAGCATAGTGTCTCTTTTCAGTTTGGTATTCAACGTGTGCAGTGTTGATTGTAATACCTCTTTCTCTTTCTTCTGGAGCTTTATCGATATTTGCATAATCCATAAATTCAGCTCCGCCTTTTGCTGCTAATACTTTTGTAATAGCGGCAGTTAATGTTGTTTTACCATGGTCAACGTGGCCAATTGTACCAATGTTAACGTGTGGTTTTGAACGATCAAATTTAGCTTTTGCCATTTTAATTTCCTCTCTTTCTTTAATATTACAATATCTATTTTATCATATTATTGTATTTTTTCAAGTGTTTTTACTAATTTCCACCATTTTTTTTGATGATTTCATCAGCAATTGATTTTGGAACTTCTTCATAATGGTCAAGTTCCATTACATAGTTACCTCTACCTTGAGTAGAACTTCTTAAACTAGTAGCATAACCAAACATTTCAGCAAGTGGTACCATCGCAGTAAATGCAATAGCATTTCCTCTTGATTCTTGTCCTTGTGGTTTACCTCTTCTTGCAGTTAAGTCACCAATTACAGCACCAGTATATTCATCTGGAGCAGTAACTACTACTTTCATTATTGGTTCAAGTAGTACAGGTTTACATTTGTTCTTAGCTTCTTTTAAAGCAAGTGATGCTGCAATCTTAAATGCCATTTCAGATGAGTCTACATCGTGGTATGATCCATCAAATAATGTAGCCTTAACATCTACCATAGGGTATCCTGCTAGAATACCAGTTTGCATAGCATCTTGTAATCCTTTATCGATAACTGAGATGTATTCTCTAGGAACAACACCACCAACAATGTTATCAACAAATTCATAACCTTTCTCAGGATTTGGTTCAAACCTAACCCAAACATGTCCATATTGTCCACGTCCACCTGATTGTTTAATATGTTTACCTTCACACTCACCAGTTTGTGTAATAGTTTCTCTATAAGCAACCATTGGAGCACCAACAGTAGCTTCAACATTAAATTCTCTTCTCATTCTATCTACGATAATATCAAGGTGTAACTCACCCATACCAGAGATAGTAGTTTGACCAGTTTCAGGATCAGTATGCATTCTAAATGTTGGATCTTCTTCAGCAAGTTTTTGAAGGGCAATACCCATCTTTTCTTGGTCTGCTTTAGTTTTAGGTTCAACAGCCTGAGTAATAACTGGCTCAGGGAATTCCATACCTTTCATAATAACAGGTTTCTTTTCATCACATAGAGTATCAGCAGTTGTAGTATTCTTAAGACCTACAGCAGCTCCAATTTCACCAGCATATATTTCTGGAATCTCTTCTCTGTGATTAGCATGCATTAGTAGTATTCTACCAATTCTTTCCTTAACATCTTTAGTAGAGTTAAGTACATAAGAACCACTCTTTAAAGTACCAGAATATACTCTAAAGAAAGTTAATCTTCCCACGAATGGATCAGTAGCAATCTTAAATGCTAATGCAGTAAATGGTTCAGAATCTGATGGATGTCTTAATACTAAGTTTCCTTTCATATCAGTACATTCAATAGCTTCAACATCAGTAGGAGCAGGTAAATAATCAACAACAGCATCAAGTAGTAACTTAATACCCATATTACCTAAAGCAGTTCCGCACATAACAGGAAAGAACTCTGCCTTTAATACACCCTTTCTGATAGCTTTCTTAAGTTCACTTGCACCTATTTCTTCACCATCTAAGTATTTCATCATTAATTCTTCATCATAGTCAGCAGCAGCCTCAATTAATATATTTCTATATTCAACTGCTTTATCCTTCATATCTTCAGGAATCTCAATCTCAGTATAATCTTCAGCTTGTTTACCATCAAAGTGATATGCTTTCATAGTAACTAAGTCAATTACACCATTAAAATCAGATTCAGCTCCAATAGGAAGTTCCATAGCAGCAGTATTTGCTCCTAATCTATCTTTAATAGTACCTAAACTAAAATAGAAATCAGCTCCCATTTTATCCATCTTATTAGCAAAGATAATTCTAGGTACACCATATTCATTTGCTTGTCTCCATACTGTTTCACTTTGAGGTTCAACACCTGCTTGAGCATCAATAAGTAAAACAGCACCATCAAGTACTCTAAGACTTCTTTGAACTTCAATAGTAAAGTCAACGTGTCCTGGAGTATCAATTATATTAAATCTATAACCCTTCCAGAATGCAGTAGTAGCGGCACTAGTAATAGTAATACCTCTCTCTTGTTCTTGTTCCATCCAGTCCATTTGCGATGCACCATCGTGTGTTTCACCGATTTTATGTATCTTATGAGTATGGAACAATATTCTTTCTGTACAAGTAGTTTTACCTGCATCGATATGGGCCATGATTCCAATATTTCTTGTATGTTCTAAGCTTATTTCACGAGCCATAATTCATTTTCCTTTCATCATCTATTATTTAATTTATTAGTAATTATTAACTTAAAGTTTTAATAAATCTTTTTTCTCTCTTTTCAATCTATTTTTCTCCCTTATTTTATCAACATCTCTTTTATGTATTTCAGTTAATAATTTTATATATATAGGATCAAAATAATTGCCTAATTCCAAAAGCAAATCATATTTTGTTTCTAATTCAATCTCAAGTTTATGCAATTTTTCAATTTCTTCAATAGAAGGAATGTTATCTTTTAAACTTCCAATTCACTTTTAAAATAACTTACCTTTTCTTTAAAAATAGTATCATTACTTTCATTTAATGAATTAGATAAATACAACAATATTCTTTCTAGTTCATTGTATTCCATATTATTTTTCCTCTCTATTTATACTTTAAATGAACAATCAACATTTTCTTTATGACTATTAATGTTAAATTACACTATAAATCTTCAACTAATAATTACAATTCTATCTAGTAATTATTTATCAGTATTATAATTATCAATTTGCTTCTTTCTTAATACCATTATTTCCCACAGCCAAATTACTATTTCATCAGAAATATCACTTTTTGAATTAGCAATCAAGTCATCATTTAACTCTTCTGCCTTAGAGTATACAGACAAAACCTCTTTATAATCAATATATATTAAAGTTTTGTTATCTTCATATTCACAAGACCATTTGGCTACGATTTTCAAAATATCAGAATATTCTTCTCTCTTATCACCAAATTCTTTATACTCACTAGCAGTAACAAGTGGACCAAGTAATTTATCAAAAGCAAACCTAATATTATAGTAACTTAAATCATTATTATTATAAATAAATGTTATATCTTTAGAATCATTATCATTCATTTATTATTCTCCTCAAATAATCACTAAACTATAGTAATAATTACCATCTATAATGAGCAAATGCTTTATTAGCCTCTGCCATCTTATGTGTATCTTCTTTCTTCTTAACTGATGCACCAGTTCCATTTGAAGCATCAATAATTTCATTAGCAAGATTTTCAGCCATAGAATGACCATTTCTAAGTCTTGCATATTGAGCTAGCCATCTGAATGCTAAAGCTTGCGCTCTTTCAGACTTAACTTCAACTGGTACTTGGTAGTTAGCTCCACCAACTCTTCTTGATTTAACTTCAAGAGCAGGTTTAATATTATTCATAGCCTTTTCAAATACTACCATAGCCTCTTCACCAGTCTTCTCTTTAACTATATCAAAAGCATCATATATAATTTTTTGAGCAGTACCTTTTTTACCATCTTTCATAATGTGGTTAACTAATTTAGTAACTACTTTAGAATTATATATAGGATCTGCTAGTACATCTCTTTTAGTTGCTCTTCTCTTTCTCATAGTCTAAATCCTCCTTTCATATATTATTAATTATTTCTTTTCTCTTTTAGCACCATATTTGCTTCTACCTTGTTTTCTATTTTGAACTCCAGCAGTATCTAAAGTACCTCTGATGATATGATATCTAACACCGATTAGGTCTTTTACTCTACCGCCTCTAATTAAAACAACGCTGTGCTCTTGTAAATTATGTCCAATTCCTGGAATATAGCAAGTAACTTCCATACCATTAGAAAGTCTTACTCTGGCATATTTTCTTAATGCTGAGTTTGGTTTTTTAGGTGTTGTAGTACCAACTCTTGTACATACTCCTCTTTTTTGAGGTGATACTTGTACAGTTTGTTTCTTTTGAATACTATTTTTTCCTACTAATAATACTGGAGATTTACTCTTTCTTACTTTCTTACTTCTAGGTTTCTTAGTTAATTGGTTAATTGTAGGCATTTTCTCACTCCTTTCTTACACATATCCTGGTGTTTCATTTTCAATATTTAATATAAGTTTTGCCCATGACAAAACCTCTAAAATACCAGCAACATTAATATAACATTTTTAAAAATATTAGTCAAGTACTTTTTAAATATTTCCTATCTATTCTATGTAAAATAATTAAAATAATGCTTCTCCTACCCTAATCCAATGTATTAAAGGGCTTCTAACATATCTAGAAATAAATATTTTTAAAAAAGAAAAACAAGAAAAATAGTATTATCTATCTACTTGTTCAAAACTATCTTTTATAACCAGATTTTTTTTGTAAATCTTCGTATTCTACCCTAAAATTATTATTAATATAATTAAAAGTATTTTCATTAATTTCATATAAATTATGTGATGTAGAACTAAATGTTTCAACATCAATCAAACCAATAGAGTATGCTGAAGAAACAGATATATACATTTTATCTTCACTCACAAATACCAAAATACCTTGTTTTGATTGTTCAGGAATTTCATATCTTATTAAGTTTATCTCATAGTCATTATTTCTTATCTTCTGCATTTGATCTCTTGTAATTGCAAATAATTGATTTGATTCATTTATCATAATTGCTCTTGTATTAATAAAACCTAACGCATAAGCAGCTGCTCTAGATATATATAGTCTAGAATCATTTTCATATACATCTATTTTCTTTTTTAATTTCAATGCTGTATTTTGTATTTGTGTATTAGTAGATAATTTAATATCTAATTTTGGTTTTTCTAAATTTCTCGATACAGATAAAATATTATTCTGTATTTGTTCTTGTTTCTTATCTTTTAATATCATTATTCCACCTCTTATTAATTCTTTATTAAATATAATTCTTTCTTTTAATTCTCTTAATATTACTACTATTAGATATAATAGTTTCTAATAATCTTGTACTAATTTTATTCTTAGCATAAAAATTAGAATTCTTAATCCTATTAATAACTCTCTCATTGTTAGTAAGTTTATAATAAGTTTCAA
>ERZ780149.1409-NODE-1409-length-26461-cov-5.657275_pt1 | contig 26461 bp, 30 predicted proteins | sample MGYA00511367_ERZ780149 | MGnify/ENA primary metagenome ERZ780149 (study PRJEB29588, sample SAMEA2153852) | human gut metagenome | biome: human gut; feature: human-associated habitat; material: faeces | place: Denmark | collected 2008/2010 ... | reverse complement strand
ATGGGCTGAATGCCCTTGACGATCTCGTAGGGGTCGAAGCCCTTCGCCTTGCAGAGCTCGCGGCACTCCTCCACGGAGCCGATGCCGTACTGCGCGAGGACGCCGTTGATCTTGTCGATACGTCTTTCGTAACTTTCAAACAGAGCCATTTTGTCGTCCTCCTTCTCTTATTCCTGGCGCGGGTCGATATACTTCGCCGCGTTGTCCCACTGGCCGTAGTGGCCGGTAGCGTTCTTCAGGGCCTCGTTGGCGTCCACGCCCTTCTTCACGGCGTCCATCATCTTGCCCAGACTGATGAACTCATAGCCGATGATCTCATCCTTGTCGTTCAAAGCCAGCTTGCTGCAATAGCCCTCGGCCATCTCCAGATAGCGGGGACCCTTTTCGCGGGTGCCGAACATGGTGCCCACCTGAGAGCGCAGGCCCTTGCCCAAGTCCTCCAGAGACGCGCCCACAGCCAGACCGTCCTCGGAGAAAGCGGACTGAGTGCGGCCATAGACGATCTGCAGGAACAGCTCGCGCATGGCGGTGTTGATGGCGTCGCACACCAGGTCGGTATTCAGCGCCTCCAGAATGGTCTTGCCGATGAGGATCTCGGAGGCCATAGCGGCGGAATGGGTCATGCCGGAGCAGCCGATGGGCTCCACCAGCGCCTCCTCAATGATGCCGTTCTTGATATTCAGCGTCAGCTTGCAGGCACCCTGCTGGGGGGCGCACCAGCCCACGCCGTGGGTAAAACCGGAAATATCGGAGATTTCCTTGGCCTGGACCCACTTGCCCTCCTCGGGGATGGGAGCCGGACCGTGATAAGCGCCCTTGGCGACGGGACACATATGCTGTACCTCAGTGGTATAGATCATAGCGAATTCCTTCCTTCTAAATAATGAGGGATATCCTCTTATACGCCATTATAGCAAGCCCACCGCGAATTTGCAAGTAATATTCCGAACATTCCGTGCAGCAGATGGTGAGACGATACGTTTTGCTGATTTGCTGCATCCTGTAGGACAGCTCTCTGTCAAGTGTATCGTCATGGGGCGAATAGCCGCGCCGCCTTTATCCGTCGGAAAGGCAATCATGCTATTCTTCCGCTCCGAATCCCATAGCACTTTTTCACGAACAATTTGGAAAAAGTTCTTGCCAAGCAGGGGTATTCGATTGTATACTTAGGATAGTTGACAGCGATGCGCTGAAAACGACAAATCCGAAGGGTGTTCTCTCTCGATTTGCTTATGAACCATCAGGCAGCATCGCGAAGCAGCGGCGAGGGGCCGAAGGGGCCCGGTAAGGATGACGGTATGAAAAAATCAGAAACAAATACTTTACGTATTGAGCCCCGCAAGGTTCATGCCGCCGCGGTAGGAATGGCGATGGTGCTCATATACCTTGATTATCATTACTTTGTTGAGACTTTTTACTGGGTTTTTCAGCCGCCTTTTCGCATAGCAATTGACACGGTCACGATTGTTGCTATAGGCTTAATACTCAATGTCGTAGGCCTTAGTGAGATACTTGCTACCAGCCGAACATATATTGTATCTACCAAAGGAGTTACGGTCATTTTTTTGGGTATCATCCGCCGTCTATATCCATGGCAGCGGTTCCAGAGTATTAACGTGTACCCTATGGACATAGGTGATCCTCCATGGGGAGGCCAGCCGTTTTTAATGGTTTGCAGTACCATACCGATCCGGACAATGGAGGGGGGAAAAATTGATCTGGAGCGCACGCTTCTTCGATGGCCTCATATTCTGGTGTTTCCACTACTGCCGGGCGAGGAACGCATGCAATTTGAAAGCCTGCGGCGCGGGGAAATACCTCCTGACCTGGAGGATCAGGAACCTGACGAGGAGGAATAAGTATCCCGGCTGACGGACGTGGCATGGGGCAGCAACAAGCTGCATTTTACCTACGACTCCATTGGCCCGGCGTCCGTGACGTACAACGGCAACAGGTATTTCTACCTGAAAACCGGCGGCACCATGGCCACCACCCTCGGCGCCGCGAACCCCCTGCGCTATCGCGGGTATGTCGTTCTAATATGGGTATGGGCCGAAGGGGCCCGGTAAGGATGACTGTATGAAGAAATTAGAAAAAGGCACCATGCGCATCTCCCCATCTGGGATGCATGACCAGATGATGTTTTTCATTATATCCGGTGTAGGAGTTGATGTTCTCTACATTGATACATTTTCATGGGTCATTGACCCCCCCATACGTATAGCGATTGATACCGTTACCATCACAGCTTTTTTCTTGATATTCACTGGTGTAGTGTTCACCATGATTATTGCGCTCAGCCGGGTATACATTGTATCCACCAAGGGGATTACCGTGATATTGCTGGGTATCTTCCGTCACCTCTATCCGTGGGAACGGTTTCAGATGGTGGGCCTGTATCCCATATCGAAAGTTATAGAAGAAACACCTGGCGAGGCATTCATGATGGTATGCAGCACCGTAATGTTAGAAGGAACAGCCGGTGGACGGATCAATATAGAGCGTGCCACCTTTCGCTGGCCGCAGGTTTTGATTTTTCCACCGCTGACAGGCGAGGAACGCATGCAATTTGAAAGCCTGCGGCGCGGGGAAATACCTCCCGATCAGGGGGACCAGGAACCCGACGAGGAGGAATAAGTATCCCGGCTGACGGACGTGGCCGTCTTTTGTCGGCCACGTCCGGACAGCAAGCAGCACCTACACCCACGGCAACGCTGATTGGCCGGACCTGCTGACGGCGTTCAATGGGAAGTCCATTACCTACGACGCCATAGACAATCCCCTGTCCGACGGCACGTGGACCTACGGCTGGCAGCATGGCCGCCACCCTCGGCGCTGCAAATCCCCTGCGCTACCGCGGGTACGTATTATGTTAGGGGGCTTTATCGCCGCCAACTTCTGCGCATTTCCCGCGGTGTTTGTATCCATTGTAGCTGGAGTAGTGGTTGACTATATTTTCTATGCGTTAAAGGGCCACTGCCTAAAGGCATACAGAAAGAAGGGGAAAACGTGATCGGTAATATTTCCATAATAGGCTTTATTGTAGTGATGATTGCCTCTGTTGGCTGCATGATAACAGGGCTTTGGATGCTGTTTTCCCGGAAGTATAAGCATGATCCGCGGAATCCCATAGGCGCCAATATTGCTATGCTCCTGATGCCGCTTGGGATAGGATTGCTGACCTTTAATGAAATGGGCCTTTTCCCGGCGCGATACGACCGTATTTTGCTTGTTATTGGAAATGCAATAAACGGAGGCGCTATTGAACTCGCCACGCTTTCTGCCATCCATGTTAGCCGTAAAAGCGGAAGAAAAAAGGATGCAAGAACGGGCATAGTAGTGGCATGCCTTGTTGGAATCTGCTTCTTGGTGGGTTTGACGTGCATGATTTTCATGCCTTTTGCTCCTTGAAACAGCAATTAAGAACCAGGAACCCGACCAGGGGAAAAATCATCCCGGCTGACGGGCGTGGCCGTTAAAAGACGGCCACGTCCGGACAGCAAGCAGCACCTATACCTACGGCAACGCTGACTGGCCGGACCTGCTGACGGCGTTCAATGAGAAGTCCATCACCTACGACGCCATAGGCAATCCCCTGTCCGACGGCACATGGACGTATACCTGGCAGCATGGCCTCCACCCTCGGCGCTGCGAACCCCCTGCGCTACCGTGGGTATGTCTATGACAGCGAGACGGGCCTGTACTACCTCAGCAGCCGGTACTATAACCCGGTCTGGGGAAGGTTTATCAATGCGGACGGCTATGCTTCCACGGGACAGGGATTTGACGGGCACAATATGTTTGCCTACCGCAACGGAAAGCCTCTGCGCTATCGGGATTCCAGTGGGATGCTTCCCCGCAATACTATGACCATGATGACAGATACTGGCGGTGGCAAAATAGCATTTCTTACAATGTTCAATTATGCATTGAATCCGTACACCACGGATTCAAACATATATGGATCACTGATTACAGGATTGGATTCTGGCCGAGAAGGGCTAACCAATTATTGCGTAGGTTCAATAAAGCAGGATCCCTGCCCTCCTAATATTGGTATTGGAATTTTTGAAAAACAGCGCCAAGCCGAATTGAGTAATATACGATCAGTAAATGCCGGATTTCAAAAGGCTTTTTCTGTAATGGCATATGGGTCAGCCTTGATTGATGTCGGCGTAGGAGTTCGTAACAATCTCGCTTCAGACGCACCGTTCAAAAAAGTGGCCATTGATGCAACAGTGGATGCCGTATATTCCGGAGGTGCAGTATAAAAGCAGGCGCGCTTATTGGGGGATGCATCGGTGGACCAGTTGGCGCGTTTGTGGGTATTTTTGCTGGTTATCTAACGGGAATAGGTTTATATTATTTGACTGACTTGATGTATGTTGACGGCAAAAATATTCGCACTTGGCAGAAGGAATATCTTTATCTGTGGTAATGAGGTATAATAACATGGACGGTATACGGGCATACATTGATTATCAATTTAAGCCGCTTAATAAAGAAACCTGCGTCATGCAGATGGCTATTTTGGCGCTACTGAGCTGCACGCCGTGCCTGCTGGGAGCGAATGGTTATTGGATGGCCTTGATTTCCGTGTGCATCGTGGTCCTGGTGGGCGCTATCATGGCATTGATCTGTATGAAGCATTCCGACAGAAAGTCCTCCAAATTTCTAAGCAACGGAATGGCTTTCACCTATTCATCTGTTATCCTTTTGCTGATCGGGGCCGTAATGGAACGGCCTTCTGCCATCATAGGACATGCCGTCTTAGTATTCTTTCTGATATGGCTGGCGGTGGAAGCTGTTTTTTTGCTGATTCAGAATGCGCTGGTATGCCGCGGAGCATATTTGCACGGGGCGGGAAAAGTTTCTGCCGGGTTGGGTGCGGCAGGCGGAATGCTCGGCATTGCTTCTGCCCGGGTAATTGGCCTTCTATTTTCTCGGGGAACGATTCTCTCGGTGGTAATATTGGGATTCTCTGCCCTTTTGGGAATGGTAGGCACTCAGTATTTCTTGAAAATATACTATCTGAAAAGATTCTCCCTGCCTGACCATATATAAGCCTGCACGGATAGTCTACAGAAGGCTACTGAACTTTCACGGGTAGAAAAGCACGTGGACCTATGCCTGGCAGCATGGCCGCCAGCTGGCGTCCATGAGCAAGAGCGGCAGCAGCATCACTTATGGCTACAATGCCGATGGCAAGCGCATTTCCAAGACGGTCAACGGGACGACGTATAATTACGCCTATCTGGGCGACGCCCTGACGGACCTGTCCTGGGGCAGCAACCGGATGCACTTCACCTACGACAGCCTGGGGCCTGCGTCTGTGACGTATAACGGTGTTAAATATTTTTACCTGAAGAATGCCCAGGGCGACGTTACCGGTCTTGTGAACGCCAGCGGCACCCAGGTGGTGTCCTACGCCTATGACCCTTGGGGCGCACCCATGTCCACCGGCGGCACCATGGCCTCCACCCTCGGCGCTGCGAATCCCCTGCGCTATCGTGGGTACGTCTATGACACCGAAACGGGATTTTACTATGTATCCAGCCGTTATTATAATCCTGAGGTTGGTCGGTGGATAAATGCAGATAATCAGCTCTCAACGGGTAGTGACTTAACAGGATTGAATTTGTTTGCATACTGCGGAAATAACCCTGTTAATAGAATTGATCCTACCGGAGAAGCTTGGTGGCATTGGGCGCTCGGTGCGGCAGTTGTGGCCGCAGCCGCAGTTGCTACAGTTGTTACCTGCGGTGGATTTGCGGCCGCAGCAACAGCAGTGTGTATGGTTGGTAGTGGTGTTGCGGCTGCCACGACTGCATCAACAGTTGCCGCCGGAGCATTTATAGGGTCGGCAACAGTTTATGGTATGGCAGTTTTGCCTGCCGCTTCCACTTCAAATTCCGTTCAAGAATTCAACGACCAAGGAAATTGGGGTACGGTTGCTGCAACAGCTTTTGGCGGGCTAACGGGTGGATATAATGGATATACAATGTCCAAAGCGCAAACACCGACAAGCACACCAACTAATACTTCACGTGGCTCAACTGGAAGAACCGAACCTGCTAATCTGAGGGAAAAATTAGCTATGGAACAAGTAAAATCTAATCCATCGGCAGGTACACCGTTAACCAAAATCACGTTGAATGACCCACGTTGGCCTTCTTCTGAGGGGTGGGTAAAAATGCAACAAATAGTACCTACATCTCAGGGGAACATTAACATTCATTACGTTTATAATCAAACCTTAAAAATATTTGACGATTTCAAGTTTAAACCGTAGTTTAGAGAAGGAGCAATACAGTGAAAGATAATATTACATTTAGTAAAATATGGGAAGATGGCGATATAATAGAATTAAAAGTTGTATGTTCCTCTTCTGTGGCAACTATTACATCGCAAATATATGTTTCAGATTCTTTAATTGATGAATTGATTTTCCAAATTAAGCAATTTCTTGATGGTAATATCGAAGAGGGTTTATGGGCAAACGAGGATAAAGGAAATGATTCGACAGCGTGTGTATCATTACGATTCCTTAGTAAAGACAAACTAGGACATATCAATATCGAAGTGTTTGCAGAACTCGACGATGGAGGAAACTTCACTGAACACAATTGTTGCTTTTTTGTTGGTACTGAATATGGTTTATTAATGAGTTTTTGTGAAAGTTTAGTTTGTTTAAAAAACCATCCAGTGGGATACAAAATTAGCTTAAATGACAATTAAATAACCTATACCAGCAAGCAACGCCTTTTGGGGGACAAGAGGCAGACTGCTGGGATAATCCCAAGCCCTTATGAGACGTATAACGGCGTCAAGTATTTCTACCTGAAAAACGCCCAGGGTGACGTTACCGGTCTTGTGAATGCCAGCGGCACCCAGGTGGTGTCCTACGCCTACGATCCCTGGGGCGCGCCCATGTCCGTCAGCGGTTCCATGTCTGCCACGCTGGGTGCTATGAATCCCCTGCGCTATCGCGGGTACGTCTATGACACCGAGACGGGCCTGTACTACCTCAGCAGCCGGTACTATAACCCGGTTTGGGGAAGGTTTATCAATGCGGATACCGCCGCCGTGGTAGCTGCGTCCCCTGACAAAGCCAACTGGGATAAGAATCTCTTTGCCTATTGCGACAATGACCCAGTCAACAGAAAAGATGATGGCGGGGAGTTTTGGCATATTATTGCAGCAGGCGCAATAAATGGAGCTATAAGCGCAATAAATAATGCGGTTACTCAGATACATGAAAAAGGGTCGGATAATTTTGACTGGGGACAGGTATTTATTGCAGCTGCTTTTGGATGTGCTAATGGGGTATTGACAAGCTGTGGGGTGTTCAGCTTTGGTGCAGTAATTGCTTTGAGTGGTGTTTTGGGCGCTGCGGAAAGTGTTGCGTCCGATCTGAGGAGCAACTATACGGGAGAACAAAGTTATAGCACTGGGCAAATAATAGGACATGCGATTGTCAACGCGAGTACGGCTGCGTGTTTGGCATGGGCCTCGGGGCCATCTGATGGGTCGAAGATGAATGATCTATATAAGGATTCAAAGGCTGGAAAGAATCACCTCAGAACTCCAGGAACATCTCCAACCGGAAATCGCGCCGCCCAGCAGAGCATATCGGCGTATAAAAAAGCACTTGTGCGCTTTTCAAAAAATGAGGGTGTAAGTGGTGTTGGCAATGCCATCTCGGGGAAACTTATCGGCTATATATGCAGAAGCTTCCGTTAGGTTGTGATTTATGCAAAAGAAAAAGGTAAAGCTGTCTAAAAGTGCGAAAGGTGCACTGCTATACATGTTGGTTGTGCTGTCTATCTTTGCGGTACTGGAAACGGTAGTGTGCAGGTTGCCCTCTCATTTTGACGAGTCAAATACAGAAGCCTACACCGGTACGCTTTCCCATGTGGAGAAATACACCACCTGGCACATTGGTTATAGAGCGATGCACTCTAAGCAGCACATCAGGCTGCATTTCACAGACGGAAACGTTTATTTCGTATACGCGCTGGAGGATCGGACGCTGCTGAGTATTCCTGCGGGAGAAAGGCTATCTTTGCGCTTATACCGGGACCCCAGGCGTGGAACGTCTGCATGTGATATCCGCAGTGATAGCCGCGTGTTTCAAACGATGGAGCGTTCAAGCCAGCTGGCGCATAGGGACAAATGTCTCCTTCATGGACTTTTCTGCTCAGGTGCCCTGATTTTCCTGGCAATAGGTTTCTTCTCCGGCCTTGGGGGATTCAGGCAGTATTTTTCCAGCCTTGCTGCCAGGCGGCGGCGTGAAAAGCGAAAGCGCGCCCGTCAGGCCAGGTTTGCCAAGGAAGGAAAGTAGATTGCATTTAGGGAAATATTACAATGAAAAATAAGGCCTTTCTTTGTGCGCCGCGCCGGTTTTTGATTATAACGGTAGTATATTTGCTGATACAGTCTGTCGGGATTTATCTGTTTTTTGAAAGCCTGCAATATGAAGAGATAGGTCATCTGGAAGCAATATTGAACATCATTGTCCCTCCGGCTCCCCTATGGATCGCAGCCTTCTTCCGGCGGTATGACTGGCTGTCTATCGTAAGACTGCATGAGGACAAAATCGTATTGTGGGCGATGTTTACCAGGCAAAGCTATTCCTATGCTGATATGAAGTACATCGGTATAGACTACAGCCTCATAGAGGGCCGTCCGGAGTTTTGGATCTATTTCAGTACAAACCCGGTTCCAGTGGAGTATACCCATAAAATAGCGGCATATCGTATCAACAAAGGATTCTTGCGTATCCTGTATACCCCCAAAAACTATGAGTTGCTGATTCGAAACACGCCGCCGGAGGTAAGCAGGCAAATCAGAAAGTGTTACTCTACTGTGCTGGCATACAAAATGGATAGGTAACTTTTACAAAGCTGCACTTTTAATTAATCCTGCCGCCCGGATATGCAGGTCCCGGTTTCTCGTTTGGATATGGAGAGAAAGGTTTTGGTTTTCTGCATCTTCATTAATTGGATTCTCTTTTGAGGTTTGCTGGGATGATGATTAAAAAGATTCTAATTTAGTTAGGAGTTGTGTTTTCATCATGAGAAAAAGATTCAGAATCAGAATCTATTTGGGGAAGAAAAAAGAAATCTTCCACCTGGACAACCAAGTGGGGGCCATCGCCTTCATTCCCGTTCTCAACGTGATCTATTACCTTTTGACCCTGGTCACAGCTAGACAGCGCAGATTCGCCCTCTTTCTGGAGACCGTCCTTCTGCTGGCCATCGGCAGTCTGCTGATCCGCTTATCAACCGGGTGGCTCCTCAGCGCGGTGTTTGCACACGTTCTGACGTGCATCGGCATCGGCATCCAGCAACAGTTGCTGGACACCTCCCCCGACTCCCGGAAGAAGCTGGGATATGTCATTCTGTTTTCCGCGGTATTTGTGCTGGCCATGCTGGCGATCGCATTTGCAGGCCGGAATGCGCAGAATAAAATGCAGCCGGTCTGCCAGGAGGCCCTGGAGGCTTTGACCCGGCGGGACGAGAAACGCTGGCAGTCCTGCCTCCACCCCACCAAGGCGGCGGATGAGCTATGGGACATGGACGCCTTTTTGTCTGAGCTGGGTATCCCCCTGCGCGGCGGCTGGCAGCTGGAGCGTATGACGGGTCACAAGACGGAGATATCGGACAAGGACCACTACACCACCGCCGAGTTTCGCGCATCGGCGGATGGCCGGACCTATCGGATCACGATCACCTACCTGCGCAGCTATGAAGGGTCCGGCATCGTGGACTTCTCGATTCGCCCGGACTGAATCCCGGATTGAAAACCATTGCGTGTACAGTTGTATGTTGGGAATAGGCAATCGCTAATCACATCGCAAGCATTTCTGTTCTGATACTACATAGCACTTATCAAAACTCCCTGGCAGTACTCCGTCAGTAACGAACGCCAGCGGCACCCAAGTGGTGTCCTACACCTACGATCCCTGGAGCGCGCCCATGTCCACCGACGGCACTGTAGTTTTATTTACTGGGATATACTGCATTGTCACAAACTCCGGATTTCAACAAGCAGTTAGAAACGCCATAGCCGACGCATATAATAAGGCTCAATCTTTCGTATCGGGTATTAAAGAAACGCTTTGTGCTTCTATATCATCTTCACACATATAACAGAAGAGGCGGTCACGTCTATTATATTTTCCCATAGGTGATAGTATGGTTGTTAGACTAATATTTGATTCCAGAATTAGTTACGTATATGTTCCAGATGGCTACATAACAGACGCCAAATCATTACGATGCTCATTTCTTGAGTGGGTATACGATAATCCAAATTGCATGGTAAAAGCGAAGGGGCATACGGTATTTTCTTTTGGAGAAAATGATTTTGTGTCGTTTATAAACGTAGTCGTTTTGCGTGAAAAAAACGAAAAAGCATATGTATGTCCTTGTGAAAATCTGTGTAAGCAAAGAATCCTATCGATAAATCTATAGCGCGAAAAACATTTGTTTAGACAGTTTGAATGCCTACAGTGTGCTCATCTGGATTCTTGCTGAAACGCCCAGGGCGACGTTACCGGTCTTGTAAACGCCAGCGGCACCCAGGTGGTGTCCTACACCTACGACCCCTGGGGTGCGCCCATGTCCGTCAGCGGTTCCATGTCCGCCACGCTGGGTGCTGTGAATCCCCTGCGCTACCGCGGGTACGTCTATGACACCGAGACGGGGTTCTACTATCTCAGCAGCCGGTACTATAACCCGGTTTGGGGAAGGTTTATCAACGCGGACGGCTATGCTTCCACGGGACAGGGATTTACCGGATATAACATGTTTGCGTACTGCAATGGGAATCCCCTGCGCTATCGAGATTCCGGCGGATCGCTTCCCCGCAATACTATGGCCATGATGACAGATGGCGGAACGCGGGATGCTCAGTATTACATCAAATTGCAGGCAAGGCGACATACAATGAATACATCTGGAACCTATGTCCGTGCTACGGGGGTCACTTATACAGCTTCAAGTCGTTATATAAATTCGAATGCCTCTGTACGCACTCCGTGCAATTTTATTCGATACGAAACGGGTAATATTGTATCAACTCCTGCATTTTCTGATGCCGCATTGATATCCCATCCATTTGCCAACATTGATATTGAAAATGGAGATATATCTACACGGATTCCTCTTGGGAACTCTTTAGCCTATGATCTGTTTAAAAATGGTGTTGGTATTTCGTATGCGGCTTCTAAATTTGGAAATTCTGGGGTGATATACAGTGTAAGAGCAGATGCTGCAGAAATGCGAATTGAGTGGGAGATTTCTAACGTGTGGTATGATGACCGAGGCGCTTCAAGTGCCAGTTATGCTTGTGTCAGTATGGATGCCAGAGTGGTCGCCTTCGCAGCCTATGCTGTATCGGTAGGAGCAGGATGGCTACTTGCTTATGCACCGCAATTAGCACCCATTTTTTATCAGGTATTCATGGGGGGATGAAGAAAACAATATGAAACTATTTAAACATGTCATTCTGATTATTTATCTTGGCTTCTTGATTTTTCTTCTGACAGCCTGCATGTCTTCAGTTACCGTTTGGCCTTCATTCGTTGATTTATCAAAAAAGGATGTCATCCTGCGGGTAGATGGAACGGAAACTGCCCTACTGTATTGGTACGATGCATCAAACGGCGATTACGAATGGAATGTTTTTCAGATCCTCGACAATGGACAGATCGCTCCTGTTTCTTTGCGTTACACCGATAAAGTGGCACAAATAGAGGACAACTTGTGCCACATAACAGAGTGCTTCGTTCCGGACTATGGAGACCACTACATTCACCTTACTTACATGTCGACAGATCAGGATCCGCTCCCATCCGTGTCAGACTCCGCATTTTCTACATTTCACTCCTACGAAATTGAGAATGGGGTGGCTCGAATGTACTGCTTTTTTGCCTATATTCCCGAATTCTCTGAAAGCTACACCGTGTATATCAATCAAGAGACCATTGTTTTAAACTGACGGACCTGTCCTGGGGCAGCAACAAGCTGCACTTTACCTATGACTCCATTGGACCGGCGTCCGTGACGTACAACGGGACCACATATCTGTACGTCAAGAATGCGCAGGGCGATGTGGTTCAGATCGTGGACGGCAACGGGAACACGGTTGTGACTTATATCTACGACGCATGGGGCAATATGCTGTATAGCCAGGTTTTACTTTTGATGTTATGAGGTAATTGCTATGAGGAAAGTATGTTTGTTAATGCTGATTATTATGACCCTATTATTAACGTCTTGCTCATCAGGTGACTCAAATATGGTAAGAGATTTATTTAAAAAAAATGAGAGAGAGACTGCAAATGAGCGTTTTGAAGCTCTAATAGGAGCCATTCAAAATCAAGACCGTGTCGCTCTGAAATCATTCTTTTCTGAAAAATCACTGAAGGAATCGCAAAATATAGAAGAAACTATCACCGCATTGTTTGACTACTTCCGAGGTGATATGCTTTCATATAATGACTGGGGCAGCCTTGGATCTATAGGTGGGATGAACGAAGATGGTACGGGACGTTATTGGAAATGCCTGTATGCGACTTACGATGTTGAAACGACCCAGGATAAGTACCGCTTTGCCATGGAATATATGCTGCTGGATACCGCAGATGCAGATAATGTGGGTATACGGTCTCTGTACATTATCAGATTAGCCGATGATACAGACCCGCAATTTGCATATCGGGGCGACGAAAAGTATACACCGGGTATTAACATCAACAAGACAAGTAAAATACCGCATTGAAATGTATTTCTGCAGAACAGCGTGAAACGCCCAGGATGTTGTCCGGAATCTCTTACTACCTTCTGACTCTTTACCACGGCTGACGGTCACGTCCGGACAGCAAGCAGCACCTATGCCTATGACAAGGACAACCGGCTGACCAAGGCGACGGAGGGTGCTATCTCCGCCAACTACACCTACGACAGCTTCAGCCGCATGACGGGGCTGACCGCCAAAAACGGAGTCCCTCTTACCACAAAAATGCCTCATATATAAGACGGGTATAACCGCTTACCTGTCTTATATATGAGGCTTAGTTTTGTTCACATTTTCTTCTCTATCGCCTTGCGCGCCTTGCTCCTGGCCCTTGTCAGCAGCATCCGCACACTGCTGGGCTTGACGCCCAGGGCAGAGGCAATCTCCGCATCGCTCATGTTCAGGACATATTTGTCCTCCAGCAGCTGCCGCGTCCGCGAATCCAGCTGCGGCCAGACCCGCCAAAGCACATCGGCATCGTCCCCTGCCGCCTTCGGGCGGCTTCTTCTGTTCATCTCAGGTTACACCTCCAGACGGACGTACTCGTCCATATGCCGGGTGTAGTAAGCGCTCATATTCTCGCTCAGGCGCTTGCTCATCTTCTCCAGAGCCTCCGGAGGAACCTTGTCGATCCGCTTGGTCTCGCCGGTCTCCCGGTCGATCAGGTAAAATACACACGTCAGCGGCTGCCGCGTCTCTCCTGCCATGAGATACACCTCCCATCCAGCTTATGCGCCGGGTGGGATGTCCTATCTCGTCCGCAGCGTTCCGCTGCATACACGGGGGCAGCATTTTCCGCGCACCGGGACTCACCTGGATTCAAGGTGTCGCCGCCTTTTCGACTGCATGATCGCTGTTTTTGTGTTACTGTTAGTCACACCCGTACCCGATTCGGACACAGTGAAAGGAGAAACGCCATGCCCACCAGTGATCTGAAAATTGCCGCCGCCTATATCCGGGTATCCACCGACGACCAGGAGGAGTACTCCCCGGACAGCCAGGTCCGGCTCATCCGGGAGTATGCCAGGAAAAACGGATACCTGCTGCCGGATGAATATGTGTTCCAGGATGACGGCATTTCCGCCGCCACCGCCCGGAAGCGCCCGGCCTTCAACCGCATGATCGCCCTGGCCAAGGAGAAAGAAAGGCCCTTCGACGCGATCCTGGTGCTGATGTTCAGCCGTTTTGCCCGCAATCGAGAGGAGAGCGTGCTGTACAAGGGTCTGCTGCGCAAACAGGGCATTTCCGTGATCTCCGTCAAGGAGCCCGCCGTGGACGGCCCCTTCGGCACGCTGATCGAAAGCATCATCGAGTGGTTTGACGAATATTACCTTATCAACCTGTCCGCCGAGGTCAAGCGCGGCATGAGCGAAAAGTTTCTCCGGGGCGAAGCCATGGGCACAGCGCCCTTCGGCTACCGCATCGACAGTGCCAACAAGACCTTCACGGTAGATCCGGAACGGGCGGAGATCGTGTGCGATGTGTTCCGCTCCTACGCCGATGGCGCCGGGCTCCGGGACATCGCCGTGCAGCTGGGCGATGCCGGGATCACTACGCGGCGCGGCAACCGGCCGGACAGCCGATTTGTGGAGTATATGCTCCGCAACCCCGTATACATCGGGAAGATCCGTTGGACGCCCGGACACAAAACCCGGTATTCCCGCGTACATATAGCGGACGGCGTGGAGGTTGTGGACGGCAAGCACCCGCCGATCGTCTCCATGGACCTGTGGGAGGCTGTGCAGCGCCGCATGGATCAGCGCAAGGCGGCCTACGGGAGGTACCAGCGTCAGGCTCCCGCTGCCTGGATGATGCGGGGCCTGGTGCGCTGCAGCGCCTGCGGAGCCACGCTGATCATGGCCGGCCGAAGCTCCTCCTGCCCCTTTCTCCAGTGCCACAGCTACGCCAAGGGCGCGTGTCACACGTCCCATTCCTTATCCCTGCGGAGGGCCAACGCCGCCGTGCTGACGGGCCTGCGGCGCTCTGTGGGTACGCTGACCTTCCATATGGTCCCCCACCTGACGTCCGCCCCGTCCCGTGCCGCAGACTATGGCCGTCTGCTGGAGCAGGAGCGCCGAAGACTGGCCCGCTGCAAGGATGCCTACCAGGCCGGCGTAGATACTCTGGAGGAATACCGCGACAACAAGGCGCGGTTGGAGGAGCGTATCCGCCGCATAGAAGAACAGGCCGCTTCAGCTGCTGCGGCCCCGGAATCCTTCGATAAGGCCGCTTATGGAAAAAAAGCGGCGGACATCCTCCGCTTCCTGGAGACATCCGCCGACGAAGGCGCCAAAAATGAGGTCCTCCGTTCCGTCGTTGACCATATCACCTATGAAAAGGCCAGCCGGCACCTGGCCATATACTTCTACACTTAATTATATCCTTTTGCCATCAGGTGGGCCGGATGGGGAACTCGGTGCATCGCTGCGGTATCTGAGTCAGCGGTACTCCATGCCATATCCGGAGCTGAAGGCTTTGCTGACGGACATCGGCGTGGAGGAGCTCGGGCACCTCGAGATTATTGGCACCATCGTTCATCAGCTGACCCGGAGCATGACGCCGGAGGAGATCAAGAAGGCCGGATACGAGGCGTACTTCGTGGACCACACCGCCGGTGTTTATCCGGCCGCCGCCTCCGGTTTCCCGTGGAACGCTGCGTCTATGGCTGTGAAGGGCGACCTGATCGCCGATCTGACGGAGGATCTGGCCGCCGAGCAAAAGGCCCGGGTCACCTATGACAACATCCTGCGTCTGTCCGACGATCCGGACGTCAACGACGTCATCAAGTTCCTGCGGGCGCGGGAAATCGTGCATTTCCAGCGCTTCGGTGAAGGGCTGCGGCTGGCTAAGGAGAAGATGGATCAGAAGAACCTGTATTTCGTAAACCCTTCGTTTGACCAGTAATCCCCTGCGAAAAGGCACCAAAATCAGAACACCCCCTGCCGGGCGGCTCAGTGTGCTGCCCGGCCGGGGGTGCTTTCTATTATTCATTATTCCGTCATGGGAATGTTATTCTGGCCCAACAGCTTTTCAAAGCGGCGCAGCTGCAGAGGCGTCATCCGGTCCCGGTACTGCATAAACAGCTTTTTTACCTGGCGGGTGTCCCCCTTCCCCAGATAACGATTCATGGTGCGCTCCAGACTCTCACTGGCAGCAGAACTCAGGGACGTCTTTTTCCCGCCGCTCTTGGCCGAAGAACGGGAGCTGCCGCCGCCTTTTCCTGTGCTCTCCAGCTTCTGCTGCGCCAGAGCGGTGTCCTGCTCCTGCTTCGCCCGGCTGGCGTAATATTTCATCAAGGCCAGATAGTTGCTGTAGTCCTGCTTTTCCAGGGATTCATAGCGGTCCCGGGCCTGGCGGGAGGCGTTCTGCCAATCCTCCACCTGGTCCCGCCACTGGTCATAGGCAGATGCATCCTGTCCCTGCAGCAGCTTGTACTGGTCCAGCAGTGCCTGTTCCTGACTCTCGTACCGGTCCCAGGCGTTCTGCTGCAATTGCGGCACCAGCGCCGCCAGCTCCTGCATATAGCGGCCATACTCCTGCTGGCCGGCCTGCTGGGCATATGTGGAGTCATACCCGCCGGTCAGGCCAGCCGCCTGCCCCAGGGCATCCTCCATGGCCGTCTGTCCCTGACGCTGGTACAGCCGGGCGTAGCGCTGGAACGTGTCATCCCGGCTGGGGTCATAAGCAAAGGGCCCGCGCCCCTCCATCTGCCGCAGCAGCTCCTCCATGCGTTCCGTATAGGGGGAGGTATAATCTTCGGGACGGTTGGCCGCCAGCTCCTCCCAGCTGCGCTTTGCGTCCTGGGTCTCCCGGGATGGCGTATACCCCTTCTCCAGGTCTGCCAGACGATCCTGTGCCGATTGAACGCCCAGGCTGGCCCAGGTCTTGCTGCCCGCCACGCCGTCCGGGGTCATGCCCACCCGGCGCTGATAGTCCATCAGGGCTGCCAGGGTCTTTTTCCCGAATCCGCCGTCCACGTCCAGGGAATAGCCCTCCCGATTCAGAGCCTGCTGCAAGCGGCGAACCTCCTGTCCGGAGGAACCGTACCGTATCGTTGGATAGCTTGATGCCATATCGTTCATCCTTTCTTTTCACGCCGTTCTGCGCCAGATGTTCACGGCCAGATACGGCGGCATATTGCTGTGGGGCTGTCCTCCGCCGGTCCTGCCGTCCTTTTCACCGGTATAGGCATTGACCGTGCCGCCCGGGTTCACCAGCCGGATAGCTCCGGTGCCGGTGGTGCTGCTTTGGCCGGTATAGGTATACCCATGTCCGTGGCTGGGAAGCTCCTGCACCGTCAGCGTGTGCTCCGCCTGGCCGCCGGTACTGCCCAGGGAATAGGTATCCCCCGCCGCCAACAGAAACCGATCCTTCACCTGTTCCCAGGTGCCGCCGAACAGCGTCTCCGGACTTATCTCCGATGCGGACAGATATATGCTGCCTACCGGCCACACGGTATCCAGCAGACGCTTGCCCCGGAACCATACGTCCCAGTCCGGCGCGATATCAACGGCCTTGTCGTGCTCGGCGTACTTGCCCACGCCCACGGCCGTGCCGCCCTGGGCCAGATGTACCGCCACCGCCGCCGTGGGGATGGCGTATTCCACCGCCCGCACGGACCCCAGCGCATCCACCGCCGACAGCTCCAGCTCATAGGATGCGGTTTTCAATACCCCCTCAATGATCTGCTCCTGCCCGTTTTCCAGAGCGGTATAGCCGCTGTAGCTGCCGCCTACCGGCCGCAGCCGGTATCGCACCGTCACGGTGTTGTGCCCGCCTACCGGTGAGCATGCGCCGGTACACAGCACCTTCACGCAGTCGCCGTCGTCCCGCAGGGTGCCGTCTGCCCCGCACCGGCCCAAGAGCCTGGCTGCCAGCGTGGGGTTGGCATATGGCAGCACCTCCACGGCGCCGCCTTGCGCCGTCGCCCACCGTCCCCGGGAGTCGGTCACCCGTGCCTCCGGGATCAGCGTCCCCGCCTGCTGGATCATGCCGGTCTGGCCGGTAAGGCCCTCTGCTGTCTGCCCGGCAAACTGCACCCGGCAGGAACGAATGCTGCTGCCCCGGGCTCCCGCCGCCGTCACCTGATAGGCCAGGCGGCTGTATCCCCGGACGCACACACCCCACCCTGCAATGACGGCGTTGTCATTCACCACCTGGGCCGCCAGACTGGCGGTGGGCTTCACCTCTTCCGGCACATACAGCTTTATCGGGCAGGAGCTGGTCCCCACCACGCTGCTGCCGGAATAGGTGGTGGCCGTCAACACACAGTCCCCGGCCACCGCATCGGTGATTTCCTCCGCCAAGGACAGGGGCGGCGTCCATGTCACCCTTGTCTCCCCGGTTTTCCCGCACACCGCGCCATGGGCGCTGCCTATCTGATAGTTGATCTTGTGAGTAAAGCCCGCATCCGCCCGCTGCACGGTAATGGTTCCCGTCTGCCCCAGGGTCATGGCCCCGGCCTGGAGGCCGGATGCCCGCGGGATCACCGGCAGTGCCACGGTTTGGGCTACCGACAGCGACGCCGGTGTCCATTGGGAGGTAAAGCCACTGTACCACGCTGCGGACAAGGCCGCGCTGCCGCTGCCGTCGGAGCGGTGATTCACTGTCACCGAGCTGCTGCCCAGCTTATACCATCCCTTGCTCTCATACCGATACGGCTGATACACGGTTTTCCCCTGCAAAACATACCGGCAGCTGTTGGCCGCCTGGTTGTACGACTCCCCGGTCCCATCGTAGATGTACAGCGTCAGCGCCAGTGCAGACCGGTTATTGGCCGCATCCTGGCTGACAGTATAGTCCAGCCGCAGCTGCCACCCGGTGGCCGATACCGGCCCGTAAATGCTCGCCATCTTACCCTCCGATCCACCGGAAGGCCAGTCCCGAGGCGGTGGTGATCTGCCACTGGCCCAGGGTCACGCCCTCCAGTACCGTGATGTTTGTGATGTACAGCCGGTTGTTGGACACATACGCCACCTCGTTGGCATCCTGCCAGAAGGACAGACGCTGGGCGGTGAAGGTGGCCCGGAAGTTGTTCTGGTCCACCACCGTTTCCCCGTCCACGTCCGTCACCGTCAGCCCCTGGCCAACGGCCACTCCGTAAATGGGAATGGAGCCGTTATAGCCCACGATGCCGGTGCGGATATAGCCCTCCGTCTCCGTCTTATACTGTCCAAAGGCGGCGCTGACGGCGTCGGTATTGGCCTGCAGATCCGAGCAGAAGCTGTAATACTGGGTCAGCGCCTCCGGATTTGCCTCCAGATACGCGCTCAGCCGCTCCACATACGTTCCGAAATCCGACACCGCCACATATTCGCCCTCCAGCCGGGCAGACAGCTGCTCCATCTGCCGCTTCACCAGCCGGGCAGTTTTGACGATCAGGGATTTCAGCTCCTGATAGCCCGTGCTCTCCTTCCGGCCCGTCCCCTGATGAGTCGACGTTCCGCCGCCGGACGCCGCCCCGGTGCCGCCGGATTCCAGCTGCCCCAGGGCAAGATTCAGCTGCTGGGCCATCTGGAACAGATACGCGTATTGGGCAACGGCCATCTGCTGGGGACTGCCGTTGGGCGCGGGAGGCATAGAAAGCGTCACGGCCCGTCACTTCCCATCTCATACACCGCCGACAGGCTGTAGATCCGGCAGCCCCCCTGACCGGTAAGCCGCAGCCGCAGCTGACGGCACCGCCTGGGCCGCACATGCATGGTGCACGCCCGCAGCCGCCCCACGCCGCAGAGACTTCCGGCAGGCTGCCAGCTGCCGCCTTCGTCATAGCTGACCCAAGCCCGGACAGTGCTGTCCGCCTCCGGCAAAAGCCGCAGGCTCAGCCGCACCAGATACCGGCTCTCCGGCGCATCCAATCCCAGTTCCCCGGTTTCCGCCAGCCACTGCACCGGCCCCTCCCGATTCTCGCCGGAGCCCTTCATAGCCAGCAGCTGCCCCGCCGCCGTCAGGCAGTACAGGTCGCCGCCCCAGGGCGCAAAGCCCACAGCCTCCACGCCGTCCTCCCGATACCAAAGACCCTGCCGGGTGTCCAGCACCAGCAGGTGCCACGCGCCGTTTTCATCGGCAGCTGAGAGATAATAGGACCCGTCCAGAGCCCCCGCCACGGCGTTGTGATACCGCATCTCTCCCAGCGCCTGAGATACATGCACCGGCATGCTGCCGTCAAACACGCACACGCCGCCCTGGCTGTGGTAATACAGCTTTCCGTCCACCACCCGCAGGCTGCCGCTGCTGCCGGACTTCACCCCGGCGCACTGCACCGTCACGATCTGATGGGCGCCGCTGGCGCTGGGATACACCCGTTCCACGCAGTTTTCCTTGAAAAACAACGGATTCCCCAGATAATCCGCCGCTCCGGTGAAGGCCCCGTCGGAGCCGCGGGACGCGGCATAGCTGTCGGTAGACAGCCCCGCATAGCAGTTCCAGTTTTTGAAGTCTCCCAGCTTGCTGGCATAGATGGCATTCACCGCCTGCCCGTTTACGATACCGTATTTGCACCCCCACAGCCGGTTGCCGCTCTCCACTACATAATCCATATCCGGCACGGACCGTTCCACCGTCACCGGGTCCGACTGGGACGACAGACTCCGGGGCAGAGCCGTCACCACCACATAATCGTCCTCCACAGACCGCAGCGGAAAGCTGCCGTTGAGATCCGTCTCCCGGCACCCGCTGACGGCGATGCCGTCTCCGGCGGTAAAGCCAATGCCGATGCCCGCCGCATTCATGCGCACGCACACATCGTCCACCGCCGTCCAGCCGTCCTCGCCGTACTGCCGCAGGGCAGTCTCATCGCCGCCGGTATCCAGCCACAGGCTGCCGGCCTCCGGCTCCTCCGGGGCCTCGTCCGCCGCCAGATACCCGCTGTATACCGTGCCGTCGGGCCGGCACAGGGCGAAGGACACCTCCCCCTCTGTGACACGCTTATTTTCCAGACTGCCGAAATCCGTCAGGTCCTTGGTATTGATGTATGCCTTATCCGGCCAGATCAGCAGCCATGCACCCATGCTGATCAGCTGCTTCCTCCCCTCCGACAGCGCCAGCCCCGCAGCGCTGCCGTTTATATACAGGGTATGCCCGTCTACCCAGATAAGGCCATCCTTGACGGTAAGTCCGCCGGGACTGGCGGCGCTTCCGGCCACGCCCCGCGGGCGGCGCACCGTCAGGGCGGGATACCCGTCGGCGCACAGATTCTCCATCTCCCGGAAGCTGCCCTCCTGCCCCCGGGGCCGTCGATCCAGTCCCAGAAACCGGCTCACCGTCACCCGGCTCTGCCGTGGGGTGCTCAGCTGCGGAAAATACATGCTCCTCCCTCCTTCAGCACAGGCGCAGGGCCTGGACCTGCCGCCGGGGCAGATGCTCCCTGCACCAATAGTCCCGCAGGGTCATCAGCCCGTTGTTCCACAGAGCCATGGCGTTGTTATACCGCTCCAGCTCCCCGTTGGCATAGTGGATCTGGGCCTCCACATAGTGGCGGTACAGCCCGTCATAGGGCGCCGGCGCCAGCAGCTCCGCCGCGTCTATCAGCTCCCCGGGCAGCGCTGCACCCTGGCCGCCCTCATGAACCCGGACTACCTCCTCCAGCACGAAACCCTCCGCCTGCCGCAGCCACCGGCGCTTCTGCTCTCCCGGATAGCTGTTGGGCAGCAGGTCATCCACCTGGGCCAGCACCTGCCCCGCTGTCATCTGCCCCATTACCGTGCCTCCTCTCTCAGTTGGCCATGCGGTCTACATAGCGCCGGGCGTCGTCGGCCATCATCTGTGCGTTTTCCAGCACCTCCGCCACAAAGTCGGGCACCTGTACCTCCACGCCCTTCATGATTTTCCAGCTGCGTCCGTTGACGGACACGATCTGGAAGTTTTCCTCGTTCTTTCTGCCCCGATGCAGCAAAACGGTCTTTTTCACAGAATCGCTCCTTTCCTCTCCAGGGGGCGGGCAAAGGCCCGCCCCCATTTCTGTCAGTTGGCCTTGTCCTCGCCGGAATAGGAGGAGCCGCACTCCACCCGCACCATGTATTCATCGTACAGGATCGCGGCGGCATGAATGCCCTTCCAGCCCACGCTGGATCGCTGGTCCAGGGGGTCAGCGGTGCCGGAGGAGCCGCGAGGCTTCACGATAACCTCGGTGCCCTCGCTGAGGTCCACAACGCCGTATGCACCCTTGCCCAGGAACAGGCAGCCGTATACGGCGCAGCCCTGACTGCCGCCTTCGCCGGGATAGATCACGGTGTCATCGGCAGGCCAGCCGTTACGCCGGTGTCCAGCGTCATCTGGCTGGCGGTATTGCTCAGCACCTTGCACCGCTTGCCGCCCAGCAGCACATAGCGGCCCTTCAGGGCATTGGCGGCCACAGTGCCGCCGTCAAAGCCCACGGCGGCGGCGTTTTCCACCTTCCCGTTGACGCTCAGCGTCCGGCTGTTCTTGGCCAGGTCCTGGCCCCGGAAGATCTTGGCCTCCGTGGTCTCCACAAAGCGCACGCCGTGGAGCTCACCGATCTCGCCGGAAAACAGCTCCGTGGCTGCGGCGTACTGATGGGCGGCCACCCAGGCGGGGTCCTGGCGCAGATCAAAGGCCACACTGGGATGAATGATACACACATACTTCCCTTCGAAGGTAGGCGCGTTCATCTTCTTCAGCTGGGTAGCAGCCTTGGCCACCAGCTCGCTGGTGAGCTTGCACTTGTCCGTCAGGTCATAGCGGTGCAGCACATCGGTCTGGCTGCCGCCCTCCCCCTGCACCGGGGCGTAGATCACCTGGCTGCCCTGCTGGATCTCATTGCGGGTCACGGTGTCCAGGGTCAGGCCCATGTTGCTGCCGTGGCGGTCTGTGATCTCCAGCACCACGTCGTCAATGGCGGTCAGGTCCAGCATATCGGACACGGTGGTGTAGTCACCGTACTGGGCCAGCTCCTTGGTGATGTAGCTGACGGAGATGCCGCTGCCATCGGGAGTCACGCCCTCGGTCAGCGGGGTCAGTGCCTTGTCAAAGGAGCCGAATTTGCGCCACTCCACGGTTTTGCCGCCGCCGGCAGGCAGAGGCTTGGTGGCGGCGAACTGGTTGTGTACCAGCTGGGGCTTGGCGTTTTCCAGCAGCTCCATGCCATAATAGGTTTTCATCTCCGCGCTGAGGCCGCCGTGACCGGTGGTCTGGGTATTGGCCTCGCCTGCAAACAGCTGCAGGTCATACAGTTTGTTCATCATAAGCATTCCCCTTTCTTCATCCAAATACTTCCATTTTCTGGAAGGACTCAAAAGCTGATCCTCTCCCCGTCCATGACTCGCCTGCGGATGTCCGCCAGCTCCTGGCTGGGGAGCTTCCCCGGGTCCGGGCGGCTGACGCTGGCGCTGCATCCGGTATTTTCCCGGACGCGCTGCCCGCCGCTGGCCACTACCCGGGCCGCCTGCCGTGCGGCCATCTGGGCGGCAAAATGCATAGCCTTGGCCGTCAGCTCCCGGCGATGTACCATCTCATAGGCCTCCCGGGGCTCCACTCCCGCGTCAATGAGCCGTGCAAAGCCGGGGTCGTCCATCTCCCGCTGCCACCGGAATTCCGGATACACCCTCTGGATCTCCGGCTCCTGGCGGGACAGCCGTCCCATGGCCGCCTGATGCCGCAGGTCCCGCTCTCGCTCCCATTGCCGCAGCTGGGCCACCTCCTGCCGCAGGCCCCGCAGCCGCCCGTCCAGGATCTTCCGTACCCGGGCGTCAAAATCCGCCTTGTACCGTCCACGGATCAGGTCCTCAAAGTCCTCCTGCCGCTCCCCGGCGACGGGAGCCGTATCGCCCGCGTTTTCCCCGGCCTGAGCCGGTTCCTCCGGCTGCGCAAACAGCTGCAGCCAATCCGTTTTCCGCATATCTGCTCCTTTCCGTGGTAGGCCACGACCCCTATGCTCACGCCTCCAGGCGAACGCATGCCGGATATTTCCCCGCCAGCTGCCCCAGTCCGCATCGGATAAGCTGCCATTCCGCCTGACAGTCTCCCTCCGCCGCCACCGTCACAAAGCCCGGTCTGACCACCAGCTCCCGCAGCAGGCCCTTTTCCTCCAGCGCCCCGATCAGGGCAAACACCAGCGCCGACGCGGCGGCGCACACGATGTCCTCTCCTGGAGGCGCATATCCCGCGTGCCCCCGCAGGGTCACCCGATTCTCCCCGAACACTGCGCAGATCATCGGGGCCTCACCGCCTCCTGGGTCTGCTGGCGCATACGATCCATGGCGCTGAGCTTCTGCATCTCCGCCACCCCTGCGGGGACGGACTGGGCCTGCCGCGCCGAATCGGCGGGGTGCCCCCGCAGAATGCTGCTCATCAGCCGGTCCTTGTTCTTAAAGTCCATCAGCTCCAGGCACCGCAGGGCCTGATCCGCCATATCCGCCCGGAAAAAGCCCATCTGGAACAGCTGCAGGGCCAGTTGGTTATATTCCATGGTCTTGTAAGGATTCTCATCCTGGGCCGACACCTCCAAGTCAAATTCCGGCACCCGGTATCCGCTGACCACGCCGTCGTCCACCGCCTGGGGCTGAAGCCCCCGGCTGTCGTAGCTGACGAACTCCTCCTGTCCCATGACCCCCAGCAGCCGGAACTGCCTGGGCAAACTGTAAAACTGACGGATCAGCTCGATGCACAGCGTCACCACGTCGGAGAACGCCTCATACCCGTCGTCAATCATGTTCCGGGACAGCTTTCCTCCGGCCTCCTGCAAAGCCGCGATGGCCGTGGTAACGCCGCCAGCGGTGCCGCCGTTGGCCACATCCCGGTTGCCCGCCGTCTCCTTCATCTCCGCGATCTTGCTCTGCAAAATGGCCACATACACGCTGTCCAGCCCCGCCGTCTGAATGGGTGCGATGGAATCGCTGCCCAGATTTCCATTGGTGTGGACAAAGGGCCGCGTCCAGTCAGCATACTCGTTCTCGTTCACCGCCCCGTCGCTGCGGACAAAGAACCGCGGCGTGGCCGAGGCCAGCGTATTCTTGAGAATCGCCTGATTCATCAGATCGATCTGCTTCTGGGGCGACTTGCACAGGTCCACATACCCGTACCCCGTCGGCGTCCCCTCCTCCGGAAACAGCACGTCAAATACAAAGGGATACCTTCCGTGGTCGTACCACCCTCTGTCCCGCATATCCGGGTCGTTTTCCGTGGCATACAGCACCGTATCTCCCACGAATTTGCAGTATTGCAGCACCCGCCGTCCATTCTCCCGGGTGTGATAGTACCAGTCCACCACCAGCACCTTCCCGGAGGTATCCACCGCGTCGTCATACAGATACCGGCTCAGGGTCCATCCGCCCCGGTCCGCCTTGCCCTTTGCCTGGGGATACCGCTCCTCCAGCGCCTCCCGGTCCTGCAGCTCCGTGGAAAAAAAGTGGGGCGAATCCTGAATATCCGTCACCCCCGGCTCCCAGAACAGGTTCAGCAGATCCATCCGTCGGATGGAGATGTCCCCCAGCCCATTGAGCTTTCCAGCGTCCCAAAACACGCCGTACACGGCGCACCCGGATTTCAGCTTGTACCACCACGCGCTGGAATACGTCCGCTTGAATCCGTTTTTCTTCAGGATCACCGGCAGAATGCGTGTCAGCTTTCCGGCCTCCTCCCGGTCTCCCGGCTCCCGGGGCAGCACCGTGGGCTCCGGATAGCAGTCCATGGCGTCCGCGTGCTTGGAAAGAATGCAGTTCACCAGCCACCCGCTGGTGGGCTGTGGATCTGCGGGATTGCCGCCCTGTCCGGTCTTTTCCATCTGCTGCCAGTGCCGCAGCTTCCAGAATTGCTCGTTGTCGATGATCCGCTGCTCCAGCTGCCGCTTTCCGGCATGATAGCGGCGCAGGATATCTGCCGCACGGCGCACCTCCTCCGTGCCGATCCTCGGCCGCTGAGGCTCCAGGTTCTGTTCCATTGACCGTCCTCCTTTGCTGTCGTTCTATATACCCTTGGACTTTCCCAAAAAGATATACGCTCTGTTGCCGTATACACAGCAACAGAGCGTATTTTTGAGAAATTTTATTTAGTTGGCCAACTCCCGGATCTGGTCCTGAATGAGCCGCCCGGCAGCCTGGGCCAGCTGGTCCATCCGCCGGATGCGGGCCAGGTCCTTGCCATAGATCTGATCCGCCGCCGGGACGCTGTCCTGCTCTCCCATAAAGATGGCGGCCACCCGTATCCCCTTCCGTCGCAGAGCCCGCACCTCATCAGCGGTATCTTCCACGCCGGCCTTGCCGTCATATTCCCGGCTGATGGGATTTTTCCCATTGGGCGGGATCCGGTGGCTGTCGTCGGGGTTGGCGTCAGTGAGGATCAGCAGCAGATGCTTCTCTGCCGGAGCCGACTGCATCAGCTCCTCCATTCCCCGCAGGGCCAGCCCATCCCGGTTCCAGCCCGCCGCGAAATAGTCGAATATCCGCCGCTCCCCATGCTTGTCGCCGTACTCCTTCAGCACCCGCAGCACCGTATAGCCCCGCAGACTGCAAAAGCTGGTGACCCGCACGGGGATGCCGCAGTTCAGCAGGCTCTTTGCCAGGATATACCCCTGGGCCGCAATGGTTTCCTGACAGTGCAGCCGGGACGCCGAACCATCCAGCAGCAGATCCACGCTGAATCCGGGCCGAGGTTCCTGGTCCTGCCGCAGAAACACCCGGTCGTCCCCCAGCACCGGCTCCCG